>Ga0180437_10006918_pt1 | contig 14962 bp, 12 predicted proteins | sample SS_ome_4_FD_132410 | JGI IMG/M metagenome (GOLD analysis project Ga0180437, IMG submission 132410) | Hypersaline lake sediment archaeal communities from the Salton Sea, California, USA - SS_3_D_1 metaG | ecosystem: Environmental > Aquatic > Non-marine Saline and Alkaline > Hypersaline >...
TACCGTCTTTTGTCCCCTGGGGGCCATCTACGGGCTACTGAATCGCGTTTCGGTCTTCTTTGTGCAATTCCACCCGGAACTCTGCACCGATTGCGACCTGTGCCGCGGCCGGTGCCCTTGCGGGGGGATAGCCGAACGACGCGCGGGCGAACATCGCTGCGTCCGTTGCCTGGAGTGCGTGCAGTGCCGTGCACTGACGGTAGACAGCGTTTTTCAACGTGCCGAGAAACAAGAAGATGTGGGCTAACTTACGGGGGGGCTATGTAACTCGTTGGTGGTATACCATGGCGTTTCGACTTCCGCCAAATATACTCGGTCTTCCGGCCGAACACGTAGACTGTAGGGTTTCGCCGCCTGAGTGGCAAGTTGGGGTAGGGAACCGGCGGCCGGAGCGAGGGAACCATACGCCTTCCCTGCGGCCACCGGGTATCGACACCGGCCGGCTTGCCGGGTAGAATCAAAACTGCGTCTGAGCTTGCGGTTCAGACCCGGCGCGTTTGCGCCCTTACGGAGGATGTGCCTGATGGAATTGCGGACGCGGCTGATGCCGGCCAACATTGAGGGCCGTTTCTACGACCTGGCGGTCTCCGCTGCCGGCGATGCTCTCTTACCGGCGCCACCCGCAATACCCAACGGCCCAATCGCCCAGCGCGGCAAGTTCCAGTTCGGATGAGGCGTCACCTGCCGGTGCTCGTGGCGAGTACCATCCCAGTTTGCCGGCGAATCCCATGTCCGCGTCCAGCTAGACGCGAATCCGTTTCAAGTGGACGGCTCCAATGTGAGCGTCATTCGGGCGTCCGAGCTGCGCCTCGAGGAAAGGACCGACGATGATCAAGTATGGTACTACGCTTCTGGTTTTGCTGGTCGTGGTGGCGGCTTTATGCACCACGGCGGTCGCCGCGGATGCGTCGACCTGCAAACTCGAGCTGAAACGACTCGAACCGCTGCCGGTTTCGGGAATCAGCGTTTCCCAGTTGCCGGCGGACTACCTGCTCCGCAGGGCGATCCGGCCGCAGAGTTACTTCATGCAGGCAGGCGTCATCCGGCGGACGGTTTCTTCCACGAAAGCCTTCTCCGACGTGATCACCAAGGAACTCGACGAGTACGGCTCGGAGCATCCTTTCCGGGGCGTGGCCACACTCGGCTCCGGACATTACGGCTTCGTGCTCGACACTAAGCCGGCCGAGTCGGACGCGGCAAACGAAGCGAAAGAAGAGAATGAGGCCGACGAGGCCAAACCGGCGCCTCCCAAACCGATCGCCTATAATCGGCTCTACTTCGACCTCAACGGCAACGGCGACCTGACCGACGACAAGGTCATCGAGGCCAAGCCAGCGCAGCAGCGCTACCAATCGTTGCCAGCAACGGCCCGACCCACGTCGAGCTACGCACGGTTCCAATTCCCGCGCGTCGACCTGAAAATCGACGTCGACGGCAAGAAAGCCGATTACGCATTCTTCTTCAGCGTCTATTCGCGCGCCACCAGCAGCTACAGCTACGCCTCGGCGTCGCTGATGGCCGCCGCGTATCGCGAGGGAGAAATCGAGCTAAACGGAAAGCGCCACCGCATCGTGCTGATCGACGGGAACAGCAACGGGCGTTTTGACGACGCGTTCACCGTGCGGGATCTGAACGGAAGGCCGTATCCCACCTACGGCGATACGTTGATGGTTGATCCCGAGACGGCCAGCGGGGCCACCGCCATCGGCTACGATCTGCCGGGACAACAGTTGTCGAAGTTGGCCACGGTCGACGGCGGTTTGTACGACCTGGAGGTTTTGGCCGGCGGCAGTCAACTCAGCATGACGCCCTATGCGGACCCCATCGGCTACGTCGAGACCGACACCAAGGGCCTGCGGGCGGTGATCTACGGCGATAAGGGACTGGCCAGAATCAGCGGGGATGACGCCAAGCCGACCCCCGTGCCGGTGGGAAAATGGAAGCTGGTGTCCTACACCATCCAGTCCGTGGCGGAACAGCAGCCGGAGAAAACGCCGGACGAGGAAAAAGGCCCAGTGATGCGAATGCCCCGCATCTCCTACGTGGCCGCCCGAGGGTCCGCCGATAGCCAGGCCTTCGAGGTCGGCGAGGGCGAAACCGTCACCGGCGTTTTCGGCCCGCCGTACAAACCGGTCGTCAGTGCCCCCGAGTCGGTTCAAGGCGGACAGACGGTCCGACTGGGAATGGCGCTGGTCGGCGCCGGAGGCGAGCAGTGCGCCAGCCTGATCGTCGAGGGCTCACGGCCGCCGCAGCCGGAGCTTACGATCACCACGCCGGATGGAGAAGAAGTCCACACCGGCAAGTTCGAGTATGGCTGAGGTTTCACCTGCCGGTACTCGTGGCGAGTACCATCCGAGCCGGCCGAGGAATATCGCATTCGCGTGCGCATGAAGGCCGGGCCGTTCAAGGTGGAGGATTCCGGGGAAACCGTGATTCGCGTGAAGCCGGCAGCCACTTAGAACGCGTACGTGAATGCCTCGGGGACTGTCCCGATTTTCCCGCAGGGAAAATGGGACTGTCCTCTTCGGAACCCGGGGACTTGTTCCTGTACGAGTTCTTAGTTGTTCGGTAACATTTGAGCCACTTGAAGTTGGATGCATTGGGGAGGGGAAATGGGAAGGACGGGAAAAGGGAAAAAAAGACAAGATCATATTTCCCCTTTTCCCGAAACCTGCCGCCGTTTCTGCCAAACGACGTCCCCATTTCAGATGGCTGAACAGTTACGTTGTTCGTAAGGGAATTCGCAGGAGACCGGCCCGATTTTCGCGTCGCGAAAACGGGCCCGCTTCCCTGCGCACACCTATAGCACTCATGGGAGGCAAGCTCATGAGAAAATGGCCGCAGCGTCTGGCGGGGTTACTGGCCGCCGCCGTGTTTGCCGTGCTGGCTTCGGCCCGTGCGGAAACCTGCCAGCTAGCACTGAAACGGCTCGAACCGATGAGCCGCACCCAGATGTTCATGGGAAGTCAACCGGAAGACGTCCTCTTCCGGATGACCAACCCGCAACACCTCTTCATGCAGTTCGGCGTCGGCATGGTGACCGACATGACGAAGGCCTTTCCCAAGGTCGTCAAGAAGGAGCCCGAGAAGTACGAATCGGAGCGTCCCTTCCGGGGCGTGGCGAAGCTCGGCTCCCAGCAGTTCGGGTTCGTGCTCGACGCGCAGCCCGCCAAAGCGGAGTCGGAATCGTCGAAATCGGACGCCAAGGAGTCCAAGCCCGAGGGCTACGGCCGGCTATTGTTCGACTACAACCACAACGGCGACCTGACTGACGACAAGGTCGTCGAGGCCAACCCGCCGCCGCAAGGCATCCTTTCCATGGGCATGCCGGCCGGCTACTCGCATCGCGAGTTTCCGCGGATCGACGTCTCCATTGAAGTGGACGGCGCCAAGACGGATTACTCCTTCTTCCTCACGGTGGTCTCGCAGTCCTCGGGCGGCTTCAGTTACGCAACGGCCATGTTCAACGCAGCCGCGTATCGCGAGGGCCAGATTACCCTGGGCGGCAAGTCCCGACGCGTGGTCCTGCTGGACAACAACAGCAACGGACGCTTCGACGACAAGTTCGGCGTCTTCAGAAGTGACTCGGGCGGAGATCTCTCCCCCGTGCCGGGCGACGTGCTGCTGATCGATCCCCAAACGGGCAAGCAAGCCAATCCCTTGCTGCAAATGGCGCTGGGAATGGACGGCGACGAGAATCGGCACCACGTGTCGAAGCTGGTGAACGTCGACGGCCGCTTCCACGAGTTGAAGGTTTCTGCCACGGGCGATCAACTTACGCTGACGCCCTCTTCGGTCCCGCTGGGCAAGCTGGCCAACAACAACAAGGGCTTCCGGGCGGTCCTGTTCAGCGACGACCAAGGTTTCGTCAAGCTTACGGGAGGCCAGTCGGAGCCGGTCTCCGTGCCCGCGGGCGAGTGGAACCTGTTGTCCTACACGATCGACCGCACCGGCTACGAACCGGCCGAGAAGCCGGAGAAAGAGCGTTCGCTGCTGGAGACGCTCACCGACGCGTTGATGGGCGGCGCGAGTGCGGCCAACGCGATGCCCCGCTATACGTTCGTCTCGGCCCGTGCCACCGGCGAGTGCAAGCCGGTGACGGTCCGCCAGGGGAAGACCACGGCCATGCCGTTCGGCCCGCCGTACAAGCCGGTGGTCAAAGTGGCCTTTGTCCAGGGAGACGGGCAGGTCCAGTTGGCGTTGTCGTTGGTTGGCGCGGCGGGCGAGGTTTGCAGCGGCTTGCAGGTCGACGGCAAGCAGCCCCCGCCGCCGGAATTCACGATCACCGGGCCCGACGGGAAAGAAGTCGAAAGCGGCAAGTTCGAGTATGGCTGAGGTTTCACGTGCAGGTACTCGTGGCGAGTACCGTCCGAACTGGCCGATGAATATACCGTGCGCGTCAAGATGGAGGCCGGGCCCTTCAAGATCGACGACAGCCAGCCCAGCGTGATTCGCGCGGCCGAGTTGGGCCGTTAGGCGAGCGGCAGGTATTGGTAGGGGTTGGGGGCTAGGGATTAGGGGTTGGGGACGGGGTGGTCGAAACGCCCCGGCACTGCGGTGCCGGGGATGAGGCCGACAACTGAGAACGCGCACCAGGCGGCCGGGCGGCAGCGGTAGGTCGATTCCGGTTCCCAAGCCGGAGCTTGGGAACCAGGTGAGGTAGGTTCCGCGTAACCGCAAGAGGATCCGATGGAAATAGGCAAGACCGGCTTCTGGCTGTCGCTGCTGCCCTGGGCGGCACTGGCGTTGATGTTTCTCTTGCGGCCCGGATGAAGCTCCCCGATTGGGTCCCTTGGAGGGATCTGCCTCACGCTGGGTCCGCCGCTGGCCATCTTCGTCTGTCTGATCGGGCTTTTTCAGGCCGAATCGCGCAGGTATGCCCTTCTGGGGCTGATCATCAGCGGCCTGGCGGTCTCTTTCTTTTGGCTGCCCGTGCTGTGCCGCTAGCAGCCACACACCCGCGTGGTAGCTGAAGTCGCAAGACTTCAGATCGCGAACCGCTAGATACCACGAAAAACTGAACTCTTGCGAATTCAGCTACGGGTCGCTGCGGCCGCCACTCGGTCGAACTGTCGCGACTCTTGCAAAACGCGTATCAGTAATTGAACCGTAGCCCGCGAGACCAAAGCTCCGAGACCAGCGCGGACGTGGAAGTGTACTGCACGGCATCGAAGCCGACTTCCCGGGCGCCGGCGACGTGACCGGCCATATCGTCGACGAAGAAGATCTCGCCGGGCGCGTGGTCGGCCAGTTCGGCGGCGGCGTGAAAGACCCGGGCGTCGGGTTTGGCCGCGTGAATCCGGCAACTCAGCGCGTGGACCTGGAACCCCTCGTCGATTACGCGATAGCGACGGCAACAGTGTTCCCAGTGGCTCTCGCAGGTGTTCGAGAGAATCCCCATCCGGTAGCCGGCCTGGCGGAGTTGGGTCACCACCGGCAGCATGGAGAGGTTCAACTCGAAGATGTCGCTGCCGGCCTGTTGCAGCGTGTCGTAGTCGGGCCGGGTGCCCGTCCGGCGGCAGAAGGCGTCGTAAAACTCGCGGCCGGAGATCTGCCCCAGCTCGTATTTCTCTTGCAGTCCGTCCCCAAAGACCACCTCCTCGACCCGGTCCCGATCGACCCCCGACGCCTCGCTCAACTGACGGAACATCCGCTCGACGCTGAAGTCGACCAGAACGATGCCGAGATCGAAGTAGAGGAACTTGGGGGGCATGGTAGGTGTTATCCACTACTCCCCCGGCAATTCCCGGATCCGAATGTCCTTGTACCACGCCTCGCTGGGCGGGCCGCCGTGGATCTGCAGGCCGATCAGGCCGGTCTGGGGAATCGCCTTGTCGGGCTCGGTGTAGTCGACCGTCTGGTGTCCGTTGATCCAGAGTTGGATCCGCCGGCCTTGGCAGCGAATCACGTACTCGTTCCAGTCATCTCTCTTGATGGGCTTGTTCCGCTGCTCGTTGGGCGGGCCGGCAAGGACTTTTCGGCGGCGCGATTCGTCGTACAGGCACCCCCACCAGCCGTCGCCCAGATCGGGCTGGTAGCCGATCATCTCGTGATGGTTAGGGATCCGCTGGCTGCGGACCTGGACGCCGGCGTTGGCCCCCTTGCCCAACAGTTTGAACTTCAGCCGCAATTCGAAATTGGCGTACTCCCGCTTGGTGCAAAGGAATTCATTCCTCGCCACGCGGTCGTTGAGACTGCCGCCGACGATCGCCCCGTCTCGAATGCGGAAGACCTCCAGATTGCCGTCCCAGCCTTCAAACGTCTTGCCGTCAAACAGCGGTTTGAAGCCTTTCTCGTCCGCTTTGACCGGTTTTTCGGCCGCGAAGAGGGGACTTGCCAGCAGGGCCACGCAAAGCAACGGGTAACAGCATCTCATGGTTTGGTCCTCACGATTCGGTGAAACATTGGGGATGATGGTCAGCAGGCTTCGGATTCGTACATGAACAACTTCCGGTGTGCTGAAGGGGACAGTCCCATTTTCGCTCTGCGAAAATCGGGACAGCCCCCAAGTCTTCTGGCGAGTGCTTACTCCGTCGTCGCCGGTTCTTCTTCCGGGCTTTTCTTCTCCGCCGGGCCCAGGAGCTTCTCGAGTTCCGCGCGGAGTTGCTCGCCGCGGGCCTTGGTCGAGACGACTTTCCCATCGGCGCCGACGAGAATCATGGTGGGAATGGCCATCACGCCGTAATAGCCGGCGGTGGGGTTAGGCTCGCCGTCGTCGTGCACGATCGTCCAGGGGATCTTCCTGTCCTGGACGAACTTCTCCAATTGCTGGCGGTCGCGGTCGAGGCTGATGCCGACGATTTCGAAGCCGCGATCGCGGTAGGCCTCGTAGGTCTGCATCATATTGGGAAGTTCGCGGATGCACGGCCCGCACCAGGTGGCCCAGAAGTCGACCAGTACCACCTTGCCGCGATACTGGGGCCAATCCAGCGCCTTGCCGCCCAGCACGGTCCCTTCGACTTTCATGTCGTTGCCCACCAGGTTCAATCGCCGCACGACCCCTTCGAGCGTTTCTCCAAAGCTGGCGACGTCTTTATCGTCGCTGGCGAGAAACAGCTTGCTGAAGCTGGTATAGGTCGCTGCCGCCAGGTCGGTGTCGCCGAGTGTCTCCAAAATCCGGCCGGCACCGATGGCCAGACCGGCGTCGGAGCGCTGCAGCGGTCCTTCGGCAAGATACTGCTCGACCTGCTTGATGATCGCTCTGACCTTCTCGGCCACTTCGTCGCCGTCCGCTTGGGAAGCCTCGCGCAAGCGGCGTCCGAGCACGGCGCCCCGGACCTGCCGGGCCAGTTCGTTTTTGCCGGCCTTTCCCAATGCTTCGGCCAGCGCGGCCAATTCTTCCGCCGAGTCGGCAAACATCGACTTCACTTGCACGGCCGTCTGCGTCGCCACGGCGTCGGCCTCGCCGGCCAGGATCTTGTCGGCCGCTTCCTTCACCGCCGCGACCGCCTTTTCTCGCGATTCCTCGTTCGCCGGCCGCGTTCGCAGTATCCGTTGAATGAACCTGACCAGTTCGTCCGGCCCGCCCTCGGGCAGAACGTACGGATCGGGCGCCACGGCCGCAGGCTCTTCGGGCGGGGCGGCTTCGGTTTCCTGAGCAACAACCCCCGCCGCCATCCACCAGGCAATGCCCAGAAACGTCAACAGACCCACCATCGAGGCAAGTTTATGCAAAGGCAACATCACGAATTCCTCTCTCGGTTGAAGTAACGTCCATAATCAAACCGGCTCGCACCCAAGGCAAACCAGGGTCCGCGGTTCAGGAGTATGGGGTAACGATCGGCATCAGAGTGCGAGACCCCAATCCCCAATCCCCAATCCCCAATCCCCAATCCCTAATCCCTAATTCCCAATCCCTCTCTAATGTCGATGAAACTGCCGAATCATCTCCCAGGCATCTTTGGCCGACTCCGCAAAACGAAACAGATCCAAATCTCGGTCGTCGATCGTCCCTTCGTCAGCCAGGTATTGGAAGTCGATCACTTTTTCCCAGTATTCGCGGCCGAAGATGATGATAGGGATGTCTTGCATCCGGCCGGTCTGTCGCAGTGTCAGGGCGTCGAACATTTCGTCAATTGTACCGAACCCGCCGGGAAACACGACCAACGCTTTGGCTCGCAAAAGGAAGTGAAACTTCCGCATCGCGAAGTAATGGAACTGGAAGCACAACTCGGGCGTAATGTAGGGGTTGGGCTTCTGCTCCTGGGGCAACCGGATGTTCAAGCCGATCGACTTGGCCCCCACGTCGAACGCGCCACGGTTGGCCGCCTCCATGATTCCCGGACCTCCGCCCGTCACCACCACGTAGTCGCACTTGCCTTCCACCTGGCAGCTTGCCGAGACCAGTTCGGAGAATTGCCGGGCGATCTCGTAGTATCGGCACTTGGCCACCACGCGTTTGGCCCGAGCCACCGCACGTTGACGCCGCCGATCGTCCGGCGTGTCGGCCAGCCGGGCCTCGGCGCGCTGCAGCAGTTCCTCGGCCGAGGCCGGCTCGACAATCCGCGTGCTGCCGAACACCACGATCGTCGAGGCGACGCCCTCGTCCCGCAGGGCCAGCTCCGCCTTGAGCAATTCCAGTTGCATCCGCATGGGGCGGAGTGTCGGGCTGGCCAGGAACTCGACGTCCTTGTAGGCCACGCGGTAGCTGGGCGCGCGGAGCAGCTTCTGATAGTTTTCTGCGGCTTTCTCGTCCATCATCCGGGAAGCTCCGGTACGAAACCTCGTGGTTCATTCAGGCCGCCACTGGCCCCTCTTCTGGCGGCCGGCGAAAACGTGCACCCTGATTCCAGCCTACAACGATTTGGCTCGATCAGCAACCGTCGCCATTTAGAACTCGTAAGTGAATAACTTGGGGACTGTCCCGATTTTCCCGCAGGGAAAATGGGACTGTCCCCTTCGGAATCCGGGAAGTTGTTTCTGTACGAGTTCTTAACTCAGAAAAGGCCAACCGGCGGCCAGTCGAGCCCAACCCAGGATCCAAGCCAGCGCGGCCAGTGCCAGCCAAATGGTTTGGGGGAGGCGGCGAACCTCCGGGCAGCACCGGGCCCAGAACAGCCAGAGCAGCCCAAGCGCGCCCGTGACGAGCATCACCCCCACGGCGGCCTGCCATCCTAAGAACAAGCCGACCAGGGCCGGGCCGAGAATCGTTTCCCAAGGTTGTTTTCTGCCCATCAGACGCCACGCCAACAAGCCGACGACCAGACCGGCAGCCAGCCCCGCCGTGCCGTCCACTAGGCCGGCCAGCCAACCGTCCAGCCCAGGCACGGCCGGCACCGGACGCAAGTCCGGCCAAGACAGCGGGGCCGCAAAGCCGACCAGCAGGCCAGGCAGGATCAGCCGGCGCGGCACTTGGTGGCCGTCGTAATCGATCAATGCGGCAACCAGAAGCGTGCAAAGCAAAAGCAGCTGGTAGGCGTAGATGCCCCACAGTTCCCCTGGAATCCGCGACGGAAAGACCACCTCACCGGCCAACTCGATTGGCCGGAGCGGCAGATTCGCCCCGCCGCCGAGACACTCGACCCAACCCAACACCAGGAACAAGGCGGCGGTGATGGCCTCGACGACCGGGTAGCGCGGTGAAATCTTCGCCCCGCAATCGCGGCATCGGCCCCGCAGAACGATCCACCCGAGTATCGGCAGGTTATCGAACCAGCGGACCGGCTTCTTGCAGGCCGGGCAGTGCGATCCCGGCTCGATCAGGCTCATGCCCGCCGGCAGCCGGTAGATCACCACGTTCAGGAAGCTGCCGATCACCCCGCCGAAGACAAACAGCCAGGCGCCGATCAGCCAGCGAGCGGATTCGAGTGATGGCGTTTCTGGCGGCATGACGTTGGGTGGATAGTGGATAGTGGTTAGTGGACGATTATCGCCAAACGGCCCGCTCTCGACAATGGATGGCTCGGGGAGTCCGCCTCCGGCTTGCGGGTCGTAACGATTGCACAGGTTTCGACGACCTGTTGCGGATACGCGGGACGACATGTCCCTCACTGGAGGTGCCCATCTCAGTACCACATGCTATACATTAGCATCGGGCTGATCTGATTTCCTTAGTGATGGTGGATGGAGGAACGTACCGTGAGGCAGATAAGAACCTTGGGGCGGCGCGATCCGCTGAAGCTGTGGTTGTTGACCGTGGTAGCTTTTTTGCTGCTGATCATCGGCACCGGAGCAGTGCCAAGCGCGGCTCCCGTGCAATGGGAGTACAAGACCGTGTGGTTTCAAGTGAACGCGGGCGACGACATGAACGTGCTTCAGACGCGATTCGCCGACGCCTTGAACCAAGAGGCCTCCCGCGGCTGGGAATACGTCGGTCGTTGTGCGCACACGGATTCGCTGTACTCCTGCGCGGATTTCATCGTGTTCAGACGCCCCAGGATTTAGAACTCGTACGTGAATAACCTGGGGGCTGTCCCGATTTTCCCGCAGGGAAAATGGGACTGTCCCCTTCGGAATCGGGGAAGTTGTCTCTGTATAAGCTCTTAGCGGGTCGGTTGGGGACGACGGCGTAAGCGAGGATGGCGGTCGACCGCCCGATGCGAGGCGGAGGGGCGGAGTTGGCGGAACATGCGAGGAAATTGCCATGAGAGTCGAGTACATCAACCCGTTTGTCGGGTCCATCACTTCAGTCTTCCGCACGATGCTGGGCTGCTCGTTAACGCGGGGAGAGCCGTATGCCAAGATCAGTGCGGAACCGGAATACGAACTTAACGGCGTAGTCAGGCTTTCGGGCAAGGCCGAAGGAACCGTGGTGCTGAGGCTGAGCTGGGAAACGGCACGAAACCTGACGGCCGCGCTGTTGCGGCAGCGGCCTTCTGAAATCGAGACCGACGTAACCGACGCCGTCGGTGAGCTGGCCAACATGGTCGCCGGAGGCGCCAAGGCCCAACTCGAGCAGTTCGCGCTTGAGGCCAGCCTTCCGACCGTGACCGTCGGCAAGGACGCGGACGTCGAGTTTCCGGAAGGCGCCACGCCGATTTGCATTCCCTTCGAATCCGAGTTGGGCCCGATCTGCTTGGAAGTCGGGCTGGCCGAAGAGCCGGCCGAGGCCCTGGTTGCGGTCTGAGGACGTCTTTTGAAACTCATGCCGGACAGGAATCCGCCTGTACGACGGGCCTCCGAGCCCGTCGATTTCCGGCCGCTCCCCGGCACGTCGACGGCTTCGGAGAGCCGTCGTACCTGTCTTGAGCCACGTTCTGGGAACGCGGCCGCTGCCCGGCACGTCGACGGCTTCGGAGAGCCGTCGTACCTGTTTCAAAACACGCTGTAACACAGACCTTGTCCTTGACCACCCCTTCGCGGGAAGCTAGAATGCGCCTCGACGATGGTTCAAAACAACGTGGAGATGTCGATGTTCAAACTGCCCGAACGGCTTAATGCGGCGGCGGTCTTCGTCGATAGTCACCTCGCTGAGGGACGCGGCGACAAGGCGGCTATCCTCTGTGGTAAAGACACCGTAACCTACCGCGATCTTTACGAAGGCGTCAATCGCGTCGGAAATGCGCTCACCGAGTTGGGCATCCGCATGGAACAGCGCGTCGCCTTCCTGCTGCCCGATTGCCCGCAGTGGGTCTACGCGTTCTACGGAGCCATGAAGATCGGCGCGGTGGCCGTTCCCATGAACACCATGCTGCTGCCCAAGGACTATCGTTACCTGCTGAATGACAGCCGGGCGCGCGTGTTGATTGTCGATGCATCGCTGCTGGACCGGATCACGCCGGTGCTCGATGAACTCAGGTACCTGGAGCACGTGATCGTCGCGGGCGGGGAAGCGGAAGGCCACCTGAGCCTGGAGACGCTCGTGCAAAACGCCTCTCCCGAACTCGAACCGGTCGACACCAGCAAGGACGACTCGGCTTTCTGGCTTTACAGCTCGGGAACGACCGGCTTTCCCAAGGGTGCGATCCACCTGCACCACGACATGATCGTGGAAGCCGACCTCTACGCTCGGCAGACGATCGGCCTGCAGGAGTCGGACGTTTCGTTTTCGGTGGCCAAGCTGTTCTTTGCCTACGGGCTGGGCAACGGCCTGTACTTTCCGCTGCGCACGGGCGGCACGACCGTGCTGCTGCCGGGCAGACCCGTGCCCGACGTGGTGTTCGAGGTGATCGATAAGTACCAACCCACCGTCTTCTACAGCGTGCCGACCAGCTACGCCGCCCTGTTGCACCTGGCGGAGAAGACCGATCGGACGAGCCTGGGGCGGGTCCGCATGTGCGTCTCGGCCGGTGAGCCGCTGCCGAAGAACATCTACGAGAGGTGGCTGGAGCGGTTCGGCGTGGAAATCCTCGACGGCATCGGCTCCACCGAAATCCTGCATATCTTCATCTCCAACCGGCCGGGCCAGGCCAAGGCGGGGAGCACCGGCCAGGTCGTTGCGGGATACGAGGCGAAAATCGTCGACGAGGACGATCAGGAACTGCCGGCCCAAGAGGTGGGAACGCTGCTGATCAAAGGCGACAGCATTGCCGCCGGCTATTGGAACAAGCACGAGCAGACCAAAGAGACCTTCCGAGGCGAGTGGATCAACACGCACGACAAGTTCTTCCGCGACGAGGACGGCTACTTCTGGTACGCCGGCCGCACCGACGACATGATGAAGGTCAGCGGCCAGGCCGTCTGGCCCACCGACGTGGAAGCCGTGCTGCAGGAGCATCCGGCCGTGCTGGAAAGCGGCGTGATCGGCGCGGCCGACCGCGACGGCCTGATCAAGCCCCGGGCGTACGTGGTGCTGAAGGACGGCGGCCAAGCTTCGCCCGAGCTGGCCCGGGAACTGCAGGATTTCGTCAAGCAGAATACGGCCAAGCACAAGTATCCGCGCACGGTCGTGTTCGTCGACGAGTTGCCCAAGACGGCCACGGGCAAGATCAAGCGTTACAAGCTGCGGGAGATGGCGGCGGCCGAGTCGGCGGAGCAGGAACCTTGACGGTTGGGCGTAGTAGGGGGTTCCGGCGGTTCATTCCGTCGCCGCCTGGGGAACAGGCCCCCTGTGCCAGGCGAACGCGGCCCCCCACTCAATGGCGTTCAGGCTTCCGGCGGCCGATTTCGCCAGAATTTGGACCTTTTCGTCACGTTGCCAAAGTCTGGCGACTTCGGCTACGGCGCCAGCGCACTGGGTTTCTTGTGGGAGAATCTCCAGCGGCGTTGCCTCCCGCCCCGCTTCAGGGTTGACAGCACTGCTTCCTCCGGGCACACTCAGGGCACGCCTTGTCGGTTGTTCGTCGCGAGCCGCATGGGCGCGACGTTGATCGGGTGCCTGCAAGAGAACCGTAACGGGCCGCCGGGCCTATTCCTACAACGTAATCTTTGCTTGAAGGAGCAAGTGATGCAAGCGAGTCATCCACCCCTGGTCCGTACCCGTCTGTCGGCGATGATGTTCCTGGAGTTCTTCATCTGGGGCAGTTGGGGAGTGGCCATCACCGGCTACGGCAACAGCCTGAACTTCACCGGCTCGCAACTCGGTTGGCTGGGGGCCGTGGCGGCGATCGGGGCCATCATATCGCCGCTGTTCGTGGGACTGATCGCGGACCGGTTCTTTGCGGCCCAGAAGGTGCTCGGCGTGCTTCACCTGCTGGGCGGTGCGTGTCTGATCGCGGCCGGTTTTCAGACCGAGTTTCTGCCGTTGATGACCTTGATGCTGTTGAACGGCCTGGCCTTCATGCCCACCATCGCGTTGGCCAACTCGGTGGCGTTTCGCCATATTCCCGATCCGGACAAGTTTCCGCGGATCGCCGTGCTGGGGACGATCGGGTGGATTGCTGCCATCTTAATCGCGCAGGTCTTCCTGGGCGGGGCCACGTCGCGAAACTTCCTGTTTCTCGGCGGCGGCGGAGGCATTGCCTTGGCCCTCTACGCCCTGACGTTGCCCGACACTCCGCCAAAAGGCGCGGAAGCCGGTGGCGACGTGTTCGGCCTCAGCGCGTTGAAGTTGCTCAAGGAGCCCAGTTTCCTGGTGTTCGTCGTCTGCGTGTTCTTGTTCTGCATCCCCGCCTGCGGCTACTTCTTTGTGCTGATGGTGCCTATGCTGCAACAGCGCGGTTATCCGTCGCCGTTGGGATTGACGTCGTTGAACCAGTTCGCCGAGATCATCTTCATGTTCAGCATGCCTTGGTTCGTGGCCAAGCTGGGGCTGAAACGCGTGTTGATGATCGGTATGCTCGCCTGGGCCGTGCGCTACTTGTGCTTCGCGTGTCCGGAGTTTTCGTCGGCCTTGATCGGCCTGATCCTGCACGGGTTCTGCTACAGCTTCTTCTACGTCGGTGCCTACATGTGGGTAGACCGGCGGGCGCCGGCCGAGTTGAAATCGAGTGCACAAAGCCTTTTGGCGTTCCTGTTGCTGGGAGTCGGTTACTTCCTGGGTGCGAAGGGTGCGGGGCTGATGATGGACCGATTTCCGCCCGCGATCCCCACGATGGCAGCCGTCGATGTCGAGAAAGGCGAAGCTGTCGCCGAGGCAAAACTGCCTCGGTGGGACGATCCCAACGCGAACCCGACGTGGGGATACCTGAACCTCTCGGCCACCGTCAGCGATCTCATTAAGGGCAAGGACGAAGAAGCGAAGCCGAAGCTCGACCTGGGACAGCAGCTCGACACCGACAAAAACGGGTTGACGCTGACCGAAGTCGAGGCGATCCCCGACACGGGCCTGGAAGTCGACGGGCTGAGGTATTCCCGCGAAGACATGATCGACGTTTTCAACCGGATGGCGGCCCTCCGACCGGCGGACCAGGAAGCGGAAGACCCGGTCCGTCTTACACGGAAGGAATGGCTCAAGGCCCAGTCGTGCGATTGGATGCCCATCTGGATCTGGCCGTCGATCCTGCTGTTCGTGCTGCTGGTGGTCTTCGCGGTCGGCTTCCGCGACAAGGAAGAGAGCCAGACGCAACAACCGGCGGAAGACGAGGAGTCGTAAGGCTGGCGTCGGTTCGGCGCGCTATGGTTTGACGCAGAGGTCGAACGCCCA
>Ga0180437_10006919_pt1 | contig 14962 bp, 8 predicted proteins | sample SS_ome_4_FD_132410 | JGI IMG/M metagenome (GOLD analysis project Ga0180437, IMG submission 132410) | Hypersaline lake sediment archaeal communities from the Salton Sea, California, USA - SS_3_D_1 metaG | ecosystem: Environmental > Aquatic > Non-marine Saline and Alkaline > Hypersaline > Sediment...
GAATCAGATGGAACGATACAAGCTTACGCAGTCTACAACTCTGAATCGTACATTTCTACACCTATAAACGCGAGAGCAAAAACAGGCCCGCGAGGCCTCGCGTGGTCACCCGATGGTAAATACCTTGCCGTTGGAAGCGATACATCGCCTTACAGTCTTACTGTTTACTCAGTAAACAATGGATTTCTGACCGCTGTGGACTCAGACTCTACAGCAACATCGATTATCAGATCTGTTGCCTGGTCACCAACCGGAGCTTACATCGCAACAGGAGGCAATGATTGGTCCTTTCGAGTCTTTAGTTTTGATGATTCAACAGGAACACTAACACATATAGCCCAGACCGCACCAGGATCAGCATTCAAAAGATCTGTCTCCTGGTCACCAGATGGAAAATACGTTGCAGGCATTGACAATGTCGGTGTGCTAAGGATCTTAGAATTCAATCCAGCTACCCCATCAATTAGCACAATAAAACAAGTTGCAACCGGAGCATCTAACGCCGGAGCTGTTGCTTGGTCACCAAGTGGGCGGTACATCGCAGTCGGTACCGATGATTCCAATTTCGAAGTCCAAGTTTATGCAGCAATGTCCGGATGCGAATCATGTTGCGTAACTAACAACATCATCTCTAATGTTGTATCAACATCACTTAGTTATGGAATCGGCATTGGTCCAGTAGGAGGGTCTAACAATCTTTTTGCAAACAATATATGCATGGGCTGTGAAAGCAATTTCCCCTATGGTATTGCAAATGTCTACTATGGAAGTCACAACATAACAAAAGCTTCTGACAATACTTCTTTGCCTTTACGCCCGTAAAAAAACTATGGTTTAAAAAAAAGAAACTCCATCTTTTTACCAACGTCCACCGGATACATCGATTTAAAGGACCTTGTTTTAACTTTTTTTCCATAGCTAGAACAAAACCATGATGACATAACATAAAAGTTTAGAGCTTTTGTACTCATACACAAAATTGGTTTATTTCTGTGCAAAAAAATCCAAACACCTTCTTGCTGCACAGGTTCAATATCTGGAGCAAGTGTAAAATTGTGACAACCAATTTGACCTGCATCTTTTTTTTGGCCAAGCCAAACATCTGAAATTTTTAGATTTTTTTTTTCTTGATCAAAAAAAACAGTTCGACGGACACTCAGACCAAACTGTCTGTACAAATTATGCTCCGTTTGCAACACACCACCTTCTGAATAAGACACAGCTTTTCTCTCGGGCAAGTTGAGCGTAAATAAAAAATCTTCAAACGAAACTGGTTCGTATCCTTTCAAATAAAAAGTATTATGCGCCTGTACGGAACGAAATTTATTTCTCCAGGCCGATGACGGTGTATACACAAAACTTCCAGGATCAACCAAAATTGGCACGCCTCCAACGGCAAGCGTAACGCTAGCAACATCATTATGAAAGTGTCCAGAGGGCTGCCCGTGACCATACGCATGATGTCGCAACGTTATATGCCATTTTTTTGTTTTTATAACGGACAAGCCAAACGTAAGAAAATCTTTTTTGCCCATCAAATCAACAGGAACAAATTTTTTTATAAGTTGTTGCGTTATCCCAGAAAGCAAAATTTTTCCAGAATCATCATCGCCAATTTTTACCAAACACTGTTGAGCTTCTAAAACAGATTCTCTTGTTGTGCAAAATTCTTCCCCTTCGTGCGGGGTGCACCAATTAATAAACTCAAACATTTTTGTAAGCTTTTTTTCAAACAATTCCGGTAAGAGTACATTGTTTTTTTTGCAAAGCTCATAAAAAAGATAAAAAAGCTCTGCTACTAAACCATGGTATGCAGTTGAACCTTCGTAATCTGTTCCTTGCTGAAAAACCTGTTTATCAAATTCACGCAAAATCTCTTGATAGCACCACTGTTTTTTTTCTTCCACTCCACTTAAATTCTGAAAGAAAAAACAAAGAAAAAAATAACCAACTAAATCTGAAAGATAATGATTTGATGTGCGAGAATCGTAAACTTCCCAGTTGTTTTGCAAATAAATAAAATGATCGTAAAGACTTTCTATCACCCGCCTATATCCGTTTTCATACTTCTGTGCACAAGCTCTATCTTGAGACAAGCTCCCGACACCATCAAGATTATGGCAAACAGGCGAAACCTTAAAATAATAAAGCCCTACTATCCAATTTATTGCTCGAATTGCAACCTCCATCGGACACATCCAGTTAGGACCAAGCACATATGGGTTTTTCTCTATCCAGTCATTAATTTGTGCATAAAATGCATCAAAATATTTCTTATTTTTTGTTTTTTTATATGCTTGCCCAAGCGCGGAAAAATGATAACAACGAGAAAGTTCCCACGGCACCTTTATATCTTTGGCAAATCTCTCTGTTTTACTTTCACCAAGTTCTGGATCTTGATAAAATCTATTTTTTGAAAACTGACAATCTGCTTGCGGATTTTGTTTTTTCAAGCGAAAATCAACGTGCCAATCGATTTTTGTAAATTGCGTAGGGCCTGAACCAAGAAGATCAAAAATATTTTGTACAAAAAGGTCTGCCTTTTTTTCTATTTCATTATCTTGCTGCAAAGATTCCAAAACTTTTTCTGGAAAAAAATTATCACAATTTTGTTTGAGTCGTTCAAAAAAAACGGGAAACGATTTATTCAAATTATGTTTTTGAACAATCATTTCCCATGTATGATTCGCTTTTTTTGCTTGAGCTAACTGTTTGAGTTTTCTTGCTTTGTATTTTGTTACAATTCTATTTTTTAAAACCCAAAAACTTTTGGTCGGCCCGAGCTGGTACACCTTTTTTGTATAGTGAATAAATTTTTTCAGCTGCATCTACCTCAACTTCGCGCCATTTGGAACAGGACCGCCAACGGTAACCATTTGAAGTTTTCCATCTTCAGATTCTGCAAACAGCATCATCCCTTGTGATTCGAGCCCCATCATCTTACGAGGTTTTAAATTCAAAACAAAAACACCCTGCTTGCCAACAAGCTCTTCTGGTTTGTAAAACTTTTTCACACCAGCTAAAACCTGACGCATGCCAAATTTTTCGCCACAGTTAACCTGCAGTTTTAAAAGTTTTTCTGAACCCTCTATTTCTTCTGCCTTTTCAATGGTACCGACTGCCAAGGTTATTTTTACCAAGTCGTCAATTTTTATATATTTTTCATCTTTCTTTGGCTCTTGCTTGGCTGGCGTAAGCTCCGCTGTTGCAGCAGAAGAATCTATTTTTACAAAAAGTTCTTTAATTTTTTTCAACATAAAATCTTGATCCCAGTTTGATAACGCTTTTACAGAAACTTCTTTCGGATTAAATGAAAGACCTAAGCTTTCAAAAAGCTGCTCCATTTTTTTTGGCATAACCGGCCACAAAAGTGTGCCGATTGCACGCAAACTATGTGCCGTTGCGCAAAGCGTTTGCAAAAAAGCCTCTGGGTCTTTTTTTGCTTGCCTCCACGGTTGTTGCGCATGGAAAAATGCGTTTACCTGATTAATAAACTTCCATAAATCAGCAAGCGCCATATGAAACACGCAATTATCCATTTGCTGTGAAAAAACATCAACTGTTTGTTCACACGCAACACGTAATTTTTCAGCCTCTGGCGACCAGTTTTTTGGACAAAAGAGTTTTAAAGAAGAATTTTTTTCTGCAAGCGTTACCATACGATTAAGTAAGTTGCCAAGATCATTTGCTAAATCAGAATTGATGCGTTGCTCTAAATCTTTAAAACTAAAATCTCCGTCTTGATTTACTGCCAGCTGACGTAACAAATGATACCGCACCTGATCTGCACCATATTTTTTTTCTAGCACAACAGGATCGATTGCATTGCCCAAAGATTTTGACATCTTTTGTTTATTGACCGTCATCCAACCATGCACCAAAAGTTTTTTTGGCAACGGCAAACCTGCTGCCATTAAAAAGGCAGGCCAATAAACAGCATGAAAACGAACAATGTCTTTGCCAATGATATGTAAATCTGCCGGCCACCAAAAATCAAACTCTCGTTCTTTGCCTGGTTGACCATAACCAATCGCAGTTATGTAATTATTCAGCGCATCAGCCCACACATAGGCAACATGTTTTTCATCACCCGGAAACGGAACACCCCAAGAAATTGTGGTGCGAGAAATACTTAAATCTTTCAGACCAGATTTTACAAAACTGACAACTTCATTTGCTCGCTCTTTTGGCGTAATAAAATCTGGATTTTCTTTGTAAAATTGTAAAAGCTTGTCTTGATATTTTGAAAGTTTAAAAAAATAACATTCTTCAGAAAGCCAAACTGTTTTTCTGCCACAGTGCGGACAAGCTGGTGACTCATCACCCTCTTTTTTTCCGTCAGCTTCTGACTCTGTTAAAAATGCTTCATCTGGCGTACAGTACCAACCTTCGTACCTATCTTTATAAATGTCACCTTTATCTTGGAGCATCTTGATCCAATCTTGCACAACTTTGACATGATTTTCGTCCGTTGTCCGAACAAAATAATCGTAATCAATTTCGTACAACTTCCAAGTATCTTTGTACGCGCCAACAAAACTGTCGACAAATGTTTTTGGATCTTTACCTACTTTTTGTGCTGCTTGTGCAATTTTTTGTCCATGCTCATCTGTACCGGTCAGCATAAATGTTTTTTTGCTAAGAACTTTTTGCCAACGACGAACAACATCTGCCATCACTGTCGTGTACAATGTACCAAGGTGTGGTTTCGCCGTGACATAATAAATAGGGGTAGTTACGTAGAATTTATTTTTTTTATCGGGCATAGAATTTTCTCCAAACTAAGCAGTTTTTTGTATAAATCCAGGATAAAAGAAATCCGTCCTTTTGTACAAAAAAGCCCCCCAAAGCACAAAGCTTACGGGGGACTTTTTGATGAAGAAGCTTTTTCTACGGACACGTATCATCACAAAACCAGCCACGATCGTACGCATAAAGTGTTTTCAGCCACGATGTTATACTATAAATAGCAGCATTAACATCATCTGTGCAGGTAAGTTCATCAGGGCAAATAACTTGACCACCCCCATCTAACATGGTCAGCGTTCTTCTCAAATCCTCTTTGATGGAGCACATACAATCTTCTATGCCAGACAAATCGCATGAAGATGGACAGGTAACGATAGAGCCAGCATCTGGAGCATCGATACGCGCAGCACGAGTCGCCTCAACAGAACTTTCTTCTGTTTCTTCCGAGAACTCGGCACACGGAGCACAAGTTGTTCGAGCAGACTTCATCACCTGTGGAGACATTCTAAAAAATTTTTTTGTGTTGACAGAAGTTGTCCAGGCCAAACATACAACTGCAAACGTTACGAAAATTTTCGCTACTTTTGTTTTTAAAAAACTTCTCATAATCATTTCCTTTTTTTAAACCGCAACCTTTTTTGTTCCGCACTACCAATAAATACCAATGCCAAGATGTGCCTCTGTTTCTTGCATGATGTTTTTACCAGCAAAAACATACGAAGCACCACCATACAATTCACAGAAATCCCAACGATGGAAAACTTCACAACGAATTTTATGAGAAATTCGCTTGGTATCTTTTGCTAAAATGGAACAATCGAGCTCTTTCAGTTCATCGTTTAAAATAGTTCCGGTTGTTGCACAACCTTCTCGAAGAGGAAACTCTTTTGCCATGCACGAACAAAGTTTGATACAGTCGCAACGCTTGTAATAAAATTCATACCCAGCACAACAACCTAAATCTGCATTGCGAGAATGGAATAAAGAAAGATCAAGATGCCCAGTAAAATACCCCCACTTTGTTTTTGCTTGTATTTTTGGCCCAATGTTTTTGACCGTTGCTCCTTTAAATGGAGCACCACGATATTCTGTTGCTTCAAACACATGATTATAAGAAATGTCACCATGAATTCCTAAGCGTTTTCGAATCAACCAGCCACCTTCCAGCGCAGCTTTAAATTCAAAGTGTCCGTTATTGCCAGTCGGTTGCGAAAGCAACAAGCCTGGGTTACAAATTTTTCTACCGGTTGGAAACACAACTCCAACAATAAATTTACCCCAATACTCTTCTATGTTTCCCCATGCAGCATAAAAATCAAGCTCTAGGTCACCAACACCCATGTTGCGCGCAGAATGACATCCATCAGGCACTTGGCAAAAATGCACACCGTTGTTAAAAAAGAATTGTTCGACAGTGTTAACACCACCTTCACTTAAATCATCTATTGCTTCTTCGATTGCGTTCATGGCAATGACTGCTTGATCATAAAACCTGGTAGCTTCACCTGCTGTAGTGTTACTCGCCACCTGCATATTTGAATCGTATACTGGAACAATATACAACTTTGACTGAGCAGTGGAGTCATTTGCCAAGTTTCCGGCACCAGCATAATTTTGGCTTGTTACGAATGCACCTCGATTATCTGAGCCTCCAGGGATCTGCACTGCACCATTTGCTTGCACAAAATGATTCGCTAAAAGATCTCCAATGGCATTTGCTACTTTAGGGGTAGCTTGATTTGGTGTCGCAAATGTTTCATTTGATGGACAGGTGCTATCATCACTTTGTATCACGGCAAAATATGTAAAATCACCTGTTGACGGTTCATACGCGACTTCAATACCGCCAATTCGTACGCTCCCATCGCCAAATTCAACCATTGGTAAATTTGGCCCTCTTCGCAAACCAGCAAGAAAATCAAGACGATATGCTGGAACAGTAGCAGGAGCTTCTACTCCTAATGTCGTTCCATTTGCACGATACAGAGTTTCATCTTTTGTGCACACAAGATTGGTCAAATCGAGTCCACCATTGCCACCATTGGAGTCACCGTCTTGAGATGTCATGGTTGCACTACACACATTACGCTCAAGTTCAATCACCTTGTACGGAAGGCTTACCGAACCACCAAACCGCCACTTGCTTTCTTGGCAACGGTATTCGCCTTCAAAACCAATGTTGCATCCACGCTCGCGATATTTAAAGCGCGGCTTAAAAATAACATACTTCAATTCTGGACATGCTCTGCTGTCGACCTGCGAATTAAAAAATACATCTTGTGCTTTAAAAGATGCCTTGCCAAAAAACAATTGTGCCAACGGAACTATTTTTCTACCATGGCATTTGTCGTACCCAGAATCGGCAGAACGCATGTAAGCACTCTTGAAACAGTTAATGCTCCAGTCATACTCTTGGCCATCATCTTTTTCTATTTGGACTGGAAGTAATGGATAATGAAATGGAAACCGCTCTAAAGGTGTCCGCAACTCACCTGTTGTAGCAAACAGCTGCAAACAGCTGACTACCGTCCCGGTTAAGATTATTAGTTTCAAAACAGTTTTTCTCATCGCTCTCCTTTTATTTATGCACTCTCTTATAAACTTCTTCATCTTTTTTTATCGCAATTCAAAAAGGGTTACTGGATCTCGTGGAGCACCGCCACTTGCAGCAAGCTGGGTTATAACTGACCCAATGCGTAGGGTATAATCAAAATCTTTGCGCGAAATAGTATTACCACCAGCACCGACCAGCTCATCTGTCAAAAATCTTGAAATCTTGGCGCCATCAACGTACACAAAACTAAGCAGATTGTGCTCATCTTGTGCAGCACTTGTTACACCACGACTGGTAGAAGCAAAATCAGGAACATCCCAATAGTCAAAGAGCTGCGCTCCGGTTACTGGACTCAATGGCTGAGAAGCAGGAAACGGCATTGGACAAATTGCAGTTCTTGTGTCAAGAATTGCTTTGGATGAAAATATGCCAGCTGTTACCCGACCACTTACTCCTGCATCATCTGCTACAACCGGGTTAACCCCCGTGCCAGCACCAGGCTCAACCAAAACCAAGTTTGATCCGCCCAAAATAGTTGCCTGCGTTCTGTCTTGAGTAAGCGTATTTTGCGCATTAAAAACATACACATCTTCTTCACCTGTATCCTGAATTGCGATCAACGACGCAGGTACACTTGCAGAGCTAAATATTCTGTCATGCACTATTGTTCCAGCGGGACACAAAATCGTAATCAAATTGACGTTGTACAACGTATCAATTAACCATTGGCCAGGCGTAGGAGTAAAATTATTTATCATGCCAACGCCCATGCCGAAAAATCCGCGAGAAGCAATTTTAAAGAGCGAATTAACACCTTGTAAGTTCAAGGTAAAGGATATCTTTGCATCAGTAACATCAATCGTGTTACCAATCTGGAACGTACTGTTTACATTTCCTGGTTGACCAAGAAAAATACTTGCCCTGTCACCAACATCAAAAGTAATTGCTGTGCAGGTAGCAGTTAATAAAACATCATCACAATCTGTATCTGTTTCAATACCAAAATACGTATCATCAGCAATAAAAATTTCAGAATCTTCCAAAAGCTGCAAGGTCCCGACACCAACTAAACGAACACGTAGTGGATCTGTACTTTGTACATCAGAGCCAAACACAAAAGTAGAAAGATCTGTTAATTCTGCTGTTTCACAACGAGCCTGGTCCGTAAACTGTACCGTTGGACCATAGGTCAATTCATTTCTGCCCAAAACAACTTTGGCACCTTCTTCCAAAATCAGACGCACATTGCCAGCAAACTCAATAATTTCTGGGTAGTTTTCGTCCGTAGCATCAAACTGACACAAAGAGAGAATACCGCCTTTTTTGACAGTGATAGATCTACAGCAATCAGAAAAAAATGTTAGACGTTGTGTTGCTGGTGATCCTTCATCTGTGCCAAAGTTTGGTCCTTTTAAAATGTGACATACATTATCGATGATAAGATCTTCATTAATATCAATGCGACCATCACCATCAGCAATAATCATCACGCCATTAACACCGAGTTTGATAGAACCTCCAAGAGAATCTCTGTTTTTGTGTTTTGAACCAAGTCCAATGCGTCCATTGTTTTTAACAACAACCACACCAGTTGGTGCATCAGCAGACTCACAGCCGCCCAAGAAAATTAACTCTTTAATCCAACCCTCATCTACCATCAAATGTACCGGTGAACCAAGACGAGAACCTTTTATCTGAAACTGCTCAACCATACCTTTGACCGTTGGCAACGATGCAATATTGTTGACGGTCACCTCTGGACAGGTACAAGAATTTACATAAGAAACATTGTATGGAAGAAATGGCGTAGCTGTATTTGCCCAGTCTTTCGTAACATATCGCCAATTGAGAGTGTAGTCAGAAAGAGATTCGCCGGTATCTACAATAATTTGCTGCTCTTGCGTTGTGAGCGTTAACTTCCAATCTGCGATGCCAACTCTATCGTCAAAAAACACCTGAGACAACGGCAAAGTTACTAACCCATCACCACTTTTGGTAACCATTGTAGAAATATTTGCGCGATATCCCGACTCAATTTTAAACTCACCACGTGAATCAACAAAAATACCTCCAGAACCAGAAATTGCACTCAACTCAGGACATGCCTGTGGACCGCCACGAGTCTCAAATGAAAAATAGTTACCTTCAATAATTAATTTTGGATCTGTATCTGCTGGAGTTACTCCCAAATCTGGATCATCATAGACACCGTCTTGTGAGCCGATAGAAATGTTACTTGAATGCCCTAGGTAAATGGTGTGTACTTGTGATTGCCCATCAATACTAGAAATATCCTGAACCGCGGGATCTATTATGGTATTGTCGTTAGCATCTACTAACAATCTGAGTTCATGCAAACCTGTCGCCCCTTCCACTTGGGCATTTACTTGAAAAATATTTAAATGTGCATCTTTAGAAATGGAAGCACAACACGGGTCACACCCTGTCGAACCAATATCTGTTCCTAAAATCAACTGTCGACCAGTCCCATCATCATATGCATAACCGTTATAAAAAAACTTAAAAAAGCTATCTATACTTTGAATTCCCTTTTTAGCTGGACCTGCCATAGCTGACTTCTCAGATGGATTTGGAATGAGCAAATCAAGCCCCGTAAAAGCAGCGCTCGTATGTAACCAAAATTCACTTGAGGAAAAAGCAATCCACGGACGTTGTTCGATATCATCCAACAAGAAAAAGGTTTCACCACCAACGTAACTTGGTTCAGATTTAACATCATCCTTTTCATACACACTATGGTTTTCATCTGAATGGACAAGATACGTGTCAAGCAAATTCACACGATTATTTATAAAAAAACAGGCAGAGTTGTACTGGTTATAATTTCCGTTACCATCTTTGGCAAACGTTCTAAGCGGAAAATACGCTGGAGACGAACCGCCAACCAATACCGTGCCACCAGTTTGAGCAACCTCCCAAGAGAGTATCTCAATTTTTGTTTCCCAGTTTTGACCAGAAAGAGGTCCGCCAATAAACTGGAGCCTTCCGTCTGCTGCTAAAACAATGTTTCCCTGGCCTGATGTTTCTTTGCTCGGATCGATAGTAAAAGAATAATTTGAATCAACACCCGCATCCCACCAATTTATATTTCCCTCGTTGTCAACACCAGAACGGAAAACAATAGCACTGTTTTCCTCAAACCAAATAGTTGGACGGTTGCTACTTGTTGTTGATGCAACAAGCTCATCTGATATTAAAGCAGAAGCGTTGCGCTCTTTGACAACCTGAGAAACTGTTTTGCCATTTAAAATTGAATCAGGAATATTCGGTGTTGGACAAAAATTATTGGTAAGACCTACATAATCAAGATACGATTCGGCTTCAACTTCTATCCCACCGCCAGTACAAATGATAAACCCATACCGATTACCAAGTGACGGCGACTCCTCCTGCCATGGGTTGAACATCAAATCTGTTAAAACACTATTTTGATTTAAAACTAAAAGACTTGAGTTTGCAGCAGCATTACCTAAAACACGCATAATAGCATTATGACTCGGAGTACCACCAGAAGCAACCGCAATAGTCGTCAAATCAATATCGCTGAGCGTCAGGGTTGGAATCGCGACATCACCAACATCACTTGCTGCAATATACACCGCGCCAGTATCCTCTACTTTGAGCGTCATACGACCTGTGCCAGTGTTTTCTGGATAAAAATTGATCCATCCCCTTGTTTGAGTGCCACCATTATTGCCAAGGTAACTCATGATAGATTTTGGACCAATAACAACATGAACATGGGAATTTGAATCATCTTCCCTGGTAAACTCAAGCTCTGGTCCTTGTGGAAACGGCGTAACTTGACCCGTTCGTGTATCAACAAAAAGCCTTGTGCCGAAAACACCAGAATTTTCTGCGGTAAATGAAACCGTTTTCCCATCATGCAAATTGAAAGTAACAATGCCATCTCCAACAACAACAATCAATAATGGATCGTCTGCATTACCAGTAAATGTCAAGTTATTGGTAAGATCAAAAATAATTTCATGCCCCGAAGACAGTGGATTTAAAAACATTCTCGGATTGGTTGAACCGGCTCGAATCGTTCTATCTGCTCCAAGCGTTACGGTAACAGTTGGATTGACAGAGGTTGCAACAGCAACATAGTCGTTAACAACACAATCACCGTCGATTGTAATACTCGCATCTGTATAACTTCCAGTTATAACTCCATTCCAACTGGCCGCATAAGCCGGACCTCCGACAAGCAATGCACACACTGCAAGTACGCAAAAATATTTTCTTAAAAATTTTTCCTTCATACTCTCACCCTTTTTTTAAAGAAACGGTATAACGCTACACTACTTAAAAAACGTTTGATACTATCCGGAAACCCTATCAACAGAACGCTGCTAGGAACAAAGATGAAGTCGTCGCTCATTACTACTTCTTTAGTTTTTAAAATTAAAACCCTACCGTAACTTACCCAGGATTAAAATTTTTTGCTCAAAAAGTCAAACTCTATCGACCCTTTAACGCTATCCAGATGTCGTTTAGTTTTCTTTCTGACGCTGCAGCTGTAAAAAAATGAAACTTATCAAAATTTTTGAGCGTGTGCTCCATGACAGCTTGCCCTTTTGCAAAAAACGGCACAAGGGTCAAAGCAGGGAAAAAATAATATTTATCAGAATGATGCTTGAGAACCTCAACTTCATACAAAAAATTTATAAATTGATACACAAGCTCTGTATTTGTTGATTCTTTGGGAATACAAATGTTGTCTACACTAACAAAACTTCCCTCTTTTGGCAGTAAAAATTCTATGCGATCATCTTGCGCCATCCAAACATCACCAGCCGGACAAGCAATAACAGAACAAGTTTCTGAAAGTAAAAGATAATCACCACGCAAATCTGTATAGACAGAAACACGCCGCTTTTGATTTAAAAGAATATCTTGTACCTGCTGCAACTGAGCATCAGTTAAATTTTGCGCAAAACCAAATAAATAAAAAGCAGCAATAGCAACAGCTTCTCTTACATTGTTAAGCATTCCTATGTGTGCAGGAGAAATTTTTTCATCAAATAATGTAGCCCAAGATGCAAGAGGAGGGCCATCTGGAAACTGTTTTTTGTCATAACCTAGACCATATACTTCCCAAAGATATGGTGTTGAATATTCGTTCTTTGGATCCGAATACAAACCACGCAATTGTGGATTAATACGATCAAAAAAATTTAGTTTTAAATGATCTAGTTTTTGCAAATGTCCCTCTTGAATCAACTGCCCCAACGCATAATCTGATGGAAAAACAATGTCGTAACCATGTTGATCTGTTGAGCGAAGCTTTGCAAGTAAAGCATCATTTGTTTCGTAATAATGAATGTGTAACTTTGCTCCCGTTCTTTTTTCAAACTGGGAAATATATTGTGCATCAACTAAAAGGGGAAAAGTAAAAATTGTTAAACTTTTTCCACTTCGCAACAATTGCGTTACCCGTGGAAAAAAAAGAAACAAAAAAATAACTCCTATCCAAAAACTTACAATCAACGTTCGGATAAAAAATTTACGAAATAAATAGAACATACTCAAAACACCCGCGTTCTAACTCGAAAAAGTGTAAAGACCAGCACTACCAAACTACTCATAATCAGCAACAACGTAGACAATGCATTTATAACCGGTGTTGCACCAGACCGAATTGTCGCAAAAATATACATCGGTAACGTCATGGTCGAAGGGCCGGAACAAAAAAAGGATAAAATAAAATCATCAAACGAGACGATAAACACCAACAAAGCTGCACCCATAATTGCCGGAGAAAGTAATGGCACAATAATTTTTTTAAACGTTTGCCATTCAGTTGCACCAAGATCTAACGATGCTTCGGTAATACTTACATTAATATTTTTAAAACTACTGTACAAAATAGGAGTAACATAACTAAGGGCAACCAGCGTATGAGCAGCAATTAATGTTGTTAGGCCAAGCGGAACAGAAAAAAATGAAAAAAAACTCAGAAGAACAACCGCTAACACAACTTCCGGAGCAGCTAAACTGCCATAAAACGCAAATAAGAATTTTTGAAGAATATTTTTTGAAGAATAAAACACAAAAAAAAGTCCCATCACTATACTGAGAGCAACAGAAGAAAATGCCACAATCAACGAATTGCGCAATGCATCCAAAATTTCTACAGAAGAAAACAACTCTCGATACCAAATTAAAGAAAAACCCTGCCACTGATGCGACGATTGTCCACCATTAAACGAATAAAAAACCAAAACGATAATTGGCACATACATAAAAAGATAGGCAAAAAAAACAAAAACTGGCAATGAATACGAAGCAACCTTACGCACAGCTTTCATGCTACCCCCTATCCGTTCCAAAAACTTTTTTCAGTAACCAATTAAAAACAAAAACAGCGATAATTAAAACAATGCCGCTCAAACAAGTAAAAGCTGCACCCCACTCAATACTCTTTGTCTCCAAAAACAAAAAAGAAATTAAAGAACCAGCATACATATTTTTTCCACCACCAAGCAGCAAGGGAACAACAAATTCTCCAAATGATGGAATAAACACAAGAAAAAATCCGGTACGAATCCCAGAAGAAGAAAGCGGCATCACAACTCTAGTCAGCGTTTGCCAACGATTCGCCCCCAAATCAAACGATGCTTCAAAAACAGATTTATTGATACCCTCCATACTACTGTAAATAGGCATCACCATAAATGGCAAAAAACAAAATAACATAACCAAGTACACCGAAAACTGGGTATTTAAAATACGTAATGGCTCAGAAATTATACCTATTTTTAAAAGAGCAGAATTTAAAATGCCACCTCGCTCTAGCACAAAAAACCAAGCATACACCTGCACCAAAAAATTTGCCCAAAACGGCAAAACCAATAAAAAAAGTAAAATATTACGCAGTCGTGCAACTCGAAAAACAAGAAAATAGGCAATAGGATAAGCAATAGCTAAGCAAAGAACAGCAGTAACAGATGCTAAAGCAAGAGATCGACCCCAAATAATAAAATAAACAGAACTGAACAGTTGAGAATAATTTTGCAAAGAAAAATTTGCCCAGACAGAATAGTCGATATCTTTTAAAAAACTAACGAAAATAATAAAAACAAACGGAACATACAAAAAAAGAACTTGCCATAAAATCGCCGGAACGGCTGCGAAAAACGAACGTTCTTTCGTAACTACAGTCTTAATGGCACCACCCTTTATTTTTCTAGCAACACCACATTTTCTTTTTGCCAGTAAATGTTAACTCTATCATCGTAATCAATCACTTCTTGCGGAAAATGCTCTTCGTTTTGCTCAAACACCTGAATAACTGTTTCATTTAACAATTTGATGTGATACTGCGTTGATCTGCCATGATAAACAATCGACTCAACGGTACCGACAAGATGATTAGAAAAACCCGCGAGCTCAGTTTTACTCAATTCAAATTTTTCTGGACGAACACTCATCAATACTTGAGCACTATCTTTTGCCCATGGCTTATCTTCTGGAATTTGAACTTCGAACCTACCCAGATCTTGAATCTCAATCTGACTGCGTACGCCTTCCTGCCGAATCGTTCCTCTTAATAAATTGGTTGAACCAACAAAAGAGGCGACAAATGACGACGCAGGAAACTCATAAATCTCTTTCGGCGTACCAACCTGCTCA
>Ga0180437_10006920_pt1 | contig 14962 bp, 16 predicted proteins | sample SS_ome_4_FD_132410 | JGI IMG/M metagenome (GOLD analysis project Ga0180437, IMG submission 132410) | Hypersaline lake sediment archaeal communities from the Salton Sea, California, USA - SS_3_D_1 metaG | ecosystem: Environmental > Aquatic > Non-marine Saline and Alkaline > Hypersaline >...
AAGGGAATTAACGGTGATATTGCGGGCCATTTCGGGAACGCAACCCATTTCGTTATTGCTGAAATAGAAGATAATATAATCAAATCAACAAAACTCCTGGAAAATCCGCATGCGGGAGGGCACGTTCCGGGTGCGCTGCCGGAATTCATTAAGGAACTCGGTGCCGATACAATCATAGTCTGTGGCATAGGACCGATGGCAATAAAACATTTCAGTGATTATAGGATAAAGCTGATTATGGGAGTTGAAGGAAGCGTAAGGGAGATTCTTGATAAATTTGCAGCCGGGGAGCTTGAGGGCGAAGAAAACAAGTGTTCAATATGATCATAGGCGTAACTGGCGGAAAAGGAGGAACCGGAAAAAGCTTTTTTGCAATAAACCTTGCAGTTGCACTTGCAAAGAAAGGAGCGAAGGTGGTTCTTCTTGACTGCGACCCTGACAGCCCAAGCGACCATATCCTTCTTGGTGCGGAGCGTAAAAATAAAAAAGAAGTGAGCTGCCTGATTCCTGTTTTCATAAAAGAGAAATGCGCAAAATGCGGGTTATGCGTAAAAACCTGCCAGTATAATGCCATTTTTCAGATGCCTGACAAGATTCCCCAGCTTATGGAACCGATATGCAATGGTTGCACTGCTTGTATCCTTGCATGCCCCCATAGTGCAATAACAAAAGGAAGCAAGATTGTAGGCTGGACATATGAAAGCGAAAAGTACGGACTCAAAATGCTGAGCGGAGAGCTGAAACCTTCAGAGCCTTTAAGCGAGAAAATAGTTATTGAGACAAAGAAAAGGGCTGAGGAGGAGAAAGCGGATTTTATAGTTGTTGATACTGCTGCGGGGGCGCACTGCAATGTGGTTGCCGCTCTTGATGGCTGTGAAAAGGCATATGTTATTACAGAGCCGACTCCATTTGGCATGAGCGACCTTGAAGTTATCGAGGAAGTTCTTGGAAAAATGGAAATTCCTTACGAAACAGTTGTGAACCGGAGCGACATCACGGATAATAAAATTGAAAATTCTAAACTGGAAATTCCTTATGACAGAAAGATAATAGACAGCTATGTCAAAGGGATTCCGCTTGTTGTTTATGATGAGGAGCATCCTGTTTCAAAGATGTTTTTCAAACTTGCAGAGGAGCTGATGAAATGAAAACAAAATCAGAATACAAAGTTAAACCCATTGGTATTATCCATTCCCCCTTCAAAAGCGGTAAGGAAGTGCCAATCCAGCCTCGCTTTTCCGAGAATAAAGGCGAAGTTGAGCTGTTTGAGGAATATTCAAAAGGACTAAAGGACATTGAGGGTTTTTCACATGTTATTCTTGTTTATCTCTTTCATAAATCTAAAGACTACTCGCTATTGGTAAAACCATATCTTGATGATGAAATGAAGGGTGTTTTTGCTACTCGTTTTCCTGATAGGCCTAATCATATAGGAATAAGCGTTGTAAAACTGATAGAGAAAAAGAAGGATAGAATGGTGGTTGGGGGAATAGATGTCATTGATGGAACCCCCCTCCTGGACATCAAGCCATATGTTCCGCCGTTTGACAATACGAAAGACGTAAAAATAGGCTGGCTGGAAGGAAAGATATCAGAAGCAAGGAGGCACGGAAGATGAAAATCGTCGTTTTGAGCGGAAAAGGAGGAACGGGAAAAACATCTGTTGCAGCTTCGCTCGCGGTTTTCCTTTCAGAAAATCACAGAATTCTTCTCGTTGACGCTGATGTTGACTGCCCTAATGAACATATAATATTTGAAGGAAACGAGAAAGAGAGAAAGGACGTTTATGCATCAAAGACCGCAGTTGTGAAAAAGGAGATCGCATATAAAAAATGTGAAGGAATATGCCAGTTCGATGCAATAAAAAAAGAAAACGGAAATGCTGTAGTTGATGCGCGCGCATGCGAAGGATGCGGGGCATGTGCGGTTGCCTGCCCTGAAGCATTCGAGCTGAAAGATATCAAAACAGGGGACATGATTATCTACAAAGGAGAAAAATTCAACCTTGTTTCCGGAAAGCTTCTTCCTGGAGAAAAAAACAGCGGAAAAATAGTCCATGAAATAAGAAAAAAAGCGGATGAACTTGCCGAACAGGAAAATGCGGAGGTTATTATTATCGACAGTGCGGCAGGAATCGGCTGCCCGGTTATTGCTTCGGTAATGGGATGCAATTATGCGATTGCCGTTGTGGAGCCTACTCCTGCAAGCATTTCGAGCGTTAAAAGGGCTATCGAGGTCGTAAAGCATTTTGCCATCCCTTATTCCGTTGTCGTCAATAAGGTTGGCATTTCCAAAGAAAATGAGGATATGATAAGAAAAGAACTTGGAGAAAATATAATGGGGGAGATACCTTACGACAAGGAACTGCCCAAACTTCTTGCAAACAAGATTCCCCCGATAAACGGGGAAGGGGATTCCGCATATGCCTTAAGGAAAATTTCTGAAAGCGTTGGAAAAATAATCGGATAGAAAAAATGAAGTTCACAACCGTTTATAATGAACAAAATGGGGCCAAATGAGCAAATATTTTAAAGTCTCTCATTTAAAGAAGGCAATATGGATTTGTCTATTTATATAATTGCAGTAGCGGTAGCGGCTGTTATCTACGGCCTTATTGCAAGGGGCATCCAGTACAAACTGGGAAACAGAAAAGAGATGGAAGAAATACAAAGAGAATCGAAAAGGCTTAACCAGGAATACAAGGATGCAATGAGCGCAGGAAAAAAGGAAAAGGCAGAAGAAATAATGAAGGAACAGATGACGCTGATAGGCGGCATGAACAAGGTGATGTTTGCGCAGTTCAAACCCATGCTTGTGATTATAGCGATTTTTATCCTGTTCACGAGCGTTTTGGGATATTTCGACCCCACGCTTTCTGATGACAACCAGGTTAATCTTAATGATGACGGGACAGGATGTGATTCCATTGCGGGAGACGGAATATACAGCGGGTGTTACCTGCTTGAAGGCAATACCACAGGAAAATGGACCGTTACGGTAAAGGCGTTCAATGACGGAAATGAAAAGGCGAGCAATGGAACGATATTCTATTTAAGCGAAAAAACGGATGATAATTTCGTTGAAAAGGCGAAAGGAGAGATACTTGTTAATGTTGACAAGGAAATTTATAATCCTGGAGAGGAAGTGCTGATAACTGCCGAGCATAAATCTGATTCACATGGATTCTTCGACTTTTTCCTTGGTTCTGGGGAATATACTCCGCCGCAGAGCATGGTTGCGGTTATTGACAGCGGAACGCATTTTGAAGTCGAGCTTCCGTTTACGATACCCATACTTGATGTAAAAACCATTTATCAGCCTTACTGGTGGTTTATCCTGATTTCATTGGTATTCAGTCTTGCATTTTCATTGGTAGCAGGGAGGTTTTTGAAAAAATGATAATTGCCGTGTGGGGATATACCGGCGCAGGAAAAAATACGCTTGGAAAGCGCATAGCAGACAGACTTGGCTACAGGCTTGTCTGCCCTACATTCAAGGATTTGGCTGAAAAAGAAGGCATCCCGCTGATGGAGCTGCAGAGAAAGGCCGAGAAAGACCACAGCATAGACAGAAAATTCGACGAATTGCTTAAAGAGGAAGTTGCAGGTGGAAACTGCGTTGTTACTACGTGGTTAGGTCCGTGGATGGTTGATGCGGACGTGAAGATAAAGATAGATGTCCCGGAAGAGGAAAGGGCAAGAAGGATATCCGGCAGGGACAATATGGGCATGGATGAAGCGCTGGAACATGTGAAGGAGCGCGATGAAAGCAACAGGAAAAGATATTACGATGTTTACGGAATAGATATAACCGATGAAAGTGTTTTTGATATAATTCTTGATGGAAGTAAAAAACCTGATGAATTGCTTGATATTTCTTTAAAAACTATAGAAGAAAAGAGGGGGAAAGAATGATAGAGATAGGAAGAGTTTGTATTGTTGATTCCGGAAGAAGAAAAGGGGAAAAAGTAACCGTGAAAAAAGTTGTTGGTACTTTTGCTGTTGCCGTTGATTCCAAGGACAAGGAAAGGAGGTATGCGGTAAGGCAGCTGACACCTACGGATGAGAAAAAGTGAACAAATGATAGAGGAAGGCCTAATACTTATTGACAAGCCGCCAGGCCATACAAGCCATGAAGTGAGCGTATTTGTAAAAAGAATTCTGAAGGCAAAACGAGCCGGCCATGCAGGAACCTTAGACCCGGAGGTTTCGGGTGTTTTGCCTGTTGCTTTTAATCGAGCCACTAAATTGATAGGCTATATTGCGGGCAAAAGAAAAAGATATGTCGGAATAATCAAGTTCAGGAATAAGGACATAACGGATGAAAGAGTGAAAGGGCTTTTTTCTGAATTTACGGGGGAATTGATTCAGACTCCTCCGAAAATGAGCGCAGTAAGAAAGATTCCGCGCAAAAGAACCGTTTATTTTCTGAAGTTTCTTGAAAGAAAAGGAAATCTTATTTTGTTTGATGCGGAAGTGGATGCAGGAACATACATACGTGCGCTATGCACTGATATCGGGAAGAAATGCGGCGGTGCAAGAATGGAGGAACTGCGCAGGATTTCAGTTGGGAATATTGATGAGAAGGAAACAGTTACACTGCAGGATTTGATTGATGCAGTATGGCTTTATGAAAATGGTAAGAAAGACGAGCTGCTTAAACTGATTAAGAAACCCGAGGATTATATTGATGCCAAAAAAATAATCGTACATAATAAGGCGGTTGAAAATCTTAAAAGCGGAGCCCAGCTTATGGCCCCGGGAGTAAAAAATGCTGAAGATTTTGAAAAAGATGAGATGGTGAAGCTTTATTCCGAAACAGGGGAGTTTGTAGGAATCGGAAGAACTCTTTTTGATAAAGATGAGATGCTTAAAAGAAGAAAAGGGCAGGTCGTAAAAATAGAAAGAATGCATTACAAAATCTAATTTTTAAGTCTTTCAATTAAATTGCAGAACTTGCAGATTTTTGCACCGCTCGGTTCGCCGCATTTCTTGCAGTATGACATTTTCACTTCTGTGGAATTTCCTTCCTTGAATGTCTTCTGCATCGATAAAAAGCTGTTTAAAATCTTGAACATTGAGCCGGGATATCTTTCCTCAAGGTTTTCTACTTCCTCCCTCACATATGACCTGAAGGCGTATGTCGAATACGGGCAGCATTTCTTGTCAAGCAACGGAAGCCCTTTCAGCTTGCCGTACATGACTACTTCCCTTTCAGGAAGTTTCAGGAATGGTTTTATCCTTGTCACGAATTTGCTGTCTTCCACCAGGGGCTCGTTATACCTGAATAATCTCATGGGTTCATTCCTTAGAATATTCATCAATACCGTTTGTGCAGTGTCATTAAGGTTGTGCGCAATTGCCAGCTTATCTGCTCCCAGTTCCTTTGCATGCCTATTCAGAAGATAACGGCGTGCAACACCGCATTCGCTGCATGGATTCCTTGTTCCTGTTTTTTCAACAAGCCCCTCCAGCGTGAAACCGATATCATCCTTAAGCTTGAAAACATGATGCTGAATTTCAAGAAGTTTGCATTCTTTGGCGGCGATATCAAGTATGTCTTTGTTATAATCGCAGTCAAGCCCAAGGTCGATTGTAACTGCAATAAGATTGTAGGGAAGTTTTGATTTCAGCTTATGAAGCATGTAAAGCAGGGTAGTGCTGTCCTTTCCCCCGGATAATCCAAGAGCAACCGTTTCGTTTTTCTTAATCATTTTGAATTCCCTGACGGTATCCAGGAACCTTTTTTCGACATGGCTGTAGAAATGCTTTCTGCACATGTATTTGTTTGCATACGGAAGATGGATTACTGCACTTCCGCTGCAGCTGGAGCATTTCCTGTCTTTGGGAATATCTAATCCCAAATCAACTTCGCATGTCCGTTTCTCAACCATAACAGAAAAATAAGGAGGAAAAGGAATATAAACATAGGATTTCAGCTGTGATATTCTATATTCACAAAAAATCACTAATAAATACATTTATAAACATTAATAAACAAAATATTTACATGAAAAATTCGATGATTAGCAAGCTTCATACACAGGTAAAAAACAACAGGAAGCAGATTAAAACAACTCAATTCAGAGCAGACAGGAGAAAGTTCCTGAAAGGGGCGCTTTGCACTTTGGGAGCAGTTGCAACAGGATGCTACAGCTCTTATGATATCCGAACAACCGGAGAAGGATGTCAAATAAGGGAGCTCACAGTTGAAGAAGAAGGCTCGCATACAGTGCTTCCGCTTGATTCCCGCAACACCAATGCTCTTCACATAAATGAAACTACGGAGGCGTTTGCAGGCTACAAAATAAAGCTCAATGATATTTCGGAAATAGTAGGGCCGTCCGGGCTTTCCTGGGACAGGAACATAACGGTAACCATACTCAATGAAGCAGATGAAATAATCGAAAGCGGAGTTATTCTGAATCCTACGATGACATCAAGCTGGACATCAAGCGACGGAAATGTAATCATTACAGCCAATTTCGTTTCCAATGACGGGCTTTCAACACCGCAAAAATGGGCGGATATAACGATTACCAGCATGAACAGCCGGATAACCCAGGAATGGACAAACAGAAAGCGAAGGACTGAAGAAGAACAGCCGCCTTCCTGCGAAGAAGTGATAACAAGCGAAAGGATGCTCGGAATGGATGCGGCATTTACTCCCGGACTTGGAGCCGAATCCAACTACAATACATTCAGTATGTTCATTCTTGGAGAAGAGTACAGAATAGCTGTTGTAACGCCTCCTGCTGACACATCTTCCGATGGCACTACATTATTCCTGTTCAAAAATATAGAGCATGGAAACGTAGCTTCAGGAGAGGAATATAATTTCAGTAGGGTACGTCTGGTTGCAGAAGAGGTAGGCTGGGACAATGAAGGATTGTATGCTGCATTCAGATTATACAACCGTGAAACCGGTGAAATAGTCGAATTTTTGGATTATGCAACAGGTGAAAGAGAAAGCTTATTCGTAATGCGGAACAACAGCAGAAGATTCTTTGTAATACCTGGAGTAGGAGACGTTTACGATGATACTCAGTTGATTTATTGCAATATAGGAGCAAGCGGAAGCGGTGTGGAGCTTTTTGCCACAATGTACAAACAACTTCTGATTCTCACAGATGGCTATCATACAGCAGTCCCACATGATATATTCAGTCCTCTAGAAGACATGTACAGTGTTACAATGGAGTCTAATCCCGAAGGAACCCTGATCACAGGACTTTCACTTAACAGGGAATAATCACTGTTCCGTCACAGTTTCGGACCAGTTCTCGTCAAAACCGAGCCCTTCGCATATCCACTCGTCAAAGCACATGAGCGAGCTGCATTCCGGGCATGGGGGGCAGACCCTGCATCCTTCAGGACATTCTGAAACTTCATAAGAAGTGCAATTTCTGTTCCATTCGCATCTTCCGTTTACGCATCCGCAGGAAAGCCCGTATGATTCGGCATCATAGCAGTCGACATATTCGCATGTCGTGGCAACAGGTTCTTCGTTTTTCGACTGACATACCTGCCCGGAACATCCCCCTGTCATGCAGTCTGAATTGCCGGAGCAGACGCCTGCAGTCGACCATCCGCAAAATTCATCGGAAGGCATTCCCTCATTGATGCATTCAACGACCGGAGGGTTCGAACCTATAAGGTTGCATTCGCCCATTGTACATCTTGAGCATGGATCCCCTTCCCAGCATATCGGATAATCCCTGTCATCGAATTTATAGCATTCTCCTATCTCACACTGGTTGTTTTCATCGCAGGGCGGTTCACCATAAAGTTCATCTATACAGAATACTTGCATCGGATATGATTCGGCAATCATGCATTCACCTGAAGAACATCTGGAGCATGGGTCAAATTCAGAATCCCAGCAGACAGGAGTATTTTCATCTGGAAATTTATAGCATTCATATCCTTCAGGGCATGGAGTTGAAGCATCGCAGAAAGTGCCATCCTGCCCTGCTGGAAATTCGCGTATCGGCTCCTGTATGCATCCTGCAATCAGCAATAATCCCAAAATAGAAAATACAAATATTCCTTTCATATCAATCCCCTTCTCCGGTTTGTCTTTATAAGCATATATACCGACACTGCCAATACGGACAAACCCATAACTACGAATGCGATGTAATCATATCTCGGCTCTTTCGGTTCCATCATTATGGTCTCAGGCGGCTCGGCTGCAAGAACAACATCCTCTTCAGCATCATACGTCTCTTTTTCTATTGCAACCATGCCTCCGCTTTCAGGCTCGAAATTTGTTTCTTCAGGAATTGCACGCATGTCTTCAAGTTGCGGGTAAAAAGCTCCTTCATCCGCAAATGGAGAAGAAGCCAATCCGGCAAATCCGTAAACGGAAAGCAGCAAACCGATAACGGCAGTTGCAATGAGAATAACAACTCTCGTAGGGCCTTCGCCTCCCACTATTTTCCTGCCATCTTCAGTAAGTGTATAATATTTCCATTTATGATGCGAAGGAACCTGCTCTATCAGCCTTCCTTCAAGCAATACGTCAAGATGCTCTTTTGCGGTAGTTTTGGAAATCTTAAGTTTTTCAGAAATTTCGGATAATGTATGGTTTCTTTTCTTCAATAATTTGAGTATATCTGTCCTTGTTTCAGAAGTAAGCGACTTGAATGTTTTCTTGTCCATCACGACAGCATCTTCAATCCTTCTTTCCATGTTAAAGCATAGGGAATAATATATTTATAAAGAATCAGAAATCGTCAGGTATCCGGCTTATCTTCTTCTTCAATCAATTTCACAGCTTTCCTTATCTTATCGCGCATGGACCTCCCTGTTGCCAGCCCGAAAAAATCAAGGTCTGCAAGAAGGCTCTCCCTGTCGTCTTCTGTAAGAGCAGGCTTGCAGAAGCTGAATCCGCAGATTATTCTCGGATAATGGATATTCGTCCTTTCTACATTTTTCTTTAAGACACTAAATTCATCAACTGCTTCATCATTTCTTCCGGAGTGCATCATGCAATATGCCCTGATTGTCCGTGCGCGGACATAATCCTCATCATCAAAATTTTCATCTTGGTATAAAGACAGGAATTCATCTATATCCGCTATTGTCTTTTCATATTTTTTCAATTTTCTCTGAGATTCGAAACGTTCCAGCGATATCCTTGGCAAATCTTTTACCGCTGAAGGGGCATTTTGTATTATTTCCTCTGCGTCAATATACCTTCCATGCTTGTAATAAAGATTGATTATATTTATGTAAAGATTTACGTGTATCACATTATTCTTTTTTGCCATTTCAAAAACTTTTCCGGCATATTCAACAATATCATTATTTATGCAGACAGACATCATTGAATTATAAATCGATGCATCGGCAAATCCGGAATCCACTGCATTTTCAAAAACCGCCCAGGCCCTGTCAAACTTGCCTATTGCACCGTAAAGGCCTATCACAGTTGTAGCAACAGGAGAATTAGAGATGCCCCATTTCATTGCCAATTCACAAAACTCTTCCGCATCTTCAAGCCTGTCGGGTTCATCTAGTACCAGCTTGTTCCAGGAAGTATACATGGAAATTAATTTCGAAAGGACATACTCGTTTGTCGGGTCTTTTTTAAAGAGTTTAAGGAGTGTTCTTTCCGCTCCCTTGAAATCCTTATTCATAATTTTGTCGTATGTCTCCTTTATGTATGCCCAGTGCTTTATCTTTGGAACATCCGGTGATTGTTTTTTGAAATAGTTTGCCTGGGCCCTGTACCTTCTTCTCTTTGTCCGCTTTGAAAGTCCTTTTTTTACTCTTCTGGTATGAACAGTATCAGTCATTATGTTAATTTAAGGAAGAAGGTGTTTTTAAAGGCTTTCATAAATCTCTTTCAGCCTTTTTCCGATATTTTCAAGGCTGTTCTCCTTCGCAAGCTTAAGTGCATTGGCAGAAAGTTTCCTGCGCAGCTTGGCATCTCTCTCAATAAGCCGGATATATTTCTTGAACTCCTTGTTGTTTTTGGCTTTCAGACAGTTCCTGCCGTGGTAAAGCCAGCCTTCATAAGCGGGGATATCACGCACTATTATCGGTTTTCCCATTGCCGCAGCCTCAAGAATTACAATACCTTGGGTTTCAACCTTTGAAGGGAAAAGAAGTATGTCTGCTGCTGAATAAGCCGTTATTATGTCCTTGAAAAATCCGGTAAACTTGAGGTTTTTCGGGGGTTTTTTTATGTATTTTTCAACTTCGGGATACCGCACCATGAATGGGGGGTATATCGTCCCGAACCACCTGAATTCCTGTTTTTTCATATCGATTGCAATCTTGGCAAAATCCTCGCAGCCTTTTCTTTTTATGACATGGCCGACCGATATTACAAGGGTCTTGTCGCCTATCTTCTCTTTTTTCCTGTATCTTCTTCTTTTTGCCTCGCTATATATATACTTCTTGATATCAACGCCGTTGCTCACCACTTCTATCCTTTTTCTTTTGCCGAGATGCTTTCTCAAAACCTTTGCAGCATAAGGCGAAGGGCACATTGCAACATCAGCATATTTGTAGAATGAAGGAAATATTTTTTTTAAAACAGGATATATGTCGTTGCTTGCCATGAAGCTTTCCTTGAAATCCTCCGGAACAGTATGGCCGTGAACAACGATTTTTTTTCCCCTTTTTTTGAAATAGCCGCTGTATAAAGGGGATTTCAATCCAAGGGGCTGGTTAAGATGGAGGATATCGAATTCGTCAAAGATGTTTGTCGTGTATTTTATTCCAATCCGGTCGAGTGCAGTCTGGAAATTCTTGAATGCAACGGTGATGCCTGACAATGAAAAAAATTCCATTTCCTTCATGCCTTCTGAATACAAGCAAATTTTCATGAAATATGCTATCACAGCAAAGAATATAAAATTAAGGCATGAAATCTACCGTATGGGAGGCACAGTGGAAATTATAAAAAGCGCATATTCTGATGCATGGAATCTGCTGAAGAAATCATGGAAGAACCTGCTTATAGATATAGTAAAGATAGAACTGGTCGTTTTTCTGCTTTCACTGATTAACGGTGCAATACTTATTTTCGGGATAACCAGTTTCATGGGAGAAGCTTCGAACATATACGAATTGCTTCAAAATATTCCTGTATGGTATTATGCAATTGCAATTCCCGTTTACATAGCAGTAACACTGTTAACCGCAGTGGTCGGATCCCTGCTTTACAATATAATTGACAACAGGGCAAAGGGAAAAATAACAAACTTCACGGAACAGTTCAGCATGAATATCGTCCCTGTAATTACCTATACTGTACTGTGGGGTGTATTTGTCGCTGTAACCATGCTTCCGATGCTGGGAATAGCAGGAGGAGGCATAGGTGCCCTGGCACTGATGTGCATTTATCCCCTGGCGCTTGCCATAATAAACACTCTTGTGCTGTTCTTTTTGCAGTTTGCTTATTTTGAAATAATAGTTGGAAGAAGAAGCGTGATTGATGGGTTCAAAACTTCGATTTCGCTTGTTAATAAGACCGCATTCACCACTTTCGTTTTTGACATCCTGTTCTTCATAGTGGCAATAATAGTGAGCATTCCCTTTTATGGAGTATACATTGTATTTCTATGGGTCGGGGAGCTTGCCGCACTTGCAATCGGAGACGCATTAACTGGCGGATTGATAAGCAACTTCGTAAGTTCGATAGGAATGATAATACTGCAGACAGCAGGCATACTGGTATTGCTGCCTGTATTTTATTTCTTCTGGAAGAAAATAAGGGAATAACATGCTGATATGTCCGAAGTGCGGTAAAACCGGAAAAGAGAAAAAATTCATGGAAGCATTCTGCGTAGACTGCTACCCCTACAATCTTAAAACTCCCGAAAAGATAGTGGAGATTGAAGTATGCAAGAGATGCAGGAAAATGAGGTTTATGGGAGAATGGATTGAATACAGCAGGAAAAAAATCGAGGAATACATAGCTGGAAAATGCCGGGGGGATTTCACATCGGTTGAATACGACCTGAACAGCCAGATTGCAACATTCACAATAAGAAAAGGCGATTCGGAAGCACAGGTTGAAAGAAAAATCCCGTTTAAGGAAGCAATAACTATATGCCCTGACTGCTCAAAAATCGCAGGGGGGTATTACGAAGCGATAATACAGCTGAGGGGAAATGAAGGAAAGATAAAAAAGTATGCGAAGCTGCTCACAAAAATGCTGAGCAGAAGCACGTTCATTTCAAAGGTTGATGAAAAAAAGGAAGGAACGGACCTTTATGTGGGAAAAACAAGGGCTGTTCTTGATACCCTTGCAGAGCTCAGGGTAAAAAGAAAGATAACCAGAAAGCTGGCAGGAACAAAACATGGCAAGAAATTCTACCGCACTACTTTTCTTTTGAGATTTGAATAGTACCTGCAGTCATTTCTTAATCTGCATTCCGAACATTTTGGATTTATTGGCGTACATAGCGTCTGCCCGTAGGAAACCATCGCATGATTTATTTTCGTCCAGTATTTTTTGGGAAATTTTTTCATTAAAGCCTTTTCAGTCTGTTCAGGACGTTTTGTTTTTACTATTCCCAAACGGTTGCTCACCCTGTGCACATGGGTATCTACCGCTATGCTTTCTTTTTTGAAAACATGCGAAAGAAGTATATTTGCGGTTTTCCTGCCAACTCCGGGAAGCCTTGTCAAATCGGAGATGTTATCGGGAAGCTTTCCGTTGAATTCATCCCTTACCATTTTGGCTGCATGGATGATATAGCCTGATTTCTGCTTGTAAAATCCTACTCCGTAAATAAGCTTCTTCACTTTTTTCCTGTCGGCAGCTGCAAGTTTTTTGAAATTAGGATATTCTTTGAATAATTTCCTGCAGACCTTTATAGTGTTTGCATCCTTGGTGCGTGCTGAAAGTATGGTAAAAACCATGGACCGGTAAGGATGCTCCCTGACCAGACTGCCGATTGAAAAGACAGGAGCATTCCTTTTCCTGCCTTCCTTCAGCATCAAATCAAGCATTCTTTCAAGCTTCATCTGAATCAACTGTAGCCGACGCAACGTCCGCTTGAACAGTAGTGGATTTCACCGGCAGTGCATTCAATATCGTGGTATGACATTGAAGTTTCACCGGTGCAGATGTATTCCCTCACCGTATTTCCGCCAATGCAGTAATCATCATAGGTATTCAAACCATAGGTAACCGTGCCTGCATGATATGCATCATCCGCATCATCATCCGAACATTCCGGTGCGCATGCCCCTGAAGAGCATATCTTTCCTGCTCCGCAGCCGGTTATAACCGATGTATAGGAATCTCCAACGCAATAGTATTCTTTTACCTGCGTTCTGCTGTAACAGGAATCACTGTAGGTAAGAGTTCCAACCCTTATTGTTCCGTATGTATTCGGCTGGTTTCCCCCATCGGTGTCTGTACAGGATTCAACACATTCTCCGCTGGAACATTTGTAGCCTGAAGAGCATACTCCTGTTGTTGAAAGAATTCCGGTCAAACCGCAGTAATATTCCTTAACCATAGTGCCTGAAGAGCAATAATCTGTAGAAGATGCAGAACCGTATCTGGCTGTTCCTCTTGCTGAGATATCAATTCCTCCATCCGAATCAGTACACGTTGCGATACATGCCCCTGAAGAACAGGAATATCCAAGACCGCAGTAGAATAAAGCACTGTAAGGAGAACCACTACAGTAATATTCGCGAACATGCGTTGAATTTCCGCACGAGTCATAATAATTCACTGAATCATAAGTAACATAGCCGTAAGTATAGATGCCTATTCCATCGGTATCAGAACATGTATGAACAGTCTCAACACAGGTTCCGTCATCACACTCATATCCTGAAGGACATGTGAAAACAGTGCTGTAAACATCAGTTCCGCTGCAATAATATTCTCTTACAGAAGAGCCGGTATTGCAGTAATCAGTATATGCAGTTCCGCTTTTGGTAACTGTACCTTTAACATACGGATAATTCCCGCCGTCAGTATCAGAGCAGGTTTCAACAGGGGAATAAACACATTCTCCGGCAACACATGCATAATCGGTTGGGCATTCCTTTTGTATAACCTGTGCAGAACCCCCACTACAGTAATATTCCCAGATAGTGTCTGCATCATAGCAATAATCAGTATAAGGAAGGCTGTCTTCAGTCACCGTTCCCGCCTCATATATATCCTGACCGCCGTCAGTATCAGAGCAGTCATCAGTAGGATTATACACGCATTCTCCATCTTCGCATGAATAATCTTCAGGGCAGTCAAGGTCAAAGCTGAAGGAATCACCGCCTGTTCCGCAATAATATTCCCTTAAGGTATCACTGTCAATACAATAATCTATATCATAGTCGCCATCGCTAACAACTGTTCCCTTATCGTATCTGTCAACACCGCCGTCCGAATCAGTACAATCGCTTCCTGAATAAACGCAAGCACCGTCATCGCATTCAAAGCCCGAAGGGCATGCTTCCTGGCTGTAAGTATATCCGCTTACACCACCACAGTAATATTCCCTTATCTGGCTTCCAACACAAATATCTTCATACTCACTGGTTCCCCATGTAAGAGTTCCCTGTTCGTATTTGTCATTTCCGCTGTCTGTTTCACTGCAGAATCTTTCACAGACTCCATCATCGCATTCATATCCGGAAGGACAGTTAATCCAGTCAGAAGCAACAAAGTTGAAATTGCAGAAATATTCGTAAACTGTATCATCATCAATACAATAATCAGTATAACTTGAAGATCCTTTTGTTATCGTTCCTTTTGTATATATCTTCTGACCACCATCGGTATCAGAACATTCAGTGCTCTCCTCGCAGATTCCTTCATTGCAGTAATACCCCCCAGAACAATCGTAATACTGGTATTTCACTTCGCCATCAGTGCAGTAATATTCAAGAACAGTATCTGCATCATAGCATGAATCAGTATAAACTGTTCCATCGGCAGTAACGGTTCCGGCAATATCAGTACCAATACCTTCTTCGGT
>Ga0180437_10006922_pt1 | contig 14960 bp, 16 predicted proteins | sample SS_ome_4_FD_132410 | JGI IMG/M metagenome (GOLD analysis project Ga0180437, IMG submission 132410) | Hypersaline lake sediment archaeal communities from the Salton Sea, California, USA - SS_3_D_1 metaG | ecosystem: Environmental > Aquatic > Non-marine Saline and Alkaline > Hypersaline >...
GAGGGGAATGGTGGGGAAGTCCGCACGGATGGTTCCTGGCCGGACTTCGCCAGTGAAGGCATTTGCGCCTGGATGTACGCGGCTGAAGGAGAGTCCAGTTACCAGGTGGGAAAGAAATTTCGCTATCCAGAGGATCTTGGACTGATGTGTCCCTGGCTGGTGGACAGCCTGACCGGGGTCGTGCGCGCCCTGGAACACGGCGGCACGCTGACCTGGAAGTACAAAGATACCCCCTATGAAAAAGTCATCGATCCGGATGGGGTGACGACGGAGTATGTGCGCTGTATCGACCCCACCGAATCGGGGATTGTTATCAAAGTGACCAGGACTGCATTACCAGAATAATTCAATCGAAATTTTTATAGGGTCAGAGCCGCGGACGCACATGCGCGTCTTTGTGGTCACGAACACCAAGATCAGCCTGGAAGGCGCTTACGCGGTGGGGCTTTCCCAGGATCGAATCCACTGGAAAGGACACCAGTCAGCATATCACACCACATCAGGGAGGGTTAAAGTTGCGAAAGAATAAAATTTCTATCCAGGGATCTATTGTCACAAAGTCTCAGATTAACTGAGTCTGCGCCTCAGCATAAACAATATATGCGCAGTAAATCCCATGGATCCAAAGATGTTTACGGTCTGGAATACATCCCAACCATCATTCTGGAACTCATCTAATCTTTCAAGATCTTCCTCAGAGATTCTGTTCCACCCGCTGAAATTTTTCACAGTTTTTAACTGCAAATTTTTATACTCCCATTTATCCATTGTTTCTTCTCCTGATCGGTTAACTGGATAGGATTTTTCTCTACTGAAGCTATTTTTATTCATTTGGATTCATGCTCAATTGAAATACCACATACCGTTTCATTGTCGGCACATGCTTTAGAAATGTATAATATATTCGGATATGGTGTTAACCAGATTTTATTATTAATTTTGTTATTTTTTCTATTGGAGATAGAGGTTGGACGAGCAGTAAAATTGCGAAATTCCTGACTTGGATATCCGCCGTTATATTTGCGGGACTTATGCTGGTAAATCCCGGACGCTGGTGCCGGTTGATACCGCAGACAACTTCAAAATCTAAATTACGGCTGTTTAGTATGCTTATGAAAGGCTGAATAAGCCATGGGAAAAGTCGAAGAATACCGCCAGGCACTGCAAGACCTTGACACCTGGGATGAATATCTGAAGGCGGAATCCTGTCTCCCGGGACCCAGGGCAAACCTGGAGCTGGCATACGCGGCGGGATTGGAAGGGACCAGAGCACAGCTCACAGCCTACGCCGAGCTTGACCCGGGCGCCGCGCCCAGGAACACGCCGGAGGAGTTCCTGGCAGTTTGCGGCGTAATAGGCCTGGGTTACCTGATGGCACGCGGGGAGGGGGACTATTTCACCGTTTTGAAAGAAAAAGCCAACGATTCCCGCTGGCGGATCAGGGAAGCGGTCGCTCTGGGACTGCAGGAATACGGCCGGGAGGAGATGGAAAACCTTCTTCTCGAGATGCAGGAATGGAGTCAAGGATCATTGCTCGGGCGCCGGGCAGCTGTGGCGGCGTTGTGCGAGCCAGTCCTGCTGACGCAGCCTGAGCATGCATCCGGGATTTTAGAAATTCTGGACGGCATTACCGCCTCCCTCCAACTTGATGAGCAGCGTAAATCCGATGACTTCAAGACGCTGCGTAAAGGTTTGGGGTACGGCTGGAGTGTGGCTGAGGCAGCCCAGCTAGAAATGGGTAAACTGTATATGGAGAAATGGGTCGGCTCCCGGGATCCGGATATACGCTGGATCATGAAGCAGAATCTGATGAAGAAGCGCCTGCTGCGCGTGGATGAAGAATGGGTGGAGGCTCAATTGAGCGTACTCAGCTGAGTAAAACCATGTTCGGATAGCTTAAAAATTTGGGTGTAGAATTTTCAGCTGCGGCGCGATTATGAGAAGGACGGATAATGGAAGGGTACGATGAAAGTACGTATGGTGACAGTATCGCCGAAATCTACGATGAACTGTATGCGGATTATGATCCATCAGCGGTAGATTTGCTGCAAGAACTGGCTGGCCAGGGACGCATATTAGAGTTGGGTATAGGAACTGGCCGTATCGCCATCCCGCTCCACCAGAGAGGCTTAAGAGTCGCCGGATTGGATGCTTCAAAAGCGATGCTCGATAGACTTCAGGCTAAATCGGATAGCGCTGGTATTGAAACTCGTTTGGGAAATTTCCTTGATTTTGAGTGGGGCGGCCGCTTTGATCTTATCTACATCGCCTTCAATACCTTCTTCAACCTGTCGGCCCAGGAGCAGCAAATTAATTGTTTTCGAAATACTGCCAGGCATCTGACCTCGCATGGCCTGTTCCTGGTGGAGGCGTTCGTACCGGACATGGCCCGTTTTGATAATAACCAGACGGTTCGACTGATCAAATTAAGTGCAGATAAAGTCCAGTTTGAAGTATCCAGGCACTATCCAGTGGAGCAGCAGGTGCACAGCCAGATTGTACTTCTTTCGGATGGGGTAGTGAATATGCATCCCATAAAACTGAGATATGTATGGCCTTCAGAAATGGACCTGATGGCGCGGCTGGCTGGGTTGCAGCTGAAACACCGGTGGGGATCATGGGACAAAAGTGAATATAGTGTAGAGAGTGTAAAACATATTTCATTATATGGAATGGATCATCAAGTGGAGGGATAATGCGATATATCTTGATATTCTCAAATTTATTCTTTGCAGCCGTGTTGCTGTCATCATGTCTGGTGAACAGTACAGAAACTGAATTGTTTCAACCTGCCCAGACTGAAACCAAATTAGCACAAGTCGCTGATCCAATTGAGACTACGAAAATGGAAGAAACTGCCCAACCTGAAATTAGTGTTCTCATCTTAGAAATACCAGTCATCGAATACGAAGACGGCAACCAGCTGACCGAGCCCATCATCACCGGTTACGACCAGGCGGTAATAGAGCAAGGCGATGAGTTCGTGCTCGACCCTGCTGCTCTGGGGTTTATTGCAGGGAAATCTGTCGGCGCGGTAAAGTTAAAATTAGTAAAAATTTATCCCGATTCCATATCGGTAGAAATCCTGGCTGATGCTTCATTCGACGCGACGTTTCAACCCAGGGACCCCGTTGACCGGTTGGAAATTAAAGATGGCACATGCATAGATGCTTTCCCGCTTGTGATGGATGTTTTTTACCAGTATTGTTTTGAATTGGAGGGCGGTGAGCCGCATATGATCCTCAGATACAGAGTTGAAGGGGAAAGTACGATGCCAAAGCCGTAAACAGGTACAGAGGAATAAACCCGGAGGGAAATCCAAGCCCCGCCATTTTCTAATGGATACCGATACCGCCTCCGTTAATGCAGTGGCGCTTGTGACAGCTATGCATTACCCGGGTGTGCAGATGGAAGCCATTGTCGCGGGCAGCCTGCCATCGGATCAAGCCGTGCACAGCATCGAAGACCCTGAATGGATGGAACACTTGCGCCAGGGGGAAATTCACCTGGGAATTTGTCCAACCTGCAATGTGCAAACGGATATTTACCCAACATACCCCGACCACAAAATAAGCAGGTTCCAGGATGCTGGGATTTCGATAGGTGTCATCGCCGGCGCTCGCACGATAACAAACACCACACTTTCCCAGGAATATCAGAAGCTCAACAGTGTAATCGGCTGGGGAAAAGAACGTTTTCTGAAGCGCTAAACGAACGCATCGAACGCCGCCTTTGTTCCTGAACCGCTCAAGATGAAGCTGGCTGATCGTTTGCTGGAAGCTTACAACAATTTGAAAATCTGAAGGAAGCTTCTATTTCCCTTTCAATTTAATCAGCCATCTATCTACTGCATCTATAAAGGCTTCGGGGCATTCTTCTTGGGGAACATGTCCGCAGGACGGCAGAATCGCGAGGTCGGAATCAGGCAGGTCTGCGTGAAGCCGTTGGCTGTCTGAAACAGGTACAATCACATCACTATCGCCAGAAATGACCAGCGCAGGTTGCTGAAGTTCAGATATACGGCTTTTGTATTCGGGCGGATCGAGTCCCCAGACTTTTAGATATTCCCAATAGGCGGAATCCCAATCTTCAACTTGTGTATGGATGGTTGTCAGAGCCATACGCGCTTCGTTTAATCGGTCAGGGTTTAGATATGTTTGGCGTATGAAGTCTTCGCTTCCCCCAAGCTGTCGGGCAAACAACGGGCCTAGCCGGCGCATTTGAGGAAGTTCGAACAACCAGGCGGGCATTTCTTCTTCAATATAAAGCGCGGCATCAGCAAGGATTAATGCGTCAACACGTTCTGGTTGCGCCAGAGCAGCCTGAACAGCCAGTACTGCGCCGTAAGAATTGCCTACCAGTACAACGTTATCAGTTTCCAGGGCATCTAAAAAGATAAACAATTGTTCAACAGCAGCCGTACTTGAATAAGGGTTGCGGTCTGTCCAATCCCCTTCGAGCAGCTTCTCGCTCAGTCCGTAAGGAATCTGATCATATGCGATCACCTTTCCTCGCTGACCAAAATAATCCAACACTTCGTTCCAGGTATATGCATTGAACAGAGAACCATGTAGGAGTAGAAAGGTTGGGGAATTATCCGGGTTATCTGATGCTTCGGTCATGTAATGGATGTCGATTCCATCCGTACCAGTAAATGGGATCGTAATAAACTTACTTTCACTTGTGGCTGCCTGTTGAGGTGAAACCAGCCCTTCAAGAGGGGAAACTGGGACCAGATATGGGCCGACCGCCAGTAGTATGACGATCAAAATAATGACCGACCCGATGAATATTGCCAAGATTTTTAAGAATCGTTTTTTCACTATTCATTCGCCTGTACTTGTTTTTTATTGAAATATTCTTCGCAAAAATTTTGTATTGTTACTATCGTTGGTTAAAATTCCACCCCGGTTAGTCTTTCCGTAATCCGCCATAGTTGTTCGTTTTTTGCGCTATCTTCCGGCAAGATTTTTATCTCTCGCTCTTCAGATTTATAGAAGTATTTGCCTGTAACACCTTTCACATCATTCGATTCCGCCAGGTAGGCGATTCTCTCACCGCCCTTCTGGGGATTTTCCAGGAACAGGTTTAATACTTTCATTATGTATTTTGGGTAATCTCTGAATGAATCTGTCGCTAAGACACCCGGGTGCAGAGCGTTTACGATCATCTCCTCAGGGCTCAATCTTCTCGCTAATTCGGCGGTATACATAACCAAAGCGAGTTTTGAATTGGCATACGCTGTCCCTGCTTTGTAACCGGTTGCCAGCATCAGGTTATCAAAATCTATTTCGCCGCTTTTATAATTCTCCGATACCACATTGATGATGCGGCCGTTCTCACTCCTTCGAATGTTATCGAGGAGCAATTGTGAAAGCATAAAAGGCGCCAGATAATTAACCGCAAAGGTCATTTCGATCCCGCTTTTTGTTTCACACCTTTTAAGTTTGTATAACCCGGCGTTATTCACTAAAACATCAATCGAAGGATAACGGCTTTCTACCCGGGCGGCAGCTGCACGCAGCGAAACCTGGTCTGACAAATCAATGGGTATCAAGACCACATTCTCGTTCCCTGATTGAGATATGATTTCCTTTTGGGCTTGGTCTGACTTTGTGCTATCTCTACACAGCATCAGAATGCGGTGACCTGCTCCCGCAAGAATTCGTGTGGCTTCTTTCCCAATCCCGGAATTTGCGCCTGTAACAATAATTGTTTTCAATTTAATTCCTCACGTTGAATATTATTAATCGAGAACCTGAGCGTAATTTGATGTGAATACCTATACATACATGATGGTTAAGATCTAAGCCGCTGGATAGTTTCAGATAACCAATGTATTTCACTGGCATAGAAATGGTGCAAGTATTCCACGGTCAGATGGCTGTCCCTGATTTCAGCTGGAACCTCATCGAGTTGTTGGAACTTTTTATTAACCGCCTGCAGACGTGTTTCCAAAAGTTCAATTACTTCTTCATCAGGCAGCATATATATAAAATCGAGTCCAGCTGCAGCAGGAAATTCGGGGGGTATGGGCGTGGACAGGTTTTCACGCAGCAGCCGCATAAATGCCGCTTTCCCTTTATCCGTTACTTCATACACCCGCCGCTGTGGACGATTGCCTTTCTGCTCTTGATAAAAAGAAACCCAGCCATCCGCCTCCATATCGCTGAGCAGTTTGTATGCGTTTGATTTTTTCAGCGATATTGGGGTGCCCGGGTTGTTCTGTAATATTTCATTCAATTGATAACCGTGCATCCCGTGGCTGAGCAGAATTCCCAGCAGTAGCAGTTTCTTTTCCATCATTATCCCTTTTAAATATTAGTCAATCATGAATAGTCACTAATAACTAATTATAAAACGCTTTACACAACTGTCAAGCCCAAAACGTAGTAAGAAAGGTGAATATGGGATATCGGGAGTGAAACAATCCATCGAGGTCGCCAGCAGGTTCGGAGTCGTTAACAGCCAGGATGCAGGAGTAGAACGAGGTGTCGTGCGAATGCTGCGTTTTCATTCAGGTCAGGGGTGAGGCGCGATTGCAAGCACTGCCAGGGGATGCGAGTCCCCAGTTGTGTTTGTTAAACTCACAAGCCATCGTGATAAAATATTAGAAAGCCTGAATCGTTATGCGCGGCTGTCAAGCGGGCGAATCAACCCATGTTCGTGTAGAAATATTGGGTGATATAGCTTACGCTGTCTGGGCAGATTCTGCTGAATGTTGTCAGTGGTGGTTGCATTTGAGGAAAAATTGTCCCTAAGGAGGCATAAATGAACACCAAGCGCAGTTATCCCTGGAGGGGGTTAGGCATGATAGTTCTGGCCCTGTTGATTTGCGCTGGAGCGCTGCTCATCGTGAAAGCGACAGTTGCACGCTCCGCATCTACGACGATCCATGTTAATTCAACCGATGGCGGTACGGGCGGTCCGGATTGCCGCCTTAGAGATGCTATTTCAGCCGCCAATTCGGGCGCAGTGGTCGGTGGCTGCGACGGCAGCCCAGGCGGACCATTTATCCTTGAATTGGTTGATTCCCCCCAGGGAGCACTTTACGAGTTTTATGAAATTGATAACAATTCCAACGCCCTGCCAATCATCACCTCCGACATCACCATCAATGGTCATGGTGGGGAGATCCTGCGCTCCAATCAGGTAAACACCCCAGACTTCCGCTTTTTCGAGGTGGCTGAGACCGGTACGCTTCACTTGAACGAGGTTACCGTCAGGTACGGGGGAATTGTCACTGCGGGAGGCAACCTGAAAAACCAAGGAACCACTTACATCCAGGGTGCGATTTTCCAATTCGGCCGCGCAGAAAGCGGCGGTAGTATCAACAATGAAGGCACCATGACCATCTCACACAGCAAGATCATAAATAATTACGCGGGCTGCGGTGGTGGGATAATGAATGAAGAAAACGGGATATTGAAAGTAACGGACAGCCTTGTGCTTGAAAATGTTGGTGATATATGAGGGGGCGCTGGAATAAGTAACAGCGGGTCCGCTGTAATAAAAAATACTGAATTTTCCGCCAACATTGGCGCTGAGGGCGGCGCAATTGCAACATCTGGCTCCCTGGACGTCGAAAGCAGTCTTTTTTACAACAACACCGCCCACCGTGAAGGTTCCGCCAGCGGCGGAGGAGGCGCTATCGCTTCAGGAGGATTTATTACCCTGACCAATTCCACCTTTGTCAGCAACTACAGTCCTTTTGGGGGCGGTGCTATTAATAATGGCGGGGAGTTGGCTGTGACCAATTGCTCGTTTTCCTACAACACATCCAAGAATGGCGGCGCAATCTACAACACAAGCAATCTTACTTTGCGCAACTCAATCATCGCCAACAGTATGTGGTCGTACAGCTGTTTTGGGTGGGGGACAATTAACGACGGCGGAGGCAATCTTCGCTGGCCTGCCAGCGACGATACCTGTGTAGGCGAATTTGGCGACCCCCGGCTGGAACCGCTAGCTGATAACGGCGGTCCAACGCTGACAATGGCCTTGCCACCCGGCAGCCCAGCGATCCAGTTCGCGTCAGAAAATTGTCCGGCTGCTGACCAGCGCGGCATGCCGCGCAGCTTGTGGTCCAACCGCTGTGACGCAGGGGCGTATGAATTGCAGAGTTTATCCGTATTTGTCCCTCTTGTATATAATTCCCCTTGAGCAGACACCCACCCGCTTTAAGTCTCTCCGGTTTTCTCACGGTTCATTGAAGGAATGAACTTGGAACCACGTCTAAGCATTATTACTTTGGGAGTACGTGACTTATCCAGAGCTTACAGGTTTTACCATGAAGGCCTGGGTTTTCAGACCAACGATAAACCCGATTCTGGCATTATCTTCTTTCAAACCAGCGGCGTTTGTTTAGCCCTTTATCCCCTGGATAAATTAGCCGAAGATGTTTCGCCCGAACTTCCTCCTCAAAAGTCGCATTTCTCAGGAATTACGCTCGCCCACAACACAAGGTTGAAGGATGAAGTCGATGCCATCCTTGAACGAGCCCAGCAGGCAGGCGCCAAAATTGAGAAAGCCGCCCAGGATACATTCTGGGGCGGTTACAGCGGGTATTTCTCCGATCCGGATGGTTACCTGTGGGAAGTCGCTTATTCTGAGAACTGGGAATTTAACCAGGATGGGAGTCTTGTCATTGAATAAGATACCCATGGGTTTCCTGCATCCCGGGGCGATGGGTATATCGCTGGCCGCCTCGGCTTTAAACAGCGGTCACGTGGCATATTGGGTATCTCAGGGACGCAGCTCGGATACGTACCAGCGCGCAAAAAGTACAACCTGCTTGAAACTGGGACGGTCGAAGAACTGTGCCAGTTATGCTCCGTGATCATCAGTGTGTGTCCTCCTCATGCCGCAGCGGAAGTGGCCGGCCGGGTCCTGGCATGTTCGTTCAAAGGTATTTATGCTGATGTGAACGCCATATCTCCTCAACGGGCGGAACAAATCGGGCGCAGAATGACCGGAGCGGGTATGGATTTTGTGGATGGCGGGTTAATTGGCGGACCTGCATGGAAACCGGGGTCAACCTTCCTCTATCTATCCGGCCGGGCTGCCGGCCAGGTTGCGGCATGTTTTGCTGGCGGTCCGTTGGAAACCGAGATTATCGGCGATGAGATTGGTAAGGAGTCGGCGTTGAAGATGTGCTATGCAGCGAACACCAAGGGAACCACTGCGCTTTTGTGCGCGGTCGTGGCAGCCGCCGAGCAAATGGGCACCCGAAATGAACTCGAAAAGCAGTGGTCTCTGGACGACCCTGACTTCACAGTGCAAACGCTCGACAGAATCAGGCGCGTCACAACCTAGGCCTGGAGATTCTCCGGGGAGATGGAAGAAATTGCGTCGACATTCGAAGCGGTTGGCCTGCCGGACGGCTTCCACCTGGCAGCAAGCGAAATTTACCAGCGAATTACTAAATTCAAAGGCGCTTTCCCGCTCCCTAAAGTGGGTGATGTCCTGGATGCCCTGCTTCATCCGGATGAAGTGGAAGGGATCTAACAAAACCGATGCTGGCAGCGAAGGTCAACTGCACCTTTTCCGTGCAGTGGATTCGCGCTAGAATAAAATTTTGGAGGTTCAAATGGATATACCAGAATATGTTTCAAAGAATGAAGTTAAACGAGTATGTGAACAGCTTGGAATCCGTGATTGGACTGAGCTGCCAAACACGGAAGTTGAAATAAAAGAAGCAGAAATTTTAAGAGAATTGGTTGGCGGAGAAGCGCTCGATATTTCAGTGGAGGAATTTAGGCGGGGTCTTGAAATCGAGCTTGAGCACGGCATTGGATTTGCTGACGCGAATGTAACCAACAATCATCCTGTGCTTACAGGAAAGATTGTGCTCGCACATTTAAAGGAAATGCTGGATTACTATACTCGTCTCGAGGTGGCTGAGCTGGAGGGAGATCTCCTCAAAGCCTATCTAACAGGGGACCAGGTAAAAATGGCTGGAAAGTACCAGAAATTGGTCGAGGCAAGATTATTGTTGAACGAGGCAGAGCAGGCGCAGATTAAATCAAACTGATGCGAACGCGGCAGCCTGTAAGATTTGTCCCCGTTATTTGATTTGCGTCCAGAGATAAACAGGCTGAAATCGACGAAATTAGTAGAGTAATAACATCTTATGTAGGAAGAATTGAAGACAGATTATTCTACAGATATCGTAATCAGCCTGTCGTACCAGTGGTTGACCGAATAATTTGCGCTCTCCGAAAACAGTTAGTAAATTGTCCAATCCAGAGCAGCATATGGTACACTAAACCTATACAATTATTGCGCCAGAACTCACCGCCGTCACAATTAACATCACAGCAGTTTTGGAATGTTGGCAGACTGCCCATGGGAGATAGGGACAGTTTTTCAAACGAAGTGGGTGTTGAAAAAGATTCAGGGCGATTCCGGTGAACCCACCGCAGATCAGTTCGCTTCCCCGAAAATACCAGTCACTTCTTGACCTGGCTCAAGAACGATATAAGATCCATGTCCACCTGCTTGAAGCACTCAAGGGGGGCCGCACAGGCGCGCTGCTTTACCTGGTTGGCGTCACCCCTGCAGGCAGCTCGCACATTGCGCATTACATTTTAAAACTGGATACTACTCACAAATATGCCAGTATGGATGAAGGCGCCCGCCACAAACTGGTGCTCGAGCAGGCTCCTCCTTCTTTTACAGAGCATCATGTTGCCCAACTGGAATTTGAGACTCGACAGGGCGATTGCACAGCGGTCTTTTATTCCATTGCCGGTGGATCCTTGCTGCAGTACCATCCGCTTGCCTTCTACGAGCGCCAGAACCAATTGGAATCCATATTCCGGGCAACGAATGATTATATAATAGGAGAATGGAACCAGGACTTTCGGTTCGAGAGGGCTGTGAATCCCTGGGAAATTCTGAAAATTTGGTCAGGATACCGTATTACCTCCTCTGGTCGCATTGGAGGTTTTATTGAAGAAGTCCTCCAGGTTGAAGCGGATGTTGGCGGATTCCTGATCAATAGCCAGGTTTACCCCAACCCGCTGTCCTACAGCCGGGATGCTGCCTTGTGGGGAAATGCACGGCCAATCGATACGATAACGGGATTCCAGCACGGCGACCTAAACATCACGAATATCCTGGTAAGGCTTGATGACACAGACGCAGAAATTCAAGGGTATTACCTGATCGATTTTGCGCTCTACCAGGACCGGATGCCCTTGCTGTTTGACCAGCGCTACCTTGAGATGTCCTACCTGGTGCGTGAACTGGGCTGTACACCCTTTAATAAGTGGGTTAGCTTTGTATGCGGCTATGCGGAGGGTGATTCACCCAACCCACAAGCAATTCCTGTAGAATTGGCGGGCGCCTGCTCGGTGATCAATGCTGGTAGATTTTCCTTCCGCGATTGGGTAAATTCAACTCATCCCAGCATGGTTGATGATCTGTGGGGGCAGTTCTGGCTGGCAGGGGCGGCAGCTGGATTGAATTTCTGCAACAAGGGTGTCCTTTCAAATAGGGAACGCCTGGCTGGTTTAATCTATGCGGCGGCCCATTTGAAGCGCTACTGTACCCAGTTTGATGTCCCGCTGCCAGTTGAGGTTAGCGCGCTGTACGATCCGGGGATACCTTTGCATAAAATCCCCGGGGAGAAAATAGACAGTCAGGCTCGTCTTCGGTTACCGGGTGGCAAGGTCACATTCCTTTTCAGTGATATCGCCGGCAGCACCAAACTATGGGAGACTTATCCTAAAGATATGCCGGCCGCTTTGCAAAGACATGATGCGGCGGTCGTGCAGGCTGTGGGGGAAAATAATGGCTGCATCTTCAAACGCGTTGGGGATGGAATCCGCGCCGCTTTTGGTTCAGCGTTTGACGCGCTCAAGGCAGCCGCAGCCGGGCAGCGGATGCTTTTGGAGGAAGCCTGGGAGCAAACTGGTCCGCTACAGGTTCGCATGGCTTTATACACCGGGGAAGCTGACCAATCTGATGGCGATTACTTCGGACCGGCTGTTAATCGCGCCGCGAGGCTTTTGGAAGCGGCGCACGGCGGCCAAATTTTATTATCGCAGTCTGTATGGGAACGGCTGCAGGATGAAATGCCCCCGGGTTTTAACTGTTTAGATCTGGGGGAACATTGGCTCAAAGATATCCAGCAGTCTGAAAATATTTTCCAGGTCCTGGCTCCAGGTCTGCCGGCTGAATTTCCACCCCTGCGTACCTCCCGCCTGCGGGCTGACCTGCTGGAGCCTGAAGACAAGGCTTTTGTTGGACGCCGGGATGAAATAAAACAGATAACGAACCTGCTGCAAACGGTCCGGCTGGTGACGTTATACGGTCCGGGGGGAATTGGAAAGACGCGCCTGGCCCAGGCTGCAGCGCAAACAAACACGGGCAAATTTCGCCATGGGATTTATTTTGTCCCGCTGCTTTCTGTTGATACCCCAACCGGAATCGTGCCTGCGATTGCATCCGCGATCGGTTTGACTTTTTTAGAAGGGCGCACACCGCAAGCGCAGCTGCTGGAGTATTTGCAGTCCAGACAAGTGCTCCTGGTACTGGATAACATGGAGCAGCTGCTGGTCCCAGAGATCGCTGCCGGCACATTAGACCTGGTCGAATCCATGCTTTCTGCTGCGCCTGATTTAAAAATGATGGTGACCTCGCGTGAATTACTGCGAATAGCGATCGAGCAGCCGTTTTACGTGCATGGTTTGTCGGTTGCGGACCAGCAAGTCGAAACGGGTTTGGTTGATGAGTGCGCGGTGGAATTATTTTCGCTGCGGGCGCGTGAAGTGCAGCCCTCTTTCGATTTGGAGCAAGGGGACAATCTCCACCACGTCCAGCATTTTTGTTTGATGGTGGAAGGTATGCCGTTGGCAATCGAACTGGCTGCAGCCCAGATGCGTTTACTGCCATTGGAAGATATAAACTCGGAAATCAAATCCAACTTGGAAATCCTGGATACCGGTTTACGGGGGCAGGGGGAGCGTCACGGCAGCATAAAGGCAGTTTTCGAAACATCATGGATGAGTTTAAATGAAGATTCTCGGGCGGTATTCTCTCGTTTAAGTGTGTTTAAAGGAGGCTTCACGCGGGAGGCAGCTTTTAATATTGCCGGCGCATCGATCCAGCAGTTAACCATGCTGATGGACAAATCGTTCATCGGCAAGGATGCGCACGGCTGCTTTACACTGCACGCCTTACTGCAAATGTTTGCCGCCGAGAAACTGGCGGTAAATCCACTTGATAAAACCCAAGCACAAGAACGCCATTTCGACTATTATCGAGAAAAATTAGCAGGGTTAGTGGAACAATGGCGTGCGACAAGTCGTAAAGATTTGTTGGAACCTATGAGGTCAGAAGTTGATAACCTGAGAGCTGCCTGGAAATGGATTTTAGCATCAGGGGATTGGGAGAAGGCTGCTGACTATTCAGAAAACTTGTGGCACTTCTTCAAAGTATTGGGACGGTTACCGGAGATCATGGAGATGCTGGAGGGGGCGCTGCTGTCTGGAAAGGAAGCCGAACCGCCTCCTGAACCGATCTATCTTGCACGCTGGGAGCGCCATATTGGTCAAGCGCATCTGTGGTTAAGCCAGCTCACACAGGGGGATGATCATTTTCGCTCAGCCCTGTCCTACCTGGGGTGGTCAATACCCGGCAATCAAACTGGACTGGCTTTGGGACTATTAAAGGAGTTCATTGTTCAGACAGCGCACCGGGCTTTCCCTGGCTATTTTATTGGTAAGCGTGCGGAGGATAGATCAAACATAGAAGAGGCTTACATCGCTTACGAGAATATCGTTACGCGCTCTGCAGTAGAAAGCGATACTTTGTTGAGCAGCTACTGCGGGCTGCGTTCCCTGAACCTGTCAGAATCCGGCAATCTGGTGACTTTGATGGCCCGCGCTTATACATCTGCTGGCTTTATGTGTGGCTTAATCCCTTCCTTTAAGTTAGCAGAATCGTACTTCAAGCGGGCGGAAAAACTAGTCCGGCAAACGGATTCACCTGAATCAAGACGCTGGTACTCCTTGCTGACCGGCTATTATTCCTTCGGTATCGGAGAAATTCGGAAAGCAGAGCAGTACACTACATTAGCTGTAAAACTGTCAGAAGAGCTGGGTAAACATTGGGAAAAGGAGAACGCATTGATCCTGCTGTTGGGGATCGCGCTGTTCACAGGTGATTGGAAGCGCAGCCTGGAATTGAAAGATAGCATTGTGGATTCAGCAAGCGAGCGCGGCGATGAGGGGTTTTTGGCTGCCGCATTGTACTGGGAAGCCACGATTAACCTCAACCGTGGTGAAATGGATGGTGTGATCGCTTTGCTGGAGCAGTCCGCATCTGCGCCATACGAGGTGATGATGGTCTTTGACTGGCTGGTCCTGCGCAGTTCGCTGGCGCGGTCTCTAATCGTTCAGGGGAATTTGGATCTTGCAGAAGTTGAACTCAGGGAACTGGACAGGCTGCTCTCGGGCATTGTCCGTCCATCCACCTCGGCTTACATTCATGGATATGCTGGGACGGTAAGAGCCTTCCTGGATTTTGCGGAAGCGGAGATAAATCGCGATAATTTGCAGGATATTCAAAGTCTAACCAATCGGGCATTAGATAAATTTCAAGGGTTTGCCAGGTTGTTTCCGATCGCCCAACCTTATGCATGGCTTTACAGGGGTAAGTATGAACAGCTTTTTGGCAACCCAAGGGAGGCGCTTGCTGCATGGGTAAAGAGCCTGGAATATGCGGAAGAATTGGATCTTCTCTACCAACAGGGGCTGGCGCATTACCAGATCGGTTGTCATCTAGCCGCCGGGGAAAGGACTGTGGAAGGCCGGGCAAGTGAAGATCACCTGCAGCGCGCATCTGAAATCTTTGCTGAATATGAAGCGCTTTACGATTTGCGCTGTGCGCAGGAAGCGCTGGGGGAATTAAGTAGATAACGGTAGCATAAAAATTCACGAAATAAATTTCAA
>Ga0180437_10006924_pt1 | contig 14955 bp, 22 predicted proteins | sample SS_ome_4_FD_132410 | JGI IMG/M metagenome (GOLD analysis project Ga0180437, IMG submission 132410) | Hypersaline lake sediment archaeal communities from the Salton Sea, California, USA - SS_3_D_1 metaG | ecosystem: Environmental > Aquatic > Non-marine Saline and Alkaline > Hypersaline >...
CAGTTGACCCTTTTTGGGTTCCCCCATCTCGTCGGGGATGAAGGGCTCCCCGCGCCCGTCGTACACAAGGCTGGCCTTGATCATGAGTCCCCCTTTTGGGTGCTAGCGCTTCCGTTTGATCCCAAGTCGAAGATCACGGCCACGATCATCAGTACGAGCCACCACCCGCTGACGGAACCGTCGTTGTTCCACATGGCCCCCATGTAGGTGAGGGTCGTGAACGGCATGAAGAGAAAGCCGAGGAGCGGCCAGTACCAGGTCTGGAACGCCTCAAAGTAGTCTGTGAAAAAATAGAAGACGGCCAAGGCAAGGCGTGGCGCCATCATGCATAGCGCGACAAGGCAACAAGCCATTTCGTTCTCCTTACATGTCGTCGTCGTCGCCCAAGTACTCAGGACTGCGCTGCTTGAGGATCACCCGCCCGAAGCCGACGACGTCGTCTTCTTTGGTTGGCCGGATGACGATACCCTCGCGCTTCCGCTTCGGGTTGAGAACGGAGGTGCCGTTGGACGCCTCCTTTATGGTTCTTCCCCCAAGGAACTCCTTCAACTTCCCGATGTGGATCATGGGAACCTTGTCGTTGAGGTTCCCGAAAAACTCTCCGATCTCGTCGGACATCTCTTGCGGGGGGATCCAGTGGCCGCCCAACTTGATGTCGAACAACTTGACCTGATGATCCTTCAACTCGTAGATGTTCTTCTGGATGCCTGGGCCGATCATCTCGCCGAAGACGACGGCGTCCTTCTTGTGCTTCTCGACGAGCGCCTTGGCGAAGGCGATGATCTTCTGGTTGTGGGCGACCTTCCAGTAGGTGTTCTTGAGTTCCTTCCCCTCATCGGGGATGATCGTGTTCTTGCGCTGGTTCACGAAGACGGTTCCGTCCACCTTGGCTTGGACGGAGAAGTTGGTACCCTCCAACTTCTCCGTGATGATGACATGCTGATCCATTAACAGATTGGCGATGTCGGTGAAGCGATCAGCCCCCTCGATGTCGTACATGGACTGGCCATCGGGGAGCGGCTTCAGGACGCCGTCGTGGCACGGGATCTCTGGGGGCTCGTACTTCTCCACGCGGAAGAATTTGGTCAACTCTTCGGGAGACAGTTCCATCACCGTGTCGTCTTCTGGGGTCAAAAGATCCAGCCTCATCACGATGCCTTGGCTGATCTGGCCACGCAACTTGACCGTCTTGATTCGGTTCTTCTTCTTCCCGGCCAACTTGCCTGTCAGTCCCATCTTCTCAATGATGTCGTCTGGCAAGATCGCGTCGATGGGGAAGTACAAGCAACTGTCACCAGGCTTGAAACTACCCTTCTTGATGACGAACTGGAAGTCCTTGCCTTGCAGTCTGGCCAACTCGATCCGATCCGCATCGGGGATGGGCTGGACGGACTCGATCTTCTCAAGGGTGACGCCGAAAAACGCCATGTCATTCTCCTATCGCCTTCTTGATCCTCTTGATGCAAGCCTGGGGCTTGCGCTTGATGTCCCTCTCCCAGCAGTGTACCACCTTGAAGCCACGCTTGCGGAGGCACGCGTTTACCCTGGCGTCCCTCTTCTTGTTGTTGGCGATCTTGTTCTGCCACCAAGAGGACAGTTTGCCTCGCCACTGCCCAAAGTTCCTGCCATGCCAGAAGTCCCCGTCGCAAAACACGACCACGTTCGTGTCCTTGATGCGGAAATCTGGCGTCCCGGGCAAGTCCCTCGTGTACCTCCTGAACTTGATCTTGGACTTCCTCAACAGCGAGGCCATCTGCTTCTCTGGGGTCGTGTTCTTGCTGCGGATCAGGGACATGCGATGACTGCGCTCTTCCTTTGTGAGAAAGTCGGCCATGCTCTCCTCCTCAAGGTGCTCAGCATAGCACCTTGGTCGGATCACGTCAAGGTTTGATTGACTTGTTCCAGAAGATGTTTGACGACAGGGATCGCCACGCTGTTGCCGACGACCTTGTTCCCCAGATCCATGGACTTCGGCAAGGCGAAACTATCTGGGAACCCCATGGCCCGAGCCCTCTCCCTCGGCGTCAAGGCCCTGAGGTGGTCGGAGTTTTTGTGGGCTCCTTTCGCCCCCTCCCTGTCATCAACGATAAGGTTGTGTTCAGTTGAGTTACCCGAAGTGGAAAACGTGTTTGAGGGCTTTCTGGGGTCGAGGACGACGTATCCCCAGCCGTTGCCAGCCTCCTCATGACGTTCCCTGTGCTTCTTTAGGCCGTCCAAGGCCGTCTGACTCAACCAAGCGCTTTCGGGAACCTCTTTGGCTGGAAGAAAGCATGTCGATATCGGCTTGGGTGGATCTTTCTGCCACCCGAAAGGGAAGAAGCTGAAGTTGCGAGCGTCCTCTTTGTCGCGAAAGCAGACAATGAATATGCGCGGCCTGTTGCAGGCGCACCCGAAGTCCTTGGCGTTGAGGATAGCGTCGGTGGTGTAGTAGCCCAAGTCCTTGCGCCATGCTCCGATGATGGTCTTGAATGTATTCCCCTTGTCATGACTCTTCAAGTTTCGCACGTTCTCAAGGACAACAATCCTCGGCTTGCTCTTCTCGGCGAGACGCAAGACTTGGTAGATAAGCGTCCCCCTCGTCTCGTCCATGAACCCGGCTTTCTTCCCAAGCGCGGAGAAAGCCTGGCATGGGAATCCAGCCAAGACAACGTCGCAGCCCTTCGGGAGGATGGATATCTCTGTCACGTCGCCACCGGGGAGGTGGCCCCAGACGGCTTGGTAGCACTTCTGGATGTCTGGGTCGATCTCCCACGAGCCGAGGCATTCCCAGCCGACTTGCTCGGCTGCATGCCTCATACCTCCCCATCCAGCGAATAGGTCCACGAACCTCATGTGGGGATCATAGCACCATTCTGCACCAAGTCAAGGCAAAGAAAAGAAAAGGGGAGGCGCGAGGCCTCCCCTTTTCTTCAAGACGAGCAGGTTTATTCGGCGAAGAACATGAACGCCAGAATGATCTCAGCCTCAGTCTTCGCTCCCAGATACTTGATGAGGCGGAAGCACCTCACTCTGGTCATGTTTTTGAGGACGCTGAACGGCAATCCCGTCTTGGCCCTCAGAAGGGCCTTGACCCAGAAACAGGCTGTATCGACGGTCTCGCTGTCACGCTCCTTTAGTTTGTCCTCGTTGTCCCTCATCCACTCAAGGACGAGGCTTTGGTACGCGTCCTGCTTCGCGACGCCATTGTCGCTCATTCTCGTCTCGACCCGCTTCAGAAGCTTGGCCTCGAACGCCTTGAACCGCTTCTCATGGGCGTCGATGACATGAGCATACTTCAAGCAAGCCTGATACAACTTGTCCACGTCGCCTTTGGTCACAATGGGCTCCCTTGCCCTTCGCATCCTTTCCCCGACGTCATCCCCATTGAATGGCGTCATGGCGAACGCAGATATGCAGACGAACACGAGCGCCGCTGTCATTGCGTAGATTGGGCGCATTTCTCTTTTTCCTCCTAGCCTCAACTTGTGATCGGACACCCGATCCTCCTCGTATCGTCCATCGGACGCTATGGCCACTGTGGAAAGACTGTTATACCGCGCTTCCCACGCTGGTCAAGAATCTTCGCACCAAATTGTCGCCAGAAACTTTTAACCCTTGAGAAGATAAGGGCTTGGAGGCTCGTGAAAAGTCTCCAGAGATGGCGTTTTTCATGCGTCTATTTGGGCTTTATTCGCACATGGATCCAAAATTCCTTCTTCTTTTTGGTGGCACATTTTGCCCCTTGACAACCCGTCGCCACATCCTTATATTGTCGCCCAAGGAGGAAGACCATGAATCAAGTACTCGAAAAAACCAAACTGCGGAAACTGGAGTTCGGGGAGAATCCCAAGGATGGCGAAAGGGTCATCCGCGTTCTCAGCACGTCTGGCGATGACCGCTACGCTTGGGACAAGCGGTTCCTCGACCAGGTTCACGAGGCCCGGGATGAGTTCTACGCCATGCGCAAGAAGGGGTACGCGGCGTATCTTCCTGGGAAGGGTGGCGGCAGAGGGCAACTCATCACTGAGTTCGACCCAGACGCAGAGGAGATCCTCTTTGTCGGTCCAGTCCAGGGAGGCTAGTCATGGCGCAAGCAAAGGTCGAGTGGATGTCCGACTTCTTCACCACCGACGTGAAGATAACCTACGGGGATAACAACACGTCGATCAAGTACACTACCGCCCAGACCATGTTGTTCTCCGACGATGTCACGACGGCATACGTGAATGAGGGGATCAAGTCCCTGACCGAGGGGAGACTCAGGCTTGCCTCCCCGGTAACTCTCACCCCTCGCTTGACGGATAGCGCCACCGGCACAAACAGCATCTGGGTCAAGTTGGAAGATCTGACAACGAGTTCGACCAACTATTCCATAGACAACACCATCGCCAGCAATTTGACCATCGCGTCAGACGGTCTGTCGCCATACTACGTCTATGACCCAGAGGTCGCGAAGCGCGAGGCATTCCGAAACCGCATCCGCAACCAGATGATCTTCATCAAAAAGACCCGCAGCCTTGGGGGGTCAAACCGGACAGCCCCGAAGGCAAGGCCAGGGCGCTTCTGAGGGAGATGATCGGGGACAAGGCGTTCGCCAACTACTTGCGCCGTGGGAGCATCACGGTGGTCGGCAAGACGGGTTTGCGCTACGTCATATACGGGAACACCATCAAGGTCTACGCCAAGACCGTGGATGGCAAGATGCGCCAGGTCGAGTCCATCTGTCTGGTCTTCAAGAACCACGCGAGCCTTCCTCCGACCGACCACGTCATCATGCGCAAACTGATGATTGAGGCCGATGAGTTCGGGATGCGGACGGTTGGAAACATCGGGGCGATGGAGGACACGGACGAGGTCAAGACACTCGACCCATCCGTCAGGAACATCGTCAAGGCAAACAATCCTGGCGATGCGAAATTCGTGACGTTCGCCGACAACCTCGTGATCAACCAACCAGCGCAACACATATACGTTGCTTGAGGAAGGCCATGAGAGAGTTAATTGAGATCCATTGCAATGACTGTGATGGATTCTTCACAGTGAACCTCAACCTTGAGATCGAGGGAGACTTTCTTTTCGTCTGCCCGGAATGCTCAAGGGCTCATCCCCGAAGCGTCAAGAAGGGCGAGTTAGTTGACCTTGCTGCGGTTGACATGGCCGAATCAACTGCGAGATCCATGTGGAAGAAAAGAGTGTACTCCAACGGCGAGGGGGAACGGGCCACGAGGAACTACAAGGAGGGGGTCGGGGAGAGAATCAAGGTTCCGAAGTCATGTTACTCGAAAGAGAGCAGGCTTAAGGCGATAGCGCAAGCCAACAAGGGCTTCTTCGCCAGGGCTTGGGCTTCGATAGTGAGCAAAGAAGAAGGAGGATAAGATGGGTGGCAAGGAAGAGTTGCAAGTCGAGAGTCGCAGGGTGGCGAGCAAGCCCATTCAAAACGTCGAGCTCGACACTGGAGCGGGAACCCTCCGGGTCCAGAAGGACAACGACGTGAACCAAGTCCACGTCCATGGGGAGAATGGGATGAGGTTCTGCTTCGACGGTATTGACAGGTTCCTCGACCTCTGGGACATCTTCTGGAAGAACGCCCCAGCCATGGCCGCGAAAAGGAAGCCCCGCAAGGTCGTCTTTCGTGGTAAGAGCAAGGATCTTGGAAAGAACCGTCAAGCCAGCGACTTGGTCTTTGAGTTTGAAGACGGAGAGTGGGTTCCCTCGCTTGAGTTCTGCATGGCATCACAAGATCAAGTCTACGAGATGACCTCCGTAGACATGGTCAAGATCAACTACTTCCTCAAGTACGGCACGAAGTAATGACCAAGTTTTTCCACGAAGCATGGCAAGAGGCCCAAGACCGAGCCGCTGAGACGGGCCAGCCTGGGTGGGACAACGAGGGTGGCGTTCCTATCACCCCCGCCACGTGGCTCAAGGGCATCATCCTCAGAGAGACGCTCAAGGAAGAGACGGACACGAAAGCCCATCTCTCTCCTTGCGGAGACGGTTCGTTGCACGTGTATATCGGGGCCACTCACGTGTCATCCAAAGAGGAAAACGACGCGAGGATACACGTGGAGATCCACCCATCTGGATGCCGCTGGTTCGTCACCACAAAGGAAAGATAAATGTACTGGGACACGTTTGAGGGGTATGCCGTCATCACCCAGTGGGACAACGAGAAACTGGCAGTCTACCTGGGGTGGACGGACATTTGTTGCCGTGACGGGCTCTACATAACCGGAAGCCCAACGGATGAGGAGACCAAATACTGGGGCTGGAGGCGCAAGAAGAAGGCACGCCAAGCAGACGTGGGGATCCCCTTCTATCACTGTGACCTCAACGAGATGCGTATAATAGAGGAGAAGTTCTTCAAGGACGGGCTTTGGGACAAGTACTTGAAGAACGTAAAGGATCTCTTCAAGAAGGTGAAGAGGCCAAACTGCATTGGTGGAGATCCTGGGATGGGCTTGGCTGGGGCCTCTTGCAACTTGCGTTGTGCGGCCGCCTTGCTGACCGTTGGGGAGAAGTTCGCCAAAGTAGGAAAATAGGTATGAGGTGGGCTGAAGAAATTAATACGTGAGAAATACTTTAATTCATTTGGCAAGTACCCGTCTCAAAAGTCCATCGACTTGATACTAGATATGGCTTGTGAACTAGCCAGACTGCAAATGAAGTTTTTGAAGACAAGAAAGTCCGAGCATGAAAACTGGGCGACTCCCGTCCAATGGTCTAGTCGAAAATTGAAGGAACCTCGTCCGTTGGTTTAGGCTTGATGTCTGGGATCTCGCTGATCTCAAGGTATGCCATCAGGAACTCTGCCGCGACTTGCGGACAGATCGCATTGCCCGCTCCCCTGAGCAAGCCCACTCGACCGCCGGGTAGCCCATAAGCCATAGGGAAAAGGCTGGGTTCAGCCGGTATCCTTCTTTCCCTTTGGTCTTGACAGAGGTGCCAGACTGAGTCGTCCCAGGTTTTGAAGCGGCGAGTTGGGCCGCAACCTGGAGGTTCAGACCCGGAGGCCCCCCGCTGCTGTCTTTGCGCGGGTTCTTCTCGTGGAACTTCTCCCACTGTTCCACGCTCCTCCCGTCCTCTTGGGCCTTCGGCGTCGGCCACCCCGACTTCTTCGGCCCGTTCGGGTGGTCGCGTACTCCCATGCAAGTCTCCACCTTCCGAGAGAAGTCCGTGCTCGTTGAGTTGTGCGCCTTCTCGTTGTCCGTCGCCGCTTGTGGCGTCGGCCATCCCGCTGGGTCTGGCGGCTCCCCCGCCGTCTTCGCCACCGCTCCCAGGTCGGCTTGGATCTTCCTGCCGTCCTTTGTGTACCCGCCCGTGTTCGTCGTCCGTCCCCCGTTCGGGACGTTCGGCGTCGGCCATCCCGCCATGTGGGCTTGGCTCCGAAGCCTGCAATGACTGGTCTGGCCCTTCTTGAGATACTTCTCCTTGTACGCCTCGCCGTCCCCCTCCCGACCTGCGTCGTCTCTCGTCGGCGTCTGCCACCCTGCCCTCACCGCGTCGTACGCCAGGCTCGACCCCGCGTTCGGCCTGTTCATGTCCCTCTCTATCATCTCCGGTGTCCCACGACTCGTGTTGTCGTCGTTGCACCGTGGAGTCGTCCTCGTCGGCTTCTCGTTCTCTGATGATTTCCCGCAGTCTTTCTTCTGTGACGCAGACGCCTCCGTACCCTTCGGTGATGATGTGGTACCTCCCGGGGATGTCTGGGCAAGGCTCGATTCCATCACCAACTTCGCCGCTCCAGGAAGTTTTAGGAACTTGTCCCTCGTCCCGTCCTCCCTCTTCTTCCCGTAGCAGTACTCGCTCCCCAGCTCGTCGTTCACCATCGGTGTCTGCCACCCCGCCAGGTGAGCCTGGTTCCTGAGTACGTTCGGATCCCTCTTCTGCTCCGATGGGGACAGAGACGCATGCTTCGCGTCCTGGCTCGTCGGCGTCCCCCATCCCGCCAGCTTGCTGGCGCTGTTCAGCGTGTCGGCTTTCCCCCGATGCGCCCCCGTCTGCTCCGAGTCCTCCGCCCTCGGCGTCGGCCACCCCGCAGATTTGGCCGCCTCGCCCAGCGACTGAATCGTCTCGCGGTTCGCTTTGCGCCCGTTCTCCCTGGTCTTGCTCATGTTCGGGGCTTCTGGGTTGGCGTTCGGCGTCGGCCAGCCACATGGTTTGACCAAGCCCCCCATGAGAAGCTCGTCTTTCCGATCGCCACCTCTGCTCGTCTGGCCACCCCCCATGGCGTTCGGGGTAGGCCACCCCGTTGTCTCTTGCGACCCAGAAGAGCCTCTGTCTAATATGCGGCGAGCCGATGCCCGCAGCGCACAGATCTGCGGCCCCGACTGCATATCCCATTTCTTCCAGGTCAGAACGTACTCCGGAGAGCCATAGACGTCCAGCCTTCGACGCAACTTGCTCCCCAATAACTTCTGGAGGCCCACACTCCTTGATGAGGCGCTTGAACTCTGGCCAGAGGTGTCGCTTGTCTTTTTCTCCTTCTCCTTTTCCGGCACACGAGAACGGTTGGCAGTTGTGGACGACGATACCTTCCGCGACATATGAATGATCCTCCTCTACCTCAAAGTTGAAAATTGGGACCACCCTGGAACTCTTTTTCGCGGACCGGACGAGTCCCCAAGCCCCGTCATCAAATTTGAAAGACCTACTCTTGGTCTTTGTTTGCCAACTAAGTCTGAAAAACCCTTTTTCTTCGACCTTCCTGCCTTCAATAAAAACATGCTTTCTTTTGGGAGTTTTTTTCATGATGCATACAGCGTACCCAAGAGAGTTTAGGAGCATGCGAGTCCCGATGGCCAAAGACTTTGACACGGTCGTAAGATTCGCCGTTAAAGACCCGCTTGGCTGCGCGGATTTATGCCCATCGGCCAGGAGATACCCTTCCAAAAAAGCCTCTTTGAGTTTATTTTCTTGGGCTAGTAGCCAAATGGGGATTGTTTTGTTTCTTGCACCAGACCCAAAGTTGTTTCTTATCCAGACGGCCAAAAGTTTTGATCCAATTCTTAGCCTTTCGGTGGTTCTCTCTTTTGACAAAGACCCGCTTAGGCCGCATGCCTTAGCAAGATCCATAATCAGTTTTGATTCTCCATGACGAGAACAAAGAACGACGCTATCTCCTTGTGTCCATCCATCGCCAACCCAAAAACCGAGAAACTTGAAAAAAGATGGTCCCATGTCTGGAAGGTTGGGAGACCTTCCTCTCCAAGTCTTGGCTTTGAATTTCGGTATCTGCATGTACGGTACGATTGTGGCACACTCCCACCTTTTCCCTGGCATGTTGCTTGCTTCAGACCATTCTGGTTTTTCAAGTTCAAGAGTCCTGGCTTTCTTTTTGTCCCTGCTCCAGAAAGGGTGATTTCCTGTACATTCAAGCCCGAAATGCCCTTGTCCCTTCAGTGTCAAAATCTTGCTTTTTGATTTGAAGGTTTCTGTTACGCGACGAAACCTTCGCTTGTGGGTTAGGACTTTGTCTCCAACAGAGACTTCTTCTATTGGTTTGAATCCGTTTTCCGTGGAGATGAGAGTTCCCTTAGGGAAGCACGGACAGCTCCCTGACCAGATCGGCCTTTCTTCTGGCCACCCCGCGAGGAAGAGCGCGTGGCTCCATCCCCCGATCCCCGCGAAGAAATGGACTTGCGTGTACGCTTTGACATCGTCTGATGTTACCTCCAGTATGCTGCGATCATCCACGTCGCCCTTCGGGATGAGCCCGTCCTTCATGAGCTCCTTGAGCCACGCGCACGCCTTCTTGTCGTTGTCGTTATAGTAAACCTTCACTGAGACCTCCCACGAGTGTACTCGTTCTCGAAGGCGGTTACCTTCTGGACGTCCGAAAGCTGGATGTCGTGGTTGAGAAGTTTGCTGACCAGATCCCACCACTCGTCCTCATATGGCTTCATCTTGCGCTCCTGATAGGGAAGGGTCTCGCTGTCGATCCAGGAGTCGATCGTGTCTTTCATGAGCCTCAAGAACGGGTGCAAGCCTTTCGGAAGCTTCTCCTTGCTAAACCACATCACGTCATACCACTCGTTTCTCTGGTCCCAGCAAGCAACACCGAGAGCCCTGTTGTGCCTTTCGCTGAAGAAGAAGGCGTAGCAGACGGCGGCGTCTTGGCGAAGCAATTCTTCCTTCGCTAGCGCCTTGGATCGCTTCTCGCTGAGGTTGAGTTGCTGGGCCTCCTCCTCGGTCAAGCCAAGAACCAAGGCCTCCTCAAGGGTGTCGAAGATGTTCAGGATGGAGTGGCATTGGCACCCGTGGCCAGTGTAGTCCTCGGAATCCTCAAAGACGGCGACCTTTTGGTCGTCCGTCCAGAACATGACGAGGCCGCTTCGGTCAGTCTCCTCGGCGTACGTCCCGGTGGAGTCCCACCACGCGATGACCTTCTTGACCATTCCCTCGTGGACGCGGTCATCGGGATGCTCCAGGCAGCATCTCGCGCAAGACTCAAGGTGTTGTTGGACATGTTCCTCAATCGACATAGCACCAATCCTCCCATGATCATACTATGGGAGAAGGGCAGTTCTTTCAAGTGTAAAATGGTGCTAAATCAGTCCTTTGGAAGTGCCGCCTCAATTCGGTCAATGACGATGGGGAGCATGGTTCTTCCCATGATATCTACCATCCTCTTCCTGAGGTCATCGTCAAGCTTCTCGTAGTCGGAATCGTACAAACTCTTGTTCTGGGGTAAGGGCCTTCATCGCCGCCATGTCATCACTCCTTGATGGCCTTGAACGTCACCTTGGACTCCTCGTCCGAAATCTCGAACCCCTTGGCTCGCGCCCTGCTGACGCAGTCGCCCAAGCGACAACTCGAGACGACCAGTTTACGATCCACCTTGAGGTCGAACCTCTCTGTCTCCTCGTCGAAGGCCAGGGACATGGTCTTGCCATCCACGGTCTTCTCTATAGGCTTGAAGTTGATGACCATCTTGACGTCTTGAGACGGCTTCAGTTTCATTCCCATGATGTTTCTCCTTAGCCAGATTATATGTCGGAAGTCTTTCGATTCTTCTTGTAATCCCGGCTCCTCCTCATGGCCTCCTCTGAGGGCATCCTGTCGTATACCTCTGATACGACCCACCCGCCAGACCATTCCCCAGCATTCTTCAACTTGACCACCCGGCCGACCGTGGCGTACTCCTCCGGGATCCATGACGTCGTCTCGCAAACGCCCGATTCGGTCGGCTTGGTCAGTTTGCATTGCCTATGGAATGGCATGTCTTACTCCGAAGACCGCTTTTCTTGCTCGTTGATGAGGAGGGGCTCGCCGATGTACTGTGCCAGTATTTCAGCGTCACGGAAGGCGTCCCTCGCGTTTAGCCATGAGCCCAGCGTCACCTCTCCCCTGAGTTCCTTCTTGGCGCGGCGGACGCATAACCCGAACCTCTCCAGCAGAACCTTCTTTTTTGCTGGCGAAAAGTGGTCATCTCCATGTCCAGCGAGGCAACCCCCAGAGGCCGCGCAAGCCACGCATGGCCCGGAGCAATCAGAGAACATCTTCATGGTCGTCTCCAATCCAAACGCAACGGATAAAGCGGTCATCATCACCAGGAAGAACCCTGTTTTTGCGAACCAACTTTCCTCTGTCGTCCCTGAACTCCAGCGACACCGTTGGCTTGTCCGTGTCCCCGTGGAACGGGTTCTCCGGGATGCCCGTTATGGTGGCCTTGTACTTCCTTCCTGCCCGCGACACGTAGGTCACGTCTTTCCCAACCAAATTTCCGAACTTAATTTCAGCCAAGGCCGTCCTCGCCACCTTCTTCGCCTCATGCGTGGACGAAAGGCCCGTGTTGCACGAGCAGATCCCATCATGCCAAGGATGCTGGCACTGGACGCAAGCGCCCGCTTCCTTTGCCGTCTTGATCCACTCCGCCACTACAGGGTGTTCAGGGCAGTCATGGGACTTCATGGTCGCTTCGCCTTTATGTGGTTCCAAAACCCACGTCGTGTACGCGTTTGGGGTTTGGATCCCTCGGGTCCGTCGACGAGCGTGATGCCGCAGTAGTCGTAGTCTTGCATGCAGAGCATGTAAAGCACGTCGCTATCCTCCGAAGACAGCCTCTATGTGGCGTTCCCATCCCCAGTTCTTGAAGTCGTCTGAATGGAAATCCTTCCCCTCAAGATCACCGAACTCAAATATCGACTTGGCCCTGGCGAGCTTGTCCCTGTTGTATGCCGCGTCGATGATCTGGATCGCGTCACGCTCGGATACGCAAATGGAGAAGATGTAGTCCAAGGCCTCCTTGATCCTGTCGGCCTCCTGACCGAGGGCGTTGATCTCCCCTTTCTTCTCCTCCAAGTACTTGGAGGCCTTCTCGTTCTTGGAGATGGCGATCATGGCCTCCTCCAAGGGAACATGCTCCAAGCACTTGTCTGGGATGCGCAGCCAGTAGGCGTACGGGCCGTCACTGCCATAGAACTCGCCCCCGCCGACATATTCTTGCCAGACGACGACGCTGAAGACGTTGCGCGTGATCCTGACGCCCATGGTTCCGGGATACACGTGGGGCTTCCACAGCCCCGTCATGTAGTAGCCGTACGGGTGTTTGGCCCGGACGCCCTCAAGGATCAAGTTCCTCATTTGCTTCCTTTCCACGCGGCTCTCGCGGCCCTTCTCGCTACTTGCCACTCTCCTTTTGGGTAGTAGTCTGACTTGAAGTTGATCGTGGCTGGATCGGCTATAACGGGGTTCTTCCCGGCGCTCATGTCATTTCTCCTTGGTGGGCACGGCAGGATTCGAACCTGCAACTTCTACCTTGTAAGGGTAGCACTCTAGCCGTTGAGTTACGCGCCCTCCTTGAACTTATTCGGCGTCCATCACCTTGTCGACCTCGTCCTTCCCTCTGACGACACAGCAGTCCTCAAACCACTTCTTAGCGTCGGCGCTGTGTACACTCAACTCAGCAATTGGAACCCATTGGGTACAGAAGCCGATGGTGTTTTGGTTGAAGATTTCCATCGGACAGACGCCGCTGCGGTATCTCCCGTTCTTCACCGTGTCAATCACGGACTGAGACGCGAGGATGTCACCAGGCTTGATGTTCTTCAAGAACACACCGAAGCCATGCATCTTGAAGCGCTTCTCATTGAGGGCGCGAATGATAAGGAAGTCTTTCCCCTTCTCCTTCCTGATCGCCATCACGGCGACGGGTTTGCGCGTCGACTTCTTGGACTCCTTGTCCTTTTTGCGCGGCATCAGCGTTTCCTCCCTTTTCTTTGAGGTTCATCGTCGTGGGACTTCTGCCATTTATCTTTTCCTCCTCCCCTTCCTCGGGACGAAATCTCCTGGGCGCTTTCGGATCCATTTGACGTACGTCATGACGTCCTCGTTCTTCCGGATGGCCGCAAGGGTGCTGAGTTCCTTGCCGAGAACCTTGTTGGCAAAAAGATAGTGGAGTTGTCGGTGGCATGCAACGCAAAGATCCGCTTGAACGTTCCGCTTGTCCCCGAGCTCGCGCTTGACGCGCTTCGTGTGGGTGGCCCTCGGGACGAGGTGATGTCGGGTGGTCTTCGGGACGTCTCGCCCGCAAAGCTCGCAGATCATTTCGGCGTCTTCCAGTTGTTCAACCAGGCCCAGAAAATCCCGCTGACCAACAAGGCCCCAGCGGGGATCAGAAACCAAAACCACGAGAAACTGAGCCAGATCTTCAAGACCAGCATGACCAAGATCGCCAGGATCGCCAGGGCGGGGAGTAACTCCATTCCACCTATGACGAATATGACGTCGAACATGACGAGATCCTCCCAAGAGCATGGTACCAGAAAGAGCCCGTCAGTCAAGGAGATTGGCACCCCCGGAAGGATTTGCACCCTCACCATGACTTCCGAAGAGTCATGTGCTTCTATTACACCACGGGGGCTTGCTTACCATTTGGTCTTGGAAAATGGCCCTAAAACTGATGCGTACCTTTTGAGCCATCCATTATCAGTAACCACTGACCTCGGTGGAAGAAAATTGGTACCCCCGGAAGGTAACGCTCCTTCTCCCCAGAGTTAGAAGCTCTGGATGCTGTCTTTTACACTACAGGGGCAAAAATTGACCGACAAGGATGAAGGAGAAAAGCCCTTTCGGGCATCTTCAAGTAAGATGTAATCCCCTTCTGCATTCGGTCATGGTGGGCCAGGGAGGAATCGAACCTCCTCTTCTTGTGTGTGAAACAAGTGTACTTGCCGTTATACGACAGGCCCAAATTGGATCGACAAAATTGACGGAGACGTTTTTAGCGCTCTACCGTTAAGCTACAGGCCCTCATCGTGGACCCGCTGGGATTCGAACCCAGACCTCTCTCTTTACAGGAGATGTAATCCCCATCCGCATTCGATCCATGGTGGTAGGAGTGGGGATCGAACCCACCATAGCGAGGATATAAGCCCCGCGCCCGCGACCAGCGGTTCCCTACCATTGGTGGTTCCAGTAGGATTCGAACCTACGACCGTTGCGTTATGAGCGCACTGCTCTCTCCGCTGAGCTATGGAACCAAAGACTCCTAGAGGAATCGAACCCCTACTTCCTGCTGACTAGCACCAGGCGTCCTTCCAGTAGACTAAGAAGTCAAACCAAGTTTTTTGCGCATTTTGCGCAGATCCATTTACGATTGAAGATTCTCCATCCCACCATCTTGCATTGTTTTACCAAACGAGTACGCGCAGCACGCGGACTTGTCATGGAAAGGCAGTTATAACTGTCGCAATTCTGGCAACTGACATGAACAGTTGTCCAGATTTTCCCTTGGCGATTACCATAATGGTAGGCTTCCCGTTCTTTTTCGTCAAGGTAGACTGGCATATTTGCCTCCTTGAAGACAAGCATACCACATTCATTTGGCACGTCAAATGGTACCCCCGCCAGGAATCGCACCTGGATTTCAGGTTCCGCAAACCTGTGTCCTATCTGTTGAACGACGGGGGCTCATGCCTCGCTAACGAGGTTCTTCTCTATGTACGACTTGACCCACGAGGGCTTCAACTGGAA
>Ga0180437_10006925_pt1 | contig 14954 bp, 4 predicted proteins | sample SS_ome_4_FD_132410 | JGI IMG/M metagenome (GOLD analysis project Ga0180437, IMG submission 132410) | Hypersaline lake sediment archaeal communities from the Salton Sea, California, USA - SS_3_D_1 metaG | ecosystem: Environmental > Aquatic > Non-marine Saline and Alkaline > Hypersaline > Sediment...
AAGCGCCTGCCGGAAGGTGATGCGATTGCGCAGGCTGGTCATGTGCGCCGCCTGCAGGGCCGTGTCCTGTCGGTTGTCGGAGAAGGCGATCACCTTGCGCCCCGCCTCCGGCAGCGCCTGCACTTGCGCGCTCACCAGTACGTCGGTGGCCGTGGAGCGCCCCACAGAGCCAAAGGTGAAGAGCTTGTTGTACTCCCGCGGTCGTCGGTCGTGGGCGATGCCACAATTGAGGCACAGCAGAAACGGTGCTGGGACCAAGGTGACGGGGAAAGCGTGAGGATGAGTGCAAGTGACAGGTTGCTTGCCACGTGTTGCGCGTCGCGTGGGCAGGATGTGGTTGCAGTCCGGGCAGACGGTATGTGGTTCCGGCACGACATCCATGTACTTCTTGCGCACCTTGCCGGTCTGGGTGAGCCAGTGGTCCGGCAGCGGCGTCTCTGTCTCGTTCCACGGCCCGGGGAAGAGGTAGCCCAAGCGCCCTGGCACGTCCACCGCGTCCAATTCAGCCGGATGCAGCCGCCCGTCTTCGTCTACCGCCACGCTCCAAAACTCTTGCCCACAAGCACGGCAAAAGACCAGCGGGAAAGTGGAGTGCTCGCGCCCCTCGGCGGCGCAGACGGGACAGCGCCGCTCGCCGCGGTCATTGAGGTGTGGAGTCGAACGGTCGAGACAGGCGGCGATGCCCCGCCCCTGGGAGAAGAAGGCATGCACCTTGGGCACAGGGTGTCGAGGGTCCTGGGGGCTGCTGTCTGAGGGCTCGGTGACGATAGGCTGGAGCAGGGCCTCCTGGATATGCTCGAGCGCGGTGTCCAGGTCGTCGGCCAGTTGGTGAAGCGTGCACGGGCCGTCGTCCAGCGCCTGGGCGATGGCGTGGGTGAGCGGCGGCAGGTCATCGGGCAGCGAGGCGTAGGATTCGGTGACGACGTCGTCGGCTGAGAACGGCTCGCCGAAGAGCTCCTGGGTAAAGTCGGCGACGGCCTCCGCCGCACTCACTTCCCCGGCGCTCTCCACGGTGGCGCTGGTGGCGATGCAGCGCAGTTTCCCCACCGTATGCGTGTGTTGCTTCAGACGGCGGATCAACGCTGCGACATCCGCCCCGCGCTTGCCGGTATAGGTGTGGACTTCGTCCAGGACCAAGAAGCGCAGCACGCCGGGCTGGGCGAAGAGCTTGCGGTCCTCGAAGCGAGTGAGCAGCAGTTCCAACATCACATAGTTGGTCATCAGGATGTCGGGCGGGTGGTCCTGGATCTCTTCGCGGGAGAGGACCTCGCTGTCGTAGGGCTGCTGGCGGCCGGTGGCGCGGCGGTAGCGGTCCAGAGCTTCTTCGGGGCTGTAGGCGGTGTCACCGGTGTAGCGAGCGATGGTCAGGCCGCTGCCGTGCAGGCGCTGGGCAAAGTCATCGTACTGGGAGTTGGCCAGGGCGTTCATGGGGTAGACGATGACGGCCTTGATGCCCGAGGTGCCCCGCTCGCGCACCCGCAGCGCCTCCGAGACGATGGGGATGCCGAAGCAGAAAGACTTGCCGGAGCCGGTGCCAGTGGCCACCACCACATTGCGCCCTGCGAGAATGGCACTGACGGCCTCTGCCTGGTGACGGTAGGGATGGACGGGCGGCGAAGTGGGGACGTCGGGGTCACGGCGGAAGATGGGCGGCGTCTGGGAATGCAGCAGGCCCTCTTCGACCAGCGTCTCCAGGGTGTCCCCACGGGCAAAGGGCCGCGAGAGCTGGATGAAGGGCGGCTTCCAAAGCAAGGTGCCGTGCTCGATACGGTCCATGACCCAGTCGCGGATCTGCGGGTTCTGGAAGCGTTGGAAGGTGCGGACGTAGGTGAGGTAGTCGCCCTGGACGTTTCCTAGGATCTCAAATGGGTTCATTGGTCAACCTCCTGGTTCTCTCAGCAAGCAGAAGAACACCGATCCCTCGGATAAATGGATCCACAAATCCGTCCATCCCGGTGATCCGTGTTCTTTATACGTCCGTGTGAAAGAACACCGATCCCTCGGATAAACGGATCAACGATTCGTCCATCCCAGCGATCCACGTTCTTCACACGTCCGTGCGGAAGAACACCGATCCCTCGGATAAACAGATCCACAATCTGCCCACCCCAATGATCCATGTTCTACACCGTCTCTTTCATAAACACCATCTCCAGACGCTCGGCATGAAAGTTAGCCATAATGCCCAGAGACACACCCTGACTGGCCATCCAACGGCGCAGATTTTCCGGCTCGACCTGTCCTTTGTCACGGACCGCCACGGGGAAAAGCATGATATCGCCCTCAATCTGTAGGTGCCCCAGTTTGATTTCACCAACAGGTTCACCCCGATAGAACACAGTCATCTCTCTAAGCGGTCTTACCTCTAGCCCTCGGTCTTGCATCTCTCGATAACATGCGTTGGCATAGATCCTGTGGATGAAACCGGGTCCCAGTTCGTTATGGATCTCGAACAGACCACCGATGATCTGGTACGACATCTCTGGGAAAATGAGGTCGGGCCATTCCTCCTCCGGGGGAGACGAATAGGGCTGGCTCTGCTTGGGTGTGAAGAAAACACGCTCGAACTCGGGCTCCGGGCTGCCAAAGTTGAACAGGAGACCCACCTGCTGGCCTGTCGTCTTCAAATAGGACATGGTTTGAGCTTGATCGAGTCGAGTGAGGCGCGGCTTCACTTTCACCTCAACAACGACCTCCCCGGAAACAAAGATGTCGAGCCGTTGCAGCCCCACCAGCCACTCTTTGAAGAAGATGCGATATTCCTCTTGACGGGTGCAGCGTATACGGTGCTGGCCCAGATCCCGCATCATAGCGTTTTCGTAAATGAACTCTGGATAGGTGCGGCTGAGCCCATTGTAGACATCATAGTAGACTCCGATGATCTCCTCTGTCAGTTCACGATGTAGCAGCTCAGTCATGGGTCCCCCCTTTCGGATACGGATTCCTCGAATGGCAGATCAACAATCCACTCATCCCAGCCATCCCTCTTGGACCAGGTGGAAGAACACGGATCTCTCGGATAAGCGGATCAACAACCCGCCCATTCCAGGCTCCCCCCGTCGCCCCGCGTACTTTCCCCGGCTGGGAGAACACCGATCCCTCGGATAAACGGATCATCGAATCCGTCCATCCCAGCAATCCGTGTTCTTCATACCCCTCCAACACCAACCGCTTCGTCCGATACCCCCCCACCGCTCCTCATCGCTCCGCCGCGCGGGAGAACACCGATCCCTCGGATAAACGGATCCATTAATCCGCCTATCCCAGACTCCACCCGCCGCCCCTCACCCTTGCGCCGCACGGCAGAACACCGATCCCTCGGATAAACGGATCCACCAATCCGCCCATCCCAGTGATCCGTGTTCTCCCTACGCCCGTACAGAAGAACACCAAGCGCTCGGATAAATGAATCAAAAATCCGTCCATCCGAGCAATCCGTGTTCTTCATATCCCTCCAAAACCAACCGCTTCGTCCGATACTCCCCCCACCGCTCCTCATCCTTCCGCCGCACGATGGGGAAGGTGTCCAGAATATAGTCCAACTCCTCGCGGGTGAGACCATAGAGATGGGCGTAGAGCCCGTCCAGCTCGGCGCGCAGGCGAGCGCGGCGCTCCTCGTCCCAGACGAAGGGCGGCGGCGAGGTGCCGGGTGCCCAGGCTGGCGGCGGGCTGGTGTGGACCGGCGCATCAGCGAACCAACGCGCCCACGTCTCCGGCCCGACCTCATCCAGGATATCCTGGGCAAAGGCTTGCAGGTCCCAGGCGGTGTAGGTCAGCTCCACCACACGGGGGACGATGAAGTCGAGGAGCTCGGGGGTGTAGCGGTCGGGAGGTATAACGGGGAGTTGCTTCACGATGTAGAAATTCAGTGAAATGCCACCCATCTTCTGGCGAACAACATAGTCGAAAGTAAAGGAATTGACATTTGCTGTAAAGGCAGCGACTTTTTGCGGCTTAACCCCCTCGAATAACACCAGGGGAATCTTATTGCCGATGGCAGCCCGGGGAATCATGGAGAAGGACGCTGTTCGCCTGTCCACGGCCCGCGTGATGTCCCGAAAGCCCACAAACCATTGCCTATCCCATTCTCCAGATGCCTTAAAAACTTCCGTCTTGGCAATCCAGTATCGGGGAAGTACCAGGAAGCTCGGATCCCCATAGTCAGCCTCTATCGGCTCGCGACAATAGCCTTTCTGTAGCTCATCGTCGCTTTGGCCTTCGTAGGTGCCGTGGCGATGGTCAAACTGGTGCATCATCTTAGCTTCATACAGCGGGAGGTAGATCTCACTACCATATACGAAACGGTTACCCTCCAGCAAAGAGTCCTCTGTCTCCAATTGCTCACGGGTGCGGAAGAGGTGGGAGTCGTTGGTCATATGGAACATCGTGAAGAAGCGCACGCCCCACGGATTCTCGCCTGTCTGTTCGTTATGCAGCACTGAGCAAGCGCTATAGATTCTACGGGTTAGTTCCGCATCCCGACGGGAGTTAAAAATGGGACAGGTGCGAGTGTTAGGGTTAATAAGCGCCAGGTCTTTGCTACTCAAGGTAAAATGACGTTCCTCATCTTGAAGGTGATCAAACTGGGTCATGAAGAAAGCAAACTCAGCTTCGCTCCGTGGCAGGTCAGTACCAACCAGAGTGCTCAGTGCGAAGTTGTAGTTGCGATGCACACCAGGGAAGATGCCTTCACGGTTCTCAAAGTCGTAGAAGCTCACCAATTGTCCGTCGCCCACCACATCGGCGAAGAAGTCACGGTAGGTGTAATCAGTGGCAATGCCTAAAGGTATAACCATACCTGCCTGACCAGTGGACGCAATCAGTTGACGGGCCAGCCCAGCAAAGACAGCGTAGGTGTTGATGTCGCCGCCGGAGGTCAGCGAGAAACGATCAGAATCGCGCAGGAAGTGGCCGGTGGCTTCGCTCTCGCGCAGGGCGGCGGTGTAGGCGGTGTGGAGGGCCGGGTTGGTCTGGGACAGCTTGCGAATCAGCTTGCGGCGCTCAGCGGCGGTACGGGCGTTGGCGATCTTCGGGTCCTTGTCGGCAAAGAACTCTTTCTCCTGCAGCTTGATCCGCTCCCACGGTGGATTGCCCAGCACCACATCGAAACCGCCGGAGACCTCCGAGGTCTCGGAGACCTCGGAGGTCTGGAAAACGTCAGGGAACTCCAGGTGCCAGTGGAAGAACCGGTACTGCTCGGCCAGCGCCTCCATCTGGGCTAGTGCCTTTGGCGGCAGGGCCTCGGGACCCTCGGCGCGCAACCGCACAAACTCGCCGTGGGTCGGCACCCACCCCACTCCCTTCGGCAGCGGCCAGAAGAAGGCCGCCGTCCAAAAGTCCGCCTCCAGTTTCCGGCGCTGGTGCTCGGCTGCTGTGACGTACTCCGCGTACTGCTCCCGCGCCATGCGGGGCTGCTCTTCGGCCAGTTGGCTGAGCCGCTGCCATCGGGCCAGGTCCTCAGTGGTCTCGATCACCGTCACCCGCCAGCCCAGCGGCAACTGTCCCGCCTGCTCCTCCCGGTTGCGCTTGCGGATGGCGTTGGCCGTGGCCCGGTCGTTGCCCACGATACTCTGGTCAAAGGCTTCGTAGGGGATGCCCTCCGCCATCAATTCCCTCGTAGCCCCGATGAGCGAGTTGCCGCATTTGATGTGGTGGTCAAGGAAGCTGAGGGGCCGGTCGGCCACGCTGGCGTTGATCCACAGGCTGACCTTGCACAGCTCCACGGCCATGGGGTTCACGTCCACGGCGTAGATACAGTGGGCCAGCACGTCCCGCTTGGCCGCCTGGACCTGCCCCTCGGTGGGATACTCGTCCCCGCTGCGGATGCGGGCCAGTTCGGCCCCCAACGCGTTGTTCGCTTTGACCAGGAAGTGCCCGCTGCCGGTCGCTGGGTCGCAGACCTTGATGGATAAAATGGCAGCTTCGCCAGCGGCGCGCTGCTCGTCGGTCAGGCCGGCATAGTCGGTCAGCAGCCCCGCCGTGGCTTCGCCGATGGCTTCCTCCTCGATCACCGGCAGCCCGGCCGCCGCCAGCCGGTCCCGCGCCACGGGCAGCAGCGCGCTCTTGATCAGCTCGTTGACCAGAGAGGGGTGGGTGTAGTAGGAGCCGGTGGTCTTGCGCTCCGACCCGCGCGGGTCGAGGAAAAACGTGTTAGCTGGGATCTGGCGACCGTTCACATTCTCTGGAGCTGTGCTGACGCGCGGGGTGTAGTCCAACAGGCTCTCGTAAATGGAGCCCAATTCCTCCACTCCCAAATCGGCGTAGGAGATGCGCTGCAGCACCCCCTCCCGCTCGATGAGGGTCAGGGCGCGGACCGCCCGCAGCAGGTCGCTGTTGCGGATGGTCCGCCCGACCCCCATCCCTGTCCCTTCCCCCTCCCAGGGGGAAGGGGATCCATTCAGTAAGGGGATTTGGTCGTCGTCGAAGAGCATCCCGTCGTAGCCAAAGACGCCCAGGTCTTCTACCCCCTCCCGCACCATGCGGAAGGTGACCTTGAGCCCTTCCCACAGGTCGGTAAAGTCGTCCTCGCGGGGGATGTCCCCCTCGGCGCGGGCGCGCAGCCGGGCGATAGAGTAGGCCTCGGCGTAGAGGGAGTCGCGTCCAGGCATCATGCCTCGCTGCTCGGCGAAGAGCAGGAACAGGATGCGGTAGATGATGTGCAGAATCTCGCCGTAGTAGCGGCGGCAGAGGGCCTGCCCCCCCTCGGTCCCCCCCGACTTCAGGGGGGAGGTCTGCAGGCGGTGGATCAGGTCGCCATCCAGGAAGCCATTGCCCAGCGTCTCGATGGCCTGGCGGACCTGCCCCCGCAGATCCTCGCCCACCTTGATCCCCGTGGCGATCGAGTCCTTGTAGAACTGCTCGAGGGGGCACAAGGTGCCAGGCACTTTGAAAGTGCCTGGCACCTCACCGACAAAGCGGCTGGCGTGGCACAGGCGGTACAGGGCGCGAAAGTCGCCGTAGTTGCGCGTCTCAAAGATGGACTCCAGGTCGAACTGGACGAAGCCTTTGGTGAAGGTGTGGTGGTAGTCGCGCAAGAGGCGCAGCAGGATACCGTTGCTCAGCACGGCCCACAGGTCGGCGGGGCTGGCGTTGAGGAAGGCCTGGAGCATGTCGTGAGGGGACTTGTTTTTGATCCCCCGCCCGGCAGCCATGCGTCCGTCCAGGTCTTGGGAGGGAATGACGGTGTGGATGACAGGTGCTCCCTCCCCATCCCCTTCGACTTCCCCTTCGACTTCGCTCAGGGCAAGCCAGCCCCTATGAGAGAGGGGATAGCGCAGCTTGCCCTCCTCGTCCAGGACGGTGTCGCCGCGCAGGTAGACCGGGTCAAAGTCCAGCAACTGGAAGAGGGGCAGCAGCCAGCGGGAGCGGACCTGGGAGACGTCCATCATGGGTAAATCGGCGCGGACCGCGTCCCAGCGTTCCAGGAGGAGTTCCCAGGCGGTGGCGATGGCCTCCTCCAGCGCGGCGGGGCTCTTGGGTGCTACACTCCAAGGCAAGGCGAAAGAATCGGGCTCGACCCCGCGCTGGCGAGAGCCGGGCTCGCGGATGTTCTCTATGAAGGCGGCGCTGATCAAGCCGCCGGAGGTGGTGATGTGGCTGGGTGTGGTCATCGGTTATAGTGTCTCCCTCATGGCCACCAGCGGCCCACGTCCTGGATGGCGCGGAAGGTTTCGGCGATGGCCTCTTCCCCGCCCAATCTGGCGATGACAGGAGCTAGGGCGCGCAGGTCGGCGAGCAAGTCCTGGCGGTTGCGGCGGGCCAGGGCGTGGAGAAGGTTAGCCCCATCCCGTTTCCCCAGCCACAGGTGGGCCAGGGCTGGGCGGGGTAGGGTGGCCAGGTGCGGAGCCAGCCTCGCCAGCGCCTCGGTACGCCGCTGTCCATACCCAATTTCCTGCGCCGCCGTCAATGCCTCCCCCAGCGCCTGCTCCCTCAACGGCTCCGGCAAGTACAAGGCGACTCCAGTCAGTACCTCGGCACGTTCCCGCTCATCCCTGATCTCCCGTGCCGTCACCAACGCCTCACCTAGCGCCTCCCCCATCAGCTCCTTCGGCAGATGCGGGGCCAGACTGGTCAGCGCCCTGGCCCTCGGACTGCCAAGCAACCTCTGTTCTGGCAACTCCCGAGCTGCTGCCAAAGCCTCCTCCAGCAGCCCTTCCGGCAAGCGCGAGGCCAGACCGGCCAGCACCTCGGCACGACATTGCCCATCCCTGATTTTCCACACTGCCGCTAAAGCCTTTCCCAGTAGCCGCTCTGGCAGGTGCGGGGCCAGACCGGTCAGCGCCGCAGCACGCGTCCGCTCATCTTCAATCTCGAGCGTTGCTGCCAAAGCCTTCTCCAGCAGCCTTTCTGGCAAGTGCGGGGCCAGACTGGTCAGCGCCGTGGCCCTCGGACTGCCAAGCAACCTCCGCTCTGGCAACTCCCGAACTGCTGCCAAAGCCTCTTCCAGCAGCCCTTCCGGCAAGTGCGGGGCCAGACTGGTCAGCACTGCAGCACGCCATCGCTCATCCCCAATCTCTCGCGCCGCCGCCAAAGCCTCCTCCAATGCCTGCTCCCTCAACAGCTCCGGCAGGTGGGGGGCCAGACCGGTCAGCGCCGCAGCACGCGTCCGCTCATTCCCCATCTCCCGCGCCGCCGCCAAAGCCTTTCCCAATAGCCGCTCTGACAGATACGGAGCCAGACCGATCAACGCCGCAACGCGTGTTCGCTCATCCTTAATCTCGAGTGCTGCTGCCAAAGCCTTCCCCAGTAGCCGCTCTGGCAGATGCGGGGCCAGACCGGTCAGCGCCACGGCACACGCTTGATGTACCCCAACCTCCCGCATAGGTGCCCAAGCTTCTCCCAGTAGCTCCTCCAGGAGGTGCTGAGTCAGACCGCCAAGCGGCTTGGCAGACACCGATTCGCCTCCAATCTCCCGTGACCGTGCCCAACCCTCCTGCAGCAGCCCCTTCGGCCGGTGCAGGCCCAGACTGGTCAGCGCCTCAGCACGCAAAGATCTGCCCGCAATCCCCCACGACGGCAAAGTCCCCTGCAGTAGCCCTTCCGACAGGTGCCGGGTCAGACCGGTCAGCGCCGCGGTATGCCACCACCACTCCAACCTGATGTCTAGTGCTGCCACCAAAGCCTCTCCCAGCAGCTCCTCCGGCAGGTGCGGGCCCAGACTGCCAAACGCGGCGGCGCGTGCGTACACATCCCCAATTTCCCGTGCAGCCGCCAAGGCTTGCCTCAGCGCTTGTGCCCGCAAGCGCTCTGGAAGATGCGGGGCCAGATGGGTCAGCACCTCGGCACGCAATCGCTCATCCCCAATCTCCCGCGCCACCGCCAAGGTCTTCCCCAGCAGCCCCTCTGGCAGGTGCGGGGCTAGACCGCTTAGCGCCCAAGCTCGGTCATCTGTATCCCCAATCTCCCACGCCGCCGCCAAGGCTTCCCTCAGCGCTTGCTCCCGCAAGGGCTCTGGCAGGTGCGGGGCCAGACGGGTCAGTACCTCGGCACGCAACCGCTCATCCCCAATCTCCTGAACTGCCGCCCAAGCCTCCCCTAGCAGCCCCTCCGGCAGATGTGGGACCAGACTGGTCAGCACCGCAGCAAGCAACTGCTCATTCCTAATCTCCCGTGCCGCCACCCAGACTTCCTCTAGCGCTTGCTCCCGCAAGGGCTCCGGAAGATGCGGGGCCAAGCCGCTCAGCACCGCAGCACGCCACCATTCCAACTTGATCTCCCGTGCCGCCGCCAAGGCCTCCCCCAGCGCTTGCTCCTGCAAGGCCTCTGGCAGGTGCGGGGCTAGACCACTTAGCACCTCGGCACGCAACCGCTCATCCCCAATCTCCCGAGCTGCCGCCAAAGCCTCCCCTAGTAGCCCCTCCGGAAGATGCGGGGCCAGACTGGTCAGCACCGCAGCACGCAACCGCTCATCCCCAATCTCCCGAGCTGCCGCCAAAGCCCCTCCCAAAAGCCGCTGCGGCACATGCGGGGCCAGACTGGTCAGCGCCACGGCACACCCCTGTTCATCCTCAATCTCCCGCGCCGCTGCCAAGGCCTCCCCCAGCGCCTGCTTCCTCAACCTCTCCGTCAGGTACAGTGCCAGACCGGTCAGCGCCCGCACTTGGCCATGTGTATGCCTAATCTCTTGCGCCACTGTCAAAGCCTGCTCCTGCAATGGTTCTGGCAGGTGCGGGGCCAGACTGGTCAGCACCTCGGCACGCAACCAATCATTCCTCGTCTTCCGTACTGCTGCCAAGGCCTCCCTCAGCGCCTGCTCCTGCAAGGGTTTTGGCAGGTACGGGGCTATGCAGCTCAGCGCCCAACCTCGGTCATCCGTGCACCTAATCTCCCGCGTCGCCGCCAAGGCCTCCCTCAGCGCTTGCTCGCGCAAGGGCTCTTGCAGGTGCGGGGCCAGACTGGTCAGCACCTCGGCACGCCACTTTTCATTCCTAATCTCCCGCGTCGCCGCTAAGACCTCCCCCAGTAGGACTGGCGGGCAGCCTTCTAGCACCGGCGCCAGCACACTCAAGGCTTTCGCCCGCTCCCTCTCCTCCGGTTTGTCCCGCGCCAGAGTCAACGCCTGCTCGGGAAAGAGGAGACCATATTCCATCGTCCGCGCCAGCAACACGGCTGATATGTTGGCGCTCAGGGAAGCGACACTGCTGCGGCACAGGGCACACCTCACCTGCATCCCCGCATCCCCCGCTGCCTCCGCCTGTCGCCAGGCACGCACCACGTCCTCTAGGTAGCCCGCCGTCTGTCCCAGTCGGTCGCGGGCCTGGTACCATCCATTCTGGCCCTCGGCCGTCTCCTCACGCAGCAGGGCGTGGAGTTCGTCTTCCCGGCCAGCCTGCTCCAAATGCCAGGTGAGATGGGCGTGGATGTAGCCATCGTCGGGCAGGGTATGCCAAAGGGGGCGAAGCGGCTCCTTGCCCATACAACGTGCTCGGTAGCGCTCCAGTAGGGCAATGTGAGCCTCCGACAGCGACATCCGCTCCACCAGTCGCAGTTTCGCCTCGTCGTGTAGCAGATCGTGGATAGTGTAACGCTCGTCGCCAATAGACTTGAGCAGTGCCCTGTCCCGCAGCCGACGTAGCCGCCTGCGGGCATCCGCCTCCGACTGGTTCCATAGCGTGGCGGCCATGGCAGGATTGAGACGCGCATCCTCCGAAAGCACCCCCAGCCAGGCGAAGGCGTTTTGGTCGTCCGACGAGAGCTCTTCCAGGCTTAGGCAGAAAGAAAGGCGCAGGCTCTCGTTGCGGTAGGTTGCCTCGTCCAGGTCCAGCGCTGCCAGGTCGGTCTGCGCCTGACGAAATGCATCCAGCAGCTCTATCCTATCCCGGATATACCGGTCATATAGCTCCGGATACTGTTGGAGAAACAAGAAGACCTTGTGACCATCCCAATACTCGATGTGCCTGAGGGTATCGTTACGGTATTCGGCCACCACCTTTTGCTCAAACCAGCTACACATCGCTGCCGTGAAGGTGACATTGGTAAGGAAGATGAAATTGTTGACCTCGTTCCCATACAACTCCACCACTTCTTCCAGTTCTTTGACCAGCTCTGACTTGACCCTGGATCGGGCCCGCTTGATACCTTGTTCGCTGACCTTGTGGAACTTGTTCCGGAAGATCCAAAAGCCTTCGAGCTCAAGGTAGTCGGACTTGCCACGGAAGATGCCATCTCGCTTGGCGTCTCGGCCTTTTGCACCGAACGGCACGACGCCCGGAGAAATAACACGAAGCAGCAAGCCATTGCAGAGGTCAACGAACTCTTGCTGGCTCAAATGATCAAAGACACGATAGTTGAATTCTCGATCGCTTCTCATAGCATTCTAATCCAAGCTACGCTGGATACATGATCATCACGGTCAGTAAATCATAGCTACCAGGAGACAGGTCATCAATCCCTTGCAACCATTCGGCAGCCCGTGTGCCTTCCCGTTGTTCCATCTGCCTGTCCTGAGCCTGGTCGAAAGGTCGCTTCATGCTGCGCAGCTCGGCCACCAGTTCCTGCCGTCGCGCCTCTACCGCGTCCTCCAGCAGCCGCTCCAGCCCTTTGATGGCTAGCGCATCCTGTAACACCTCTTGCACTTCTCCCTCCGTGCGGGTTTCGGGGCTGGGCGACACATACAATAGCTGCTGTGCCTCTGCACCACTGACCGCCGTATGCTGACCATCGAGCACCGACCATTCCCCTCCGTACACCGGCACGGCCACCGGCAGCAACTCCTCCACGATCGAAGTCGGCTCGGTGTTGACCACGTAGCGGGCCAGCAGGTGAAATAGTGCCGTCACCTCGTCCACGTCCGGCGTGACGACGTAGGCTGTGCGGCCATAGTGCTTCCTGTCCTCACGGGACAGGCTCTCACGGAAGGCGTTCTGCTTCACTTCTTCGATCAGCCGCCGCACCAGCGGGTGGCCCACGTCCAGAAGCGCCAGGTCCGGGTCGTCCAGCGCCCACTCGGCGTCAAAAGTCGCCCGCTCAATGGCATCTCCCACCGAGGCCGTCTGCAGGGCCGGATGGGTGATGGCGATGCGCCAGGAGCCACTTGTGGTGAGCTTGGCCGAACCATCGGAGTTTTCGGTCACGCTGCAGCCGAAGCGGTTCAACCCGCTAAACACGAACCGCTGGATCTCCTCCGGCGAACCCACCGTGGCTGCCGTCTCCTCCAGCCGTCGCTCGATCTCGGGTAGGCTGATGTGGGTCTGGCCGTAGAAAGAGTCCCCCTTGATCCGCTCCAGCGTCTCCTCGGCGAAGGGGTCTTGGCCATCGCCCTCGCCCCCAGCCCCTCTCCCGACCTCAGGAGAGGGGGGCATGTCGAAAAGGGAGAGTTGCTTGGGACCCAGTGTGACATCGTGCTGCTCCATCAGGTCCAGGATGCTGGTCTCGTCGCCAAAGTAGGGCGGGGAGAAGCCATAGTCGCGCCGGATCTGGGCCGCCTTCTCCACCAGCACCTTCAGGATGGTGGCGTCCAGGGTCTCGTCCATGACCATGGTGCGCACATAGACCACCGGCTTGCGCTGCCCGAAGCGGTCCACCCGGCCGTTGCGTTGCTCCAGCCGGTTGGGGTTCCAGGGCAACTCGTAGTGGATCACCTGGGCGGCGGCGTGTTGCAGGTTGATGCCCTCGGAGATGGCATCCGTGGCCACCAGGATGCCAACCTTAGCCCGCTCGAACTCCAAAAAGACCTCCCGGCGCTGCCGCTCGTTCAGCCCGCCGTGGATGGTCAAGACAGTGGCCTCGGCGTAGCGCTTGTCGCCGCCGATCTGCTGGGCCAGGTAGTTCATGGTGTCCACGTACCGGGAAAAGATCACCACCTTGGGGTAGGTAACCAGCCGCTGGCGGAGGGTCGTATCCAGCAGTTTCTGCAGTTTGCTGTCACGACGGGAGGTGACCTTCTCGGCCTTGGCCAGGACTTCCTCCAGTTGGTCCAGTTCGGCCTGGATCTGTTCCGGCGAGCCATAGTCCACCCGCTCGGTCCGCTGGCCGGCCTCCTCGTCGGTCAGCCGCTCGCCGGTGTCCTCGTCCAGCACGTTGGCGCGGGCCACCTCGGGCGGGATAGCGATTTCTTCTGCTTCAGCGGTAGCACTTGCCAGCCGCTGCTTCAGCCGCTCCCGGCGGTTGCGCAGCGAGCAGCGCAGCGCCTCCGGCGAACTGAGCGCCCGCTTGTGGAAGTGCATCACCGTCCAGTGCGCCAGGGTGCGCACCTGGGCGCTGCCCCCCGCTGCCTGCTGCAACACCCGCTCCCCATAGGCTTCGACGGCACGGATGGCGTCCATCTCGTAGGCCGTAGGCGGCACGATGACCTCGTCCTGATCGCGGTCGGGAAAGGGGCTGCGACCTCTGGCGCGACGCCCAGAGGCAGGGTCATCCTGGAACCAGGCTTCCACGTCCTGCCGCCGCCGCTGGCAGACATGGCGCTCGGCCACCGATCGGACAATCTGCGGGGCGTGGACCGGGCCGGTCGCGGCACCCACGTCCAACATGCGCAGCAGGCTAGCGAAAGAGTCGGTGTAACCATTGTGGGGCGTGGCAGTTAAAAGCAACAGGTGACGCACGCGGGGGCTGGCGGCCAGCGCCTCGGCCAACTCCCAGCGGTCCATGCGCACCCGCTGGTCCGGCCCGCTCTGATGCGGCTTGGCTACCTGGTGCGCCTCGTCTATGGCAACGATGTCCCATTGTTGCTCCAGAATCTGGTTCTTGATGGCTGGCTGCTTGGCATAGTCCACCGAGGTGATGAGATAGCGGTAGTGCTCCCAGGGGTTGGCGCCAGCGGGCAGCTCTCGCTCCATCTCCCGGCGATGGCGGGTCGAGATGATGCGGGCCGGGATATGGAAGAAGTAGTCCAGCGCCTCGCGCCACTGCTCCCGCAGGTTGGCGGGGACGATGACCAGCAGGCGGGAAGCCATCTGGCGGGCCAGCAACTCGGTGATGATGAGCCCCGCCTCGATGGTCTTGCCCAGGCCGACGTCGTCGGCGATGAGCATCCGCACACGGGGCGTCTCCAGGGCCATCACCACCGGCACCAGTTGGTAGTCCTTGGGGATGACGCGGCTGCGTTGCAGGCTGATCAGGGGAGCGGTGCCGTGAAGCAGGCTGAGGCGGTAGGCGCGCAGGAGGAGGTCCTGGGCCGAGGGGTGGCCCACAATGTCGGGCGAGGGGAGCTCCAGACGGCCAGGGCGGATGTCCTCGAAGGGAACATAGAACTTACACTGTTCCGCCTGGCCGCTGTCAATAGCGGTGGCTATAAGGATGTGGCCCTCGCAAGCATCCACGCGCCACAGGCGGTTGCGATTGGTGATCACGGTGCCAGGAGCAAAGGTTGTATCTGGCATAGACACCATCCTTGGAGACGCGACGTAAAAGCACAAAAGCCGCCTCCTGTCTGCGCAGAAAGCGGCTTGTATGGTAGTATGCCAACGAGTCTTACTTCCTCCCCTACAGGAAGTGAAGCGTTAATGTTGGGATCT
>Ga0180437_10006926_pt1 | contig 14954 bp, 22 predicted proteins | sample SS_ome_4_FD_132410 | JGI IMG/M metagenome (GOLD analysis project Ga0180437, IMG submission 132410) | Hypersaline lake sediment archaeal communities from the Salton Sea, California, USA - SS_3_D_1 metaG | ecosystem: Environmental > Aquatic > Non-marine Saline and Alkaline > Hypersaline >...
GATTAAAACAATATATAGAGGGCACACCCCTTAATGCCAAAATGGCAATCTGAAAATATTTTTATATTTTTCCCCACGTATTAGAGGTTGACAATAAGGAGAATAAGTGATGACACCAGAGAGTTATTGGAACAATAAATACCCTAAGAATGAAATAATCTATGATGGTAGAGGAATTAGAGGTTATCCTCATAGAATTCCAGTAGATGTTAGATCAATGATATCCAGCGATAGCAATATCTTGAAGAAGATAGTTCCTTATATTCAAGGCAATGGGACCTATGACAGCATTGCGCACCATGCTCAAAAGTGGGTAGTAGCCAATATTAAATATGTAGGAGATAAGAAGAATACAGGACTTGAAGAATGTTGGCAATATCCTAATGAGACCTTAGCTACAAAGAAAGGTGATTGTGAAGATGGAGCTATCCTCCTTGCATCGTTACTACTTAATGTGGGAGTACCTGCTTGGAGGGTAAGGGTGACTGCGGGTCTTGTATCTGCTGGAAAAGGTGCGGCGACAGGCGGTCACGCCTATGTAACATATTGTAGGGAGAGTGATAACAATTGGGTAGTCCTAGATTGGTGTTATCTTGAGGATAGTAGCCGTCCAGTCGCTAAGAAGCCCATATTTAAGACATTAAAGTCTTATAAAGATATTTGGTTCAGCTTTAACCATTTATATAGTTGGAGCCATAAGAGTTTTACTAATTTTCCAGGAGTTAAATAAATGAGCTTATATACTGAAGAAGAAATATGTGTAGGATGCGAATTTGCTGAGTTCTTTCGCTGCAGGATTAACTGTGATGACAGCGTAGATCATATCCGAGGAGAGTGCAGCTATAGGAGAGTTGAAGATGATATATGTCCCGATAGTGAGGCTTAATGCCAGTGACATATTTAGGAGCTATTTTAAGGCAGGCAATAGGTATCAGATGGGTAGATCTATGACATTCTGTAAGAACAGTAGGAAGAAGGCAAAGCCTACTTCTACTATACATTATAAATATATCAATAGAGAGTTAAAGCAATATACGAAATATGAGAGGAGGTATGATGATTTTACCTAGGAGTGCAGCTTATAGATCAATAGCTTAGCTTGCCTAAAAAAAGTTACTTTAACTAAATTAAGCGTTATATATATTTAATATCTAAATACCAAAGATTATACTATTATAGATATTGTAAGTCGTTGATATTTAGAAGGGCAATAGTGGAATAGAACACCTGATATTTAATATAAAACATCTTAAGCTTAAATAACATATTTAACAGTTTATCTCAATTTTAAGGATAATATATTTCATGAATATGAGAAACATACGTGAGGACATATTGAGGCGTACTCATAAGAGGAAAGGGGCCTATAAGTTAACTATCACTTTAGAGGCTTCCTCTATAACAAAGCCGTTAGCGGAACGGATCTATAGAAACATTCATAAGGTCTTGCAGGCAGTTGGTGCCATTGGGTGCGTCCAGCATACCTGCACTATATCTAAGCGCGAGGAGAAGTAAGGTATGGAGATATCAAACTTTCCTTGCAGGGACCTTAAGAATATCCTTAGGCGAAAGGCTAGTAGATACAATGGTAGCTTACCTAAGATCTTTGGTCCAGTAACTTCTAGTTTCCAAAGCTTCATATGGACTGAGCAAAGGGAGAAGAGTGTTCTAAAGTCTAGATGTAGGACAGCTAATAGAGGAAGGAGACTTCCCTCAGATATCTATATGGAAATAGATGCCTCTACGGATATAATAGTAGGTAGTCATAACTTAGATACAATAACGTCCGAGTGGCGCGTTAGAACAGGTAATGTGCTAAATGCCATATTAAATAGGGATATACATGTATGGGATATCCAAGAGTTTCTATCTCAGATGATATCTGAATGTCTAGATCAATATATTGGAAGTCCTAATAGTTTTAGTACAAGGCAGCATATAGTAGGTATTCTTCAGAATCAGCTCAATACCCTAGCAGCGCTTGAAATAATAGGTCCTAATCCTAGTGTTACCGTTGAGAGTATAGATAGTGAAACACATATAGATCTGATTATTACCATTCATCTAACTAATGGTCAAACTCTTAACCTTAACTCTAGCGTTAACCTATAATATAGAAGAGGGGAACATAGACATTTTCCCTATACATTATTATAATTATATATAAGGAGGCAAAAATGAAAGCAATAGTTAAACTATTAAAACCTTTAATCTTAACAGTCCTAAAGAAGGAGCTTCAGAAGCAGGAGACCCGCAACTTGGTAATTACCTTCATCAACAACAAGCTTGATCTCCCAAAACTTAATGAGGAAGAAGAGAAGAGGTTATTTGAACAGGTCTATGATGCAGTAGCAGAAAGTCTCGAGCTCATACTAGAAAGGATCTAATCTATGTTAGTTAAAGAACTACACGATGCTATACAGGCCCAAGTCCAGATAGAGGAAGAGAGCGCGAGGATATATGAGCAGATGTCTCTGGTCTGTAACTATTTAAGTTGGGAAGGCTTCGCAAAATGGTATTGGAACCAGGCAGTAGAAGAGCACACCCATGCTAAGAAGTTTATAGATTATCTAAATATCCATGGCCATATGGTGATCCTTGAGGAAATATCGAAGCCTAGTGATGTGGACGTGAGTGATCTTGACGCGAAGGCTACTTTGTCTATCTTAGCTAAGCAGGGATACGAGCATGAGCAATATGTGACTTCTACACTTCAGAAGATAGCAGAAGGAAGCCTGGCTGCCTTTGATTTCACTACAATGGACCTGCTTCAATGGTTCATGGATGAACAGGTAGAGGAAGAAGATAAATTCGCTCGCCTAATGGCTAAGCTAAGTATAGCAGGGCAAGATGCCGCTATGCTATATGAACTAGATGAGCACTACGGTGAAGAAGCTGAAGCAGAAGCAACAGCTCCTCTCTGTGGAGTTTCAGGAAGAGTAAGGTAAGGCGATGACGGTGACTCGAGAAGACCTGATGAGATTCTTAGTTAATCCTGGTAAGAAGAACTCTACCAGGGCACCTAAGCTACCAACAAGGAAGAATCCTACCAAGTATACAGGTGGCGCAAAGCCTAAAAAAAAGAAATAAAATATTGACATTACGTTTTAAAAAACATATATTTAAAGTGCACTAGTTGGAGGTCCACTTTCTTTTTCTATAGCCAAATTTACGGAGGAGTATATATAAGCTATGCAGCGATTAAAAGGATTACATATTAAACAATCTTACCCCAATGACTTTGTTAATTGGTTTGAAGATATGTATAAGAAATATGGAGAAACGATATTTTCTATACAAGGAATTGCTAATAAACACATGGACGTAGTTGAATTTAGCAAGAATTTCTTTGGAAAATCAACAAATGTTGCTGATCTATCTATAGATGGTAATGCCAATGTTAAAGAAAAAAATATAATGCAGTATAACTATGAATTTGGTAAAGCTTTTCAAAAGCTTAACTCTATATTTTTGTTATATAAATGGCTCGATAGATGCTACGACATAGAGACTGCACAAGTTGCAACTGAAAAGATTATTAGCGGAGAATTATTTGTAAATGATCTAACAAACTATGCTATGCCGTATTGTTATGCTTTCGATCTTAGAGAATTATTATCAAATGGTATGAATTTCTTTAAAGGAAATATGAATATTATGCCTCCTAAAAGGAGTGATAGTTTTTTAGCCCTCCTCATTCAATCGACTGCATATATTTCTAATCAGATAATGGGTGCGGCAAGCTATCCTGATTTCTTTGTGATTTTAGACCATTTCTATAGAAAAGAGCTGGGGGAAGATTATATTAAAACTTTAAATAATGATTCGTTAAAGAAGATCAAAAATCAGTTTCAGAATTTTATTTATAGTATGAATTTTCCATTTAGAGGAAACCAAAGCGCATTTACTAATCTATCTGTAATGGACAAAGGTTTTTCTAAAGAACTATTTAAGGGATATTTAATTCCTGACGGAGATGATTTTGTAAAACCGAACCTAGATAGCGCAACAGAGTTATCAAAGACATTTTTTGAGTACTATAGTGAGATTAATTCGAATGAAGGTATATTTACATTTCCTGTAATGACCTTAGCTATTTCGTTAGATGATAATAACGAATATTTGGATCCAGATTTTGTAGATTGGGCGGCGCGGTCCAACTCGAAAAAAGCAGTGGCTAATATATTTCAATCAAAGCCAACTAGTTTTAGCAGCTGTTGTCGTTTGAAGAACGATTTTAGTAAGGTAGCTGATACTGGATATCAAAACTCATTTGGGGTGGGCGGACTGAGTATTGGAAGTCATAGGGTCGCTGGACTTAACCTTCCTAGAATTGCTTATCTTGAAAAAGAAAATCCAAATATTCTACAAGAAAATATAGATATACTGCATAAGATACTTTATAGTCATAGAAAGCTTATTTCTCATATTATTTCAACTGGTAATCTTCCTCTATATGACACTGGTTGGATTCATCTGAATAGACAATATAGCACAATAGGATTTATTGGTGCGTATGAATATGTTGCTAATAAAGGACATCGAATAACGTCGAATATTGGAACTAAGTGTATTTCTGACATTTTAGAAAAGATAGAGGCAAATATAGTAAAGTGGCAGGAAGATGAAAAAGATGAGAGAAATATATATAATATTGAACAAATTCCTGGTGAATCAATGTCCGTAAGATTGGCAGAAATAGATTTTGAACTAGGATATAATAATAAAAAATCTGTAACAGAAGATGGTATAGAATTGAATGAAATCTCTAGTAGGTTATATTCTAATCAATATATACCTTTGATTCACGATAGTAGTATCTATGAGCGACTTTCTGTACAAGGCAAAATTGATAGTTTAACATCTGGTGGAGCCATAGCTCATATTAATGTAGATGATGAAAAACCAATAGATAAAGACAGATTTAAACAGATAATAATAGCGGCTAAAGACCTAAATGTACCATACTTTGCTATTAACTATGCGTATAGTGAGTGTACCCAGCACCATTTTTCTGTTGGTAAGCACGAAGAGTGCCCTATATGCAATGCTAAAATAGTATGTCAATATACAAGAGTCGTAGGATTTATAACTCCAGTTAAATCGTGGAATTCTGTTCGTAGAGATTATGAATATGATAAACGAATATTTTATACCAATGGTAAAATAAATGCAGATAAGTAGTATTATAAAAGATAGTTTTCAAGAATATGAAGGAGAACATAGTCTTGTTCTCTTTAGTCATGGGTGTAATTTGAACTGTTATCATTGCTATAATTATAATCGAATTACTTCTGATATAATTGGAGACGCAATCTCTAAAATAGACACAAATATAACTCCTCTTCATAGTGCAGTGGTACTGTTAGGGGGAGAACCGACTATTCATAAAGATATAGATCAAGTATGTAAACATATTAAGTCGTTACATCTTAAAGTTAAACTTTACACAAATGGTATGTTACCTGACATAGTCAATAATCTTATACAAAAAAATCTCTTAGATTCAATCAGTGTAGATATTAAGAGCGTCACTAATGTTTCAGAACTAACAGGAATATATATAAGTAATAAAAAATATTTAACTTCTATTAAAAAAATAGTAGAGGCAGCATCTAATATAGATATAGAACTTAGAACAACCATCTTTGATATATCAGACAAAGACGCTATATATACCTACGTTAAGTTAAACTTTCCAAAAATAAGACATATATTTCAGAAAGAATATAAACTATCAAATGTAGGAGTATACTAATTCTATCGCAATTTGAAGAGATTAAACGCGATATGTAAACTAATTACAGAAAATATTCTAACTAATAATAAAAAATTAGATAGCGTGTGAATTAACTACAGTGGGTGCATAATGGCAAATGTATGTGAAGCTTATCCTTGTCATACGGGTCTGCCTCAGGGCTTTAGTTGTGAATTCTGCTATTGTCCTGAGTATGACGATCCAAAGTGTAGTGGTAAGCCAACGTGGATAAAATTAGCAAGAGGAAGAAGGAAGGACTGTAGTAAATGTATAGTCCCTCATACCTCAGAATATGTGACAAAATATTATAAGGAGAAGAGAGATGGAAGGAATAAAGGTACAGTTAGATAAGGGAGTAGAGGTTCCAAAGAGGGAACACTCTACAGATAGTGGGCTAGATCTGGTGGCACATAGCTTTAAGCAGATCTATACCCATACAGGTGGAGACAGAGAGAAGTTAATAGAAGGTGATGAAGCAATCGCTAAGCACCTGGATTGGGAAGGAAGCTTAAAGCTTAGCTACCTTGAGAGAGTCCTTATAGGGACAGGTGTCCGTGCTACTGTTGGGGCTGGGTATGAGCTACAGGTGAGACCAAGATCAGGAAATGCCCTTAAGAAAGGACTAACAGTACTAAACACACCAGGAACAATCGATGAAGGCTACAGGAATGAGATTGGCGTAATCTTAGTTAATTTATCTAGAGAGTCTAAGACTATTAAGCTGGGTGATAAGATTGCACAGTTAGTTGCATGTCCTGTATGCATTGATGAAATTAAGATTGTCGATGTGTTACCTGATCCAGAGAGTGATAGGGATCAAGGTGGCTTTGGAAGTACAGGCGAGCGTGTAGATCATGCTGGTCGTCCATTCCCTAAAGGCCGAAGCATATTGGACGGGTAATATTATGAAGGTAGATAAGAAGAAGGTATTACTATCGCTATACTTCTCAAAGATGGCTAGGCTAAATGAGGAGGAGCTCCATAAGACTCTTCCTCCAGCTAAGTTTATAGAAAATAGCAATACTGATACACAGGGCTTTATGTTCCTTACTGGAAGACTAATGGTTATTTCATTTAGGGGTAGTCAACAGGCAAAAGATTGGCTAACAGATTTTAATGCTTGGCATACAGACTATCCATATGGGAATAGAGATAGCACTATTCAGGTACATAAGGGCTTCATTTCGGCATATAAAAGTGTCCGTGGTGAGATTCATGCGGAGTTATCTAGAAATAGAAATAATTGGGATAGTATATTAGTATGTGGACATAGCTTGGGTGGCGCGTTAGCAACTCTATGTGCAGTAGATATACAATATAACGTTACTAATAAAGTAGAGTGCTTCCCCAGTGGTAATCCTGCAGTAGGGAATAAGGCTTTCGTTAAGAGCTATAATAAGAGGGTACCTAATACTATTAGGACTTATATGAAGACGGATATAGTTCCGTTCCTTCCACCAAAGTGGTTCTTTAGGAAATCTAAAGGTGGATATGCTCATACTGCTAAGGCGAATGGAATTGGACCAAGGAATCCATTTATTGGCCTATTGGTATGGTTAAAGGCTAAGACTGGCAAATTTGGAATGGATGATATTACTAATCATTCTATTGATCTTTATGAGAAGTATGTTTAATACCCTATACTAGGAGAGGAACTCCATGTGGAGATATATATTAAGATCAGCTACAAGAGAAGTGGCAGTTATTCTCGTAAGGGAATTATTTAATTCAGGATTAAATAAAGGAAGAAATTATGGCAGATATAATGATAAGTACCGATGGAACAATTACAGGTACAAAGTTAAGCGTTGATGGCAAGGATATAACTAAGAAGGAAAGAGTTATATCCATTGATGTATATGCTAGAGCACCTTATAAGAGCAGTTATAGCGGAGAGACAATCAAGGGTATGGCTGCTGTAAGTTATGAGACAGTAACAGATGATGGAAAAGTAGAGAGAAAGACCTATGGGACTACAGAAACAGCATTTGGCAGTGGTATTGGCCAAAAGATCAAGAGCGAAGACAGTGTCATTAGGTTCGTTGGTGCTGAGGTTGATAGGGAAGTTAGCGACCTCGTCGATAAGATCGTCGGTCATTGCGAAGAAACCAAAGCTAAGTGTCCAGATAGGGAAACCCTTCTTTCGAGATCTTTTGACTCTCTTAAGGATAAGGCCGAAGATCTAGGCATTGATCTAGAAGATAGCTCTGAAGACGATTTGGAGGATGACCTAGCGATTGATGATGCTAAGAAGGAATATTACGCAGTTAAGGCTAGTGAGACATCTGGAGATCAGCCTAAGTATCCTATCAATAATTGTAAAGATGTAAAAGATGCTTGGAAATTAAGGTCGCATGGAAAAGGACTTACAATTTCAGTAGAGCAATTAGAAAGCCGAATCAAGCGTAGAGCTAAGGCATTAGGATGTCCTGTACCAGGAGATTCTGAAAAATAACATAACCTAAAGGGGATTACTATGGCAGGAACACATGATCCAGCAAAGAAGATTAACCAAGCTATTGAGAAGCTTAAGAGACAGCATGGTGGAAAGACTAAGCCAGCTAAGATGCCTAAGAAGAAAGGCAAGTAATATGGCTTATAAAAAAATGAAGAAGAAGAAAAAGAAGAAGGGATCACGAGGTTGCTAAATCCAACTATACTATAGAAGGAGGGTCAGAAATGGCCCCCTTCCGCACCTCCTTTCTCCTCCTGTCAAGCGGCTATTCTGGCCGCTTGACTTTTATTTATCCTTCTTTCTTAGATTCTCTCTAGCTGATGATATTTGTAAGTTCTTAAAATTAAAGCATATACGTTGATGGTAAGAACAACTCAGATTGAATTTAGAGCACGGAACTATATGATCAATGTGGTATTCGTGACCAGAGTAGGACTCAATATCGAAATCAAGATATCCATTCTTAATAGCTGTTTCTTGTAGATGCTTCTTTAATTCAGATAGACTACATCCAATTAATTCTAGTGTTTTCTTGGATTTTGACCGTCCTTTTAGCGCGTCCATAATTCTTCAGAAATATCTTTTTCTTTTCTACACTTGCAACATTTTTTCATACTGTCTCCTTTCTCCTATACGTATCATAGTCTAAACTCACCTGGGCGCACCCATTTTTTATATACCCCAGTTAGATATGACTATACTACCTATTGAGCAGGATTTGTAAGGAAAAAATTCCATATGGATCAAAGTAGATGTGTTATATGTAGAAGATTCTGTACCAAGGGTGACGCTCTCTGTAAACGACATAAGAAGACATTCATGTGGGATTCTTCAATTAATGGTTATCGCCTAAAGAAGAGAGAGAACGGAAGCTCTACACGATATATAAGGAAGAAATTTCATAAGCACGAGATAGAACTCGCTAAAGTGCTTGAGAAATTCTATGGTCCTAAGAATGTATACACTGGTTATCATCCTATATGGGCTGTATCGAAAAAAGGGGTCCTATTAGAGTTCGATATGTACATTAGATCTAAGGATGTCCTTATTGAATATAACGGTATCCAGCATTATCAGTTTACTCCATACTTCCATAGAACTAAGACTAAGTTTGAAGATCAGAAGCGACGAGATAAGAGGAAGCATAGATTAGCTAAAAAGAATGGCTACCAACTAATTGTATTTAAGTATAATGAACCCCTTTTTGAAGATTATGTAGTAAATAAAATTGAGAGGTGTATAACAAATGGCAATTCTAAGTAAAGCTAATTTTAGTGGTCTATATATAGATCCATCAGGTACCTATGCTAATAACGTTACTGGAGATATTACAGCAGCTGATCTTAGGGCTGGCTTTAAAGATTTCTTTGATAGTGAAACTAATTTTTGGCCTCAAGATACAAATGGTATTGTAGCTAGTGATAGTGTAAGTGGTCTTGTTGGTGTAGACTTTGCAAGTGGTCTATCTGCTCCAGCTTGGAGAGAAGGTAGAGTCTTCTATGATAGTGATAACCATACATTTGGTTTGTATGTAGATATGCCTGATGTAACATTACAATTAGGTCAGGAGACTTATATTAGAGTAGTTAATAAAACAAATGCACAAATAGATAACGGTACCGTTGTAGCAATAACGGGAGCTCATGGTAATAGGCCTACGGTTGAACCAGCTATAGCTAGTGTAGATTATCAAAATATCCACAATATAATTGGTATAGCTACTCATGATATAGATATTAACCAAGAAGGATTAGTGACTGTTAGAGGTACTGTTGGAATGAATACCTCAACACTCGGTGATGGTTCTGGTCTATGGCTTTCTCCTACTACTTCTGGTGCATTAACTATGATAGAGCCTAATGCGCCTAACCATTCAATAAAACTAGGATGGTCTCTAAATTCCACTGTAGCTGGTAAAGTTCTAGTTGATCCTCAATCAAATTGTACAATAGAAGAACTCTCTGATGTTGATGGTGGGATTTCTTATAATGATTATATCTTAGCTTTTAACTACGCATCAGGATATTGGAATAAGACAGATAGACTAAATACATCTGGCGGCTTTAAGTTTGGCGATGTTGATAACGGTAACTATACTGAGTTTCAGGAAGATACTGGATTTTTACGTGGACACGGGAGCGGTAGAGCATGGGATGACCTTAGATTTCCATTTACTGGTTCTCGAATTGACGTTGATGGCGGCAGAGTCGATTACAACTTTTCTGAAAACACAGTAGACTTTGAAAGTAATGCTACATCTGGTGATGTTGTTAACATCATAGTTCAGATGCAGCATGATTGGGCACAAGGAACAGATGTTCATCCACACTTACACTGGATACAGAATCAAGATGCAGATCCAGCTTGGAGAATGGATTATAGAGTATACAATAATGGAGGTCAAGTTCCTTCATGGACTACAGGAGTTACCCCATCTGAAGCTAGACAGTTTACCTATACGTCTGGCTCTATCTTACAATTAACAGAATTCCCAGTTATTAGTGGAGCTACTGAGTTATCTGGCTTTGGTGTGTCGTGGTTCATGGATGTAAAAATATATAGAGTTGGTGCATCTGATAGCTATTCTGGAGATGCCTCAGCTAAAGAATTTGATCTACACTACATCAGAGACGATAGAGGTAGTAGACAAGAATATATAAAATAAGGAGGTAATTCATGGCAGCAAGTGGAAGCTTTGATATGGCCTTTGGTCCAGGATTTGACGGCGGCTGGGAACACGAATTACCTTCAGGTGTATTAGATACGCCATTAATGCGCCAAATTTGGCTCAATGATTTTAATAAAAAACAGGAGATTAACTCGACATGGAACAAATAGTATTAGAAGGTGCAAGTGCATCAGGAACAATACCTTGGCGTCATGGTTGTGGAATCGAGATTAGATCAGTGGAGATTGACCTTCCTCTTGATGAAGTTGGTACAACTGATCCACAGGTGACCATGAGTGGTAATGGAGTAGTGCAGACTGTACATAGTGATACTACTCTTAATCTTAGGTTTCCATATCAATATGATGTAAATTTAACTACAGATAACTTTGCAGCTGGTTATTCAGCAATTGTTCGCTATGTATATTTCGGCGATCAGAAAAGCTTTATGGTTCAACGACATACTGCTATGGTTCCTTCTTGGACTAGACGGACACCGCGATCTAGTTAAGGAGGGTGTTAAGTTATGTTGGTATGGTTCATTGGATTGCCCTTAGTGGCACAGATATCGCTAAGTGTCCTTGCTGTAATAGCAGTGGTTGCTCTAGCTTTTCTTGGGAAGTTCAGCATACAAATGGGTGGTCCCAAGATTTCATTTGGTCGATCTCGAAAGCGTAACTGTGGCGATTGCATATTACTCATGATGAGTAAGAGAGAACGCTATGAAGTTAGCCGAGCTAGAATAATGAATAATATCTTAAAAGATCAAATGAATGTAGCAGAGCAGAAGCTTTTAGCTGTTAAGAGTTTGATATTATCATCATATAGAGATACCTTAAAAGAGCGTAGGGAGGGAGATCCTGACATTGATGAGGAAAATAAACAGTATAGGCTATATCAAGGAGTCCTTGGTAATGCTTTAATATCTGTTAAAGATGAGGTTAGGAGATCATTTAAAGAGAATGGCTTTGTTGATCTCAGCGGCACAGAGTACTCACTATATGTTAAGGATAAGGTAGCAACATTGACCGCTATTGGTAGAGATCATGTAACAGATCTATATCCTTATAGTGGCATGACAGTTACAGTTGAAGATAGAATAAAGAACTTGGAGACGATTGCTCCAACACTTGAAGATATATGTTTTGAAATGTTTCAAAAGGCCAAAGACATTGAGAAAGATGCACTTCGTCAATTGAATAAGCTAAATGATGAGTTTAAAGATGAACTAAATGACTTTGTGGAGGACAGACGATGAAACTATCAAAGAACTTCTATTTAAATGAATTTACAGTCTCTGCAGGTATGAATATTATAGCTACTAAAGAGCAAATCTTCTGCCTTAAGGTACTTTGTCGAGATGTTCTTCAACCTATACGGAATAAATTTGGGCCAGTAATAGTGACTTCTGGACTGAGAAATATGGAGAGTTATAGGAAATTGAAGCAGCAAGGATACCCTGCATCATTAACATCAGATCACTTTGCTTGGAGCGATGCTAATCCTAGAGGAACAGGTGCAGCTGATCTACATTGTCCTAGTGCAGATATTATGGATGTATTTAACTTTGTTCAAGAATATCTGTACTATGAAATTGGACAAGTAATCTACTATCCTGGTAAGAATATAATTCATGTATCTAATAGATTCAATAAGATATTCGCTATGCCAGATGGGAGAGAAGACAGTAGAAGAGTAATGGTCTATCAGGATGGAAACTTTAATCCTTATCCTAGGAGGCCCGTGGCAGTGTGTGGTAAAGTATTCAAATGGCCTTGGAATAAATAAGGAGGAGACAATGTCTTTAAATTTAAGGGATAACTCAGCTGAGACACATCTTGATATCCTAAAGCAGGATGATCCAGATGTTAAGGCTCTCTTAGCTGTCTATCCAGATGAAGCTGCGGAGAAAATTCTAACTAATAAGAAGAAGCTCAAGAAAGTAATAGAAGCCTTTAAGGGTATGAGGCAATATACAAGTACTAATACCTTAATTATGACTTGTAATTTATATACATGTCCGTATAGAAATGTATGTATACTTGCAAATAATGATATGGCTCCTCAAGGCTATCCTTGTCCAGTGGAGAAGAAGATAGTCCTTGAGCTTGAGTCAGATGTAGTGCAAAGCTTGGGAATAGATAGAGATGATCCGATAGAGATGGAAATGCTATGGGACCTTATTGATACCAAGCTTTTAGATATGAGATCATCTGGTGCACTAAAGGATGGCCTAGTTACTCAGAAGGTTGAGCAACAGGTCGCCAAGGTTACTCAGGTTAAGGAAGAAATTTCTCCAACGCTTGAGATTAAGCTTGATCTTAAGAGATTAAAGCATCAGATTATTGATAGCTTCGTAGCTACACGTAGAGCTAAGAAGAAGTATGGAATGCAGAACGATGTTGGAACTATTGAGACATTAGTTATGCAGGCAGCCCTAGCTAATGCTAGATCAAAGCAGAATAAAATAGAGGATAAATCTGACGATGGCACTGATTGAATCTCGCGATGTACATACCATAATGACAGAAGGTAGGAATTTAGCTAGTTGGTTCTCTCAGACAACAATGGGGAGGAAGATAGTTAAATTCTGGAAAGATAAAGAAAGAATCAATGTATTTGATCAAGAGGTATCTACTTCTCAAATGGTATCTAAGCGCGAGCAAGCTAATAGAGTTAGAGATTCTGTAGCTAAAAATAGAAATACCAAAGGAAATAGACATACAGTCAAAGGTAAAAATGTCTCTACTGTTGGACCTAGTGTAAATAAAAGGATTCAGCCAAAGAAATTTAAGGATTTTCTTAAAGGTAAAATTGGTTGGAAAAATAAAAGTTGGATGTCTCGTGGTGTTCAAATAGGTCTAAGTGTAATAGCTTGGAACTTTGCTTCAGCAGGAGTATCCAGGATAGCTGGATCCTTTAATGGTCCAGTTATTCCTAGGGAGTATGATAGAGGATACGATATGATACAGGAAAGATTAACAGACTTTGGCTCTCCTGTTAAATTGAGTAAAGCTGCTGGAAAGTCACTAAGGCAGTATCACTCTTCTATTAGAGCAGGTACACTTACTACTGTAGAAAGTATGACAAGAAAGAATATCTCCCTTAATCAATATCGTCATGCTATTGGCCATAGGAGGTACTAATGCCATTGTTTCAAAGCCAAGAACAAAAGACATTCTATCAGAATATGTTCTTTAAGCAACGACTCGCTTTACCAGCACCAGAGCAAGTTACAAATGTTAATAGCCCTTTCAATAAAGCAAGGAAAGGTACCGCTAGAACAGTTCATAGAATGATGAACAATGTTAATAAGACTGTTACTATGAAGACAGCTCGATTTACTGGAGATAAGGTATATAATACTGCAGTAAGGACTAAGAAGCTTATTGGTAAAGCTAGCGTTCCCTTTAAGAAGTTGGGATATGGCTTAAATGTAGCTAGAAGAGCGATTCCTGGTCCAGTTAGAAAACTTGGTGTGAGTGGAATGGTTGTAGCAGCAGGTGCTGCAATGATTGGAGTAGGTATGATGAGGGGAGCTATGAATGCCGCTCAAGATATTATGTCTGAACGATATCTACAAGATCAAAGAAAATCAAGAAATATCCTAATGCAAACTAGAGTTGGCTACTCTCATGGTTCCGCTAGAATGGATAAATATGGCCAGACCAATGGCCTTGCACAAGCATTACACCAAGGTAGACACGGGAGATATTAAAAATGCCATATGATCCTTATGCAGCAGATTCACAGAATCCTACAATGACTCAAGAACTCTTAGGTTATCTTAATCCTATTGAGATAGCTAAGTTTAAATATACAACTTCGCCAAGTATTTACGGAGGCTCCTTCTTTGGAGTATCCAAGGGAGTATGGATGCCAATTAAATTCCAAGATATGAATCTTAGTAAGTACACAAGGAACGTTAAGAAGGCATTCAAACACGGCGGAGTAATGAAAGGAATAGGCGCATCTGTTTCTCCTCTTTCAAAGGCATGGGATGCGAATAATTACATTGGTGGAGGATACCTTAGAAGATCACAACAAGTTAGAAGATTTACTAGTGAATTAGA
>Ga0180437_10006928_pt1 | contig 14953 bp, 10 predicted proteins | sample SS_ome_4_FD_132410 | JGI IMG/M metagenome (GOLD analysis project Ga0180437, IMG submission 132410) | Hypersaline lake sediment archaeal communities from the Salton Sea, California, USA - SS_3_D_1 metaG | ecosystem: Environmental > Aquatic > Non-marine Saline and Alkaline > Hypersaline >...
TGAGTGGGTGATATGCTTGGGGGACCGCTGATCAGCATCGTCACAGTCGTACTCAACGATCCAGCGGGGCTGGAAGCGACGCTTGAGTCTGTCCGAGGTCAGACCTACCCCCATGTCGAGCACATCGTGATAGATGGAGGATCAGAGGCTTCCACCCTGGACGTCATCAAACGGAATACGGCGCGCATCGACCGCTGGATCAGCGAACCGGATGAAGGAATCTACGATGCCATGAATAAGGGTATCGGCCTGGCGGGCGGCGACTGGATCAACTTCCTGAATGCCGGGGACCTGTTTTACGACAGCGAAGTCCTCAGCGCGGTATTCAGCCAGGATCTGGGGGATGCGGACATCGTGTACGGGCATACGAATTTCCTGAGCGGAGATTTCACGGGGATCGTCAAAGCCTGGGATTTCGATATCCTGTGGAAGACCATGATATTCACGCACCAGAGTTCTTTCATGCGCCGCAGCCTGCTTCAGAGGCGGAAATTCAATCCCAAGTTCAAGATCTGCGGCGATTATGACATGATCTTCAACGCCTACATGGATGGCCGGAAGTTTCACCTTGCCGATACGGCGATTGCCACCGTATCTTTCGGCGTTTCGGAGGTCAAGCGTGCAAGAATGGCGATCGAAAAATGGAAGGTCGTGCGGCGCCACCGGAGTGATCCGGGCTTTCACTGGTTTTATTTGACCCTGGTGGTGCGGAGGCTTTTCCGCGATATGAAGACACGCATGGCCAGGTGGATGGAACGGAAGGGATGACGCCGATCGTCTACGCCGTCAAAACGCATTACCCGCATTGGGGAAAAGCCACCGGCTTCAATCGGCTTGGGTCGTTTATCGATCCCGGCAGGATCCGCTTCTATGAACGGGTGGTTCCCATGGGGGCTCCCAAAATATTCCGGCCGATATTGGCGAGGGCACGGAAAAAAAGGCGCCGCAAAGGAATCACATCTGTTTACGGCCCCAACGACTTCCGGGCGGAGATACGGCTGTTTACGGCCGGCTGGCTAAAACGTGTCGATATCATCCATCTCTTTGACGGAGAACACGCCCTCAGACACCTGCCCCATTGGTTCGCAAGGTTCAAGTCGTTCAAGCGGTTCCCCAAGATCATCAGCATGTTCCATCAGCCCCCTGACATCCTGGAAGTCCTGGTCGATAAAGACACCATCGCCCGGACCGACTGTGTCCTGGTGGTCTCTCCCTGCCAAAAGGAGTATTTCCGGCACACCCTGCCCCATACCCGCGTGGAGCTTATTCCCTTGGGTGTCGACACCGGTTATTTCACTCCGGATGCCGCAAAAAAAAACAGCGATCAGTTTCGCTGCCTGGCTGGAGGGGTTTGGCTTCGTGATTATGCCGCCCTAATCCGGACGGCAGAGCTTTTGCAGGATCACCCGGAGTTCGAGTTTCACATCGTGGCGCCGCACCTGGAGGTGTCTGCAGAACTCAAGAACCTCGTGATCCATTGCGGAATCACGGATCAGCGGTTCTTGGAGCTTTATCAATCCTGCGATGTCCTGTTTATGCCCATGGAGGCGGCCACCGCCAACAACGTCATCCTGGAAGGCATAAGCTGCGGCCTGCCGGTGGTGTCATCCGATCTTCCGGCGCTCCGTTATTACATGCCGGGTGAGGAGGCGGTCCTCATCAAGGATAATCGGGCCGAAGCCTTTGCGGATGTGCTGCGGGCGCTGCGCGGCGACCGGGCCAGGCTCGATCGCATGGCCAAGCAGGCCCGCAGGCGGGCTCTTGACCTTTCCTGGCACAACATTGCCGGAGAATACGAAGTGCTTTATATGAGCCTTCAGGTCAACCACGGAAGTTGAAATTCAGGATGTAAGGATAGCTGTTTCCCCCCACGCAGCCCGATAGCTTGGACTCTTGGTGTGCGCGTTTTCTTGTGTGCTCTGATGTGCTTCCCTGGAAGAGAGAAAAAGTGCTGCATTTGAGGGGTCGCACACCGAGACTTACGGAAAATCTATCTCGCAGAGCCCGTCCCGTAGAGGGATTTGTCGGGGAGGCGCAAGCTTCTCCTCTCGAATGCTCCGGGTTATTTCTTCTCGTTTTCCAGTTCGGTTATCTTTTTCTGCAGGTCTGTGATGGTCCTCTGCTGCTTCTCGGCCAACTTCTGCTGCTCCTGGACCACCCGGGTCAGGACCGCCACCACATCCATGGAACTCATACTTTTGCGGTCCTTGGTGGATACGAGGTCAGGGACGTCCTCGGCGATAAAGCCGACGTATTCCTCTTCCTTGTCGACCTTGTAGTTGTATTTGACCGGATTGAGTTGTTTCAGGGCATCGAATGCCTCATCGGCGGTCAGGCCCTGGATGTTCTCTTTAAGCTCCCGGCTGGAGGCGTTCAGCCAGGTCCCGCCCGACGTGCAGGAGGCCCCGTTCACCATATCCAGGCTGTTATCCGTATTCACCCGCAGGCGCCACGTGGAGTTGATGAGGATCCTGAAGGGGTAGTTGTTGACGGTTCCGAAATTGCCGTGGTTGGCGGTGGCGTTGATGAAGTTGGTGGCGCCGTCCGTGCGGTTGACGACGAAGGAGGCGTTGGTCCCGGTTTTTTGCATCTCCATGGGGTATACGGTGGATTTCGTGTCGATGCCGACTTTACCATGGAAGGATACGATGTTGCTGCTGAAATCCCCCCAGATAAGTGGCGTCGTGGTGCTGGAGTTGTCGATGTAGAGCTTGTCGGAACCGGTCTCGCTGCGCCCTGCCTGGTATCCCAAGCAGACATTTCCGCTGCCGGTAACATTATTTCGTCCCGCATCATATCCCAGGTAGGCGTTTCGTTGTCCGGACGTATTCTCATATCCGGCTAAATATCCGATGAATGTGTTGTACGATCCGCCGACACTTTTTTGTCCGGTTTTGTAGCCGAGGAAGACATTGTACGTTCCCGTCGTGTTGGCCTCACCGCAGTAGGAGCCCACAAAAGTGTTGTAATTGGACGTCGTGGAATAACCTGCATGTTGGCCGAGGAAAACGTTATAATCTCCGGTTTGATTTGAGTACCCGGCTTCATGTCCCACAGAGACGTTGTTATAACCTGTTGTGTTGTTGTATCCGGCATAATTGCCGAGAAAGGTGTTCTCAACGCCGGATGTGTTTCGCATTCCACTGCGGTGTCCGATGAAAGTATTATACCCCCCTGAAAGGTTGGTATAACCAGCACGATACCCCATGAAGGTGTTGTAGTCTGCCAGCGAATTATTATTGGAATAGCCGGCATAGTAGCCGAAGAAGGAATTGAAGTCTCCCAATCCTCCCGTGGAAAGGGCATATCCCGCATACAGCCCATACCACGTATTATCGTCGGATTCATGGCCCTGGATTGATACCGGAAGGGATGAATCCTGCGATTCCAATCCCCCTCTGCCGGCAGCGCTGCTCATATTCGCCCTGACTTCATCGATGATATCTTTATCGATTCCATGTCTTTCGAGGGTGTCGCCCACGGCCTCTTCGATGGCGGAGAATCCGGTCACCGCCTCGATCATGAACATCCGGCCCTGCGACCAGGTGCCTGCGCCGTACTCGTCCAGAGCCTGGACGAACCAGATGTAGACACCCTCGTCACCGAGGCGCTCATCCACTGAGGGGGTCCAGGATGTCGCGGCGCCCTGGATTTCCTTCACCAGCAGGGGATGGGCTTGGGCTGCCATTTTGTCATAGGTCAGATCCGATTGTTCCCCTGCCGCGAAAACTTCCACCCGGTAGGCTGCGGCCCAATCCACGGCCGTCCAGCTGAAGGTGGGGCAGACGGTGCCCACTTTGGCGATCCCCAGCTCGCTGGCCGGTGAAACTGCCGCCGGGCCCTTGTCCTGCGCGTTTACCGCCGATGCGAATATCAACATCAGCAAACCGAGGTAAATCGTTCCTTTTTTCATGCTTACATCCTCCTTTTAAGCGAATTGGAAGGTTATTATGGGAAAATGACGCCCCACTCGTGGGATGCACGGCAGCAGGAAGTTCCGTGCCTGTAGCCCGAAAGATGCGTATGAACAAGGGGGCATGATTATCCCGATTTCCTTCTCCCTCAAGAAATATATACCGAGCAAATCGTGAATTGTCAATGCTTGGCCCCGATTTTCATCTTGGGGAATGAGGGTGATTAGCCGGGAATTTCTCAGTCTTTGCTCTTATGTCGTCCTTACGGCTTCCGCCTCAGCAGCATTTTCTTGAGAGGATTCGAGATTGTTTTTGATTCTAGAAACCGGTTGTGATATATAGGTAAAAAATTGAATCGGGTGGAAAGGAGGGACACCATGAATGGGGAAGTGACTTCGGATCGAGCCGCGAATCTCCCCGAGCAGCCTTCGAAGTGGCTGTTCTGGACCTGTTTTATCGCTCTGGTGGCCACATCGTTCGGCTTCATCATCCGGGCGAACATCATCGGGGACCTGGGCGTGGGCTTCAACCTCAGTGAGACTCAGAAAGGGGAGATCCTGGGGGTCGGCCTGTGGCCGTTCGCCCTGAGCATCATCCTCTTCAGCCTGGTCATTGACCGGATCGGTTACGGCCGGGCGCTGACATTCGCCTTCGTCTGCCATGTCCTCTCCGCCGTCGTCACCATTTTCGCCACCGGCTACCAGATGCTCTACTGGGGAACTTTTATCCTGGCCCTGGGGAATGGGACCGTGGAAGCTGTCATAAATCCCGTAGTGGCCACCGCCTATTCCAAGGAAAAGACCAAGTGGCTGAACATCCTGCATGCCGGCTGGCCCGGCGGAATGGTCCTGGGGGGCCTCTTGATTCTGATTCTGATGCCCGGCTTGGACTGGCGCTGGAAGGTCGGGCTGGTTTTGATCCCGGCCGGGATCTACGGGATCATGATGATCCGGGCCAAGTTTCCCGTGCACGAGCGGGTCAAGGCCGGCGTCTCCTATAAGGCCATGCTGCAGGAAGCCGGCATCATAGGGGCTGTCATCGTGATCGCCATCATGACGGCCGAGATCGGGCGCATATTCCAGTGGCCGCTGCTGGCGACCATCATCGTGGCCGGCGTCTTGATCATCGGCTACGGGATCTATGTGCGTTCGCTGGGGCATCCGCTCTTTATCCTGCTGCTGCTGATCATGCTCCCGCTTGCCACCACCGAGCTGGGCACCGACAGCTGGATCACGGAGCTCGTCACTCCGGTCATGCGGGACATGGGCCTGCAGCCAGGCTGGCTATTGGTCTACACCGCCTTCATCATGATGGTCCTGCGCTTCCTGGCCGGACCCATCGTGCGCCGCCTCTCCCCCCTAGGGCTCCTGGCCGTATGCAGCGCCATCGCCATCGTCGGGCTGGTCATGCTTTCCAAGACCGCAGGGATCTTGATATTCATCGCTGCTACCGTCTATGCCGTGGGGAAGACCTTCTTCTGGCCGACCATGCTGGGGGTGGCGGCGGAGCGGTTTCCCAAGGGGGGGGCCTTGACCTTAAACGCCATCGGCGGCATGGGCATGTTGAGCGTAGGAGTGATCGGGGCGGTTTTCCTGGGCAATATTCAAGACCGGCAGATCGACCGCGAGCTGTATGCCGAAAATCCCGCCATCCACGCCCGGATCGTGGCGGAAGAAAAAAGCAGTGTGTTCGGCCGCTACCAGCCCATCGACCAGCAGAAGTATGAGGCGCTGAGCACGGATCAAAAAACCGCGGTCAATGAGATCACGGCCTCGGCCAAGAAGAACGCCCTGCTCACCGTGGCCGTCTTTCCCGCCATCATGCTGATCTGTTACCTCATCCTGATCCTCTACTTCAAGGCCAAAGGCGGTTATAAGCCGGTGGAGCTGGTCGTCAAGCAGGAATGAGGGGCTCCTCAGCCGAGAATATGGCGATAGGGACTCAACATCATCCGACTGATTGAGATGAAGACATATTTGACACTTCCGGGTCAGACCTCAACTCGCCCTGGAGTCGATGCAGCCTGCTGAGGGATTGGATGACGGAACGCACCGTGTGGTAGCTGATCTTCCATTCGTGTCCCAAATAATCCCATTTGACGGATCCGTCCCTTTCGAGAAGGGCGAACCATTCGCCGACTTCATGGTTGATCATCTTGGTCCATACGAATTCGAACACCTTTTCAAAGGCGTCCCAATAACGCTGTTTCTTGAAGATCAAGGCCGCATCCAGGAAACCGACCAGCGCCTCTGCCTGCTGCCAGAATTCCTTGAGTGTTTGAGTGGCCGTGCCCTGCCGAGGGCCTTCGACAAAAACGCCGCCGTATTTCCAATCGACACCCCAGCGGCAGGCGTGATCCACGAGCCTCTGGATGACTGCACGATACGGCTCGAGGTCCTCTCCTAGAATATCAACGGCATGATTCAAGAGCCAGGCCATCTCGATGTTGTGGCCGTAGTTGGTGTTGTCCAGAGGCCGCGCCGGTTCTTTTCCGGGAGGCCGGTCGCTGCCCCAGACGTCCGGGAAGATTATTGCCGGCAGCGGCCGGAATTCACGATCGAGCTGCGCAATTCCTGTCCCGGACGCCGGGTCCAGCATCCTGCTGCATAGGATGTGGATGACAGCCTTCAGCTTGCCTCTGTGTTCCGCAGACTGGGTCAATTCAAAGAGCGTTGTGAAAGCCTCCATGAGATGCATGTGGACATCGAGTGTTTTCCGGTCACCTCCGTGCGAACCCCCCGGCTTCGGAGACCAGTCGTGATGAAACAATTCCCGGTATCCGCCTCTCCGGCTGTCGGAGGCATGGCTCTGGATGGCTGCATACGTGTTCTCCGCGTATTCACGCCCCCGTGGATCGCCCGAAGCCATTCCGTATTCGGCCAGGGAATAGACGCCGAAGCTTTGTCCGTACATGATCTTACTGGTGTCCCGGACTTGACCCTTTCGGTCGCAAATCCAGTACCAGCCTTGATGCATGTTATCCCATAGATATTCCAGAGCGAAGTCCACTCCGTTTCTTGCGGCCTTCAGGCAGAGGCCTTCTCCGTAGCCGGCCCTGTGGGCTCCGGAAAAGGTAAAGATCATCCGCATCTGCATGATGAGGGTCTTCTCGGTCTTCCCCGTCCGCCTGCCGTGACGATCGAAGTATGTCAAATACCCCCCATATTCATGGTCGAGGGCTTTTTCGAGCCAAAAGGGGAGGAGCTTGTGGTTGAGATAGGGATCGAGGAGATCGATATATCCCTCGGCCTGTTCGGATCCAATCTCTAGAGGCCTGTCATCCAAGGCTGGCTTCATGGTCGCCTCGTGGATTTTGATCTGCACGACACTTCGGTAATACTATCATAGGACCTAGTCCACTCTTTAATCCAGCAAAAACATCCATCCGGTCTCATCAAAATGAACAGTCTGTGTTATACTCGAGGTCTGTCGATCTTATGATTCCGAGGTGTGAGCCATGCCGGGGCCGACCGTCAAACGCCGAGATTTCCTGAAAACCTTGGGTTGGGGTGCGGCGATTTTGCTGCCGCCTAAAGGAGCAGGATGCCGAAGAGCGGAGCAGAAGCCCAACATTCTCTTTTGTATCGCCGACGACTGGGGATGGCCGCATGCCGGTGTCTATGGAGATTCCGTGGTCCAGACGCCGACATTTGACCGCTTGGCCCGAGAAGGCGTGCTGTTCGATCACGCGTATGTCTCCAGTCCCTCGTGTACGCCGTGCCGCAACGCACTGCTCACCGGTCAGTATCACTGGAGGTTGGAGGAAGGGGCAAATCTGTGGTCCACCTTGGATGTCAGGTTTCCGGTTTTTCCCCTGTTGTTGGAAGCGGCGGGGTATCATGTGGGACACTGGCGTAAATGTTGGGGTCCGGGCGATCTCGAAGCCGGCGGCTACACGGACCGCCATCCCGGGGGAAAGAACTATCCGCAGGGTTTCCAACAGTTCATGGATGCACGGGCTGAAGGCCAGCCTTTTTGTTTTTGGCTGGGGACGAGCGATCCCCACCGCCCTTATGAGGCCGGCACGGGAGAAGCCTCAGGTATGGATCTCTCAAAGATTGCTGTCCCCGATTTTTATCCCGATGTACCGGAGATACGCTCCGACATCGCTGATTATTATTTTGAGGTGCAGCGTTTCGATTCGGACTGCGCAGCGGCGATCCGAATCCTGGAGGAGGCGGGTGAGCTGGACAATACCATCATCGTCATGACCGGAGACCACGGCATGCCTTTTCCCCGTTGCAAGAGCAATATCTATGAGATGGGAGTCCACGTCCCATTGGCGGTACGATGGGGTGAAATGATCATGTCCGGCCGGCGTGTTGCGGATTTTGTCTCGTTTGTGGATCTGGCGCCGACTTTTCTCGAGGCGGCCGGGCTGGAAGTCCCGGAGCAGATGAGCGGGCGTTCATTGATGCCGCTTCTGCGTTCAACCCGGAAAGGTCGTATCGATGAGAGCCGAGATCGAATCATTTTCGGCAAAGAGCGGCATGTTCCTGCCCAAAAAAGTCCGGATATGGGGGGCTATCCCTCCCGGGGGTTGCGCACCGATCGGTATCTGTACATTCGAAATTTCGAGCCCGGCCGCTGGCCGGCGGGTGTTCCAGAGGGGGGGACCCACCCCATAAACCGCTTCGCCGACTGTGATGACGGCCCGACTAAATTCTTTCTGATGGAGAATCGTGACGATCCCAAATACCGTTCTTTCTATGAGCTTGCTTTCGCCAAACGACCCGCTGAGGAACTGTATGACATGGGGCGTGATCCCTATCAGTTGGACAATCTTGCCGGCAAAGACCAATTTAAGGATATTCTGGATGAACTTTCTGGCCTCCTGATGCAGGAATTGAAAAAGAATGCAGACCCGCGCGCCACAGGAGGACCGGTCCGCTTCGATGATTATCCCTATCGTTCCGCTTATCAATTGAACATCTCGTCAAATCGGAATCCCAAATAAGCGGATGAGCCTGACCGATGACTCGATGATTGAAAAGGAATTTGCTCAATAGGCTCGTTTCCATACCCTCGTCCGCTCCGAAGATGCGCTCACCCGCGATGTGTCTTAAGCGGAGGTGTGATCTGTGTTAAAATGGTCGAAAAAGTGTTTGACAGGGTCTTCATTTAAAGGATACATCTATATATTTGACCGGTAAGGGATACGTTGCAACGCAAATCATGAATCGCAGAACAAGGCTTCGATCATGAATGTTTTCCTACTTTTTTTATCCCTGGTACTGGTTTCTTTTGCGGTTTTGATCCAATTGAGGTTTTTTATTTTAACCGATCTTATCGATAAAATATTGGCCTTCGGTATCCTTTTCTCCGCCAACATCGTCTTATGTACCCAAGTGCTTTCAGAGCTTCACTTTATATCGAGCGCCGGGTATCTGGTTGCCGGGGTTATCATCGCTGTTGCTTCATTGTCGTCATATTTGAAATTCGGCCTCCATTCAAGAGTATCGAAAGATGGCGCCCCGCCAAACGACCAAACTTCGATCGACACAGATCGAGTGAAGGTATGGATGCTGAGGATATTCCTTGCGTCTATCGTAATAATTGCACTTATCAGCCTATTCCTTGCTGTTACCGTACCGGCAAACGTCTGGGACAGCATGACCTATCATTTAAGCAGAGTCGGACATTGGCTTCAAAACGGCACTCTGAAGCACTACTATTCGCAAGATTTTCGACAGACCTCGATGCCGCCTAATAACGAAATTCTTTTTCTTTGGACCATATCGTTCTTGAAAGATGACGTTCTGGTGAACATTTTTTGCTGGTTGACATATATCGGACTCGGTTTGTTGATATTTCGAGCCGCTCAACTTTTGGGATACGGTATACAGGCGGCGCTATTTTCTGCATTGGTTTTTCTCAGCCTGCCATATGTCATTTTGGCCTCGAGTTCTTCCAAGAATGATTTGTCGGTGGCATTTTTTGCTCTTGCTTTTTTTTATTTCTTTCATTCCGGGTGTGAGAGCCGCTGTGACAAGAAGCTTATTCTGTCCGGTATTGCCATCGGATTGGCGGTGGGAACCAAGGGGACCATCTTTTATGTCGCCCCATGGCTATTTATCGCCTCGCTGATTATCGCTTTCTCATTGAAAACAAAACCGGTTCAGTATTTGAAATGGATTGGATTTTGCTTGATCGGTGTCGTTCTATTCGGATCCTATAATTACGTTCAGAATTATCAAAGCTATGGAAATCCCTTTGCTCCCAAAACTTCATTGCAATGGTTTCACAAGAAAGCGAGCCCTGAAAAAGTCTTGGCCAATGCTATCCGATATGGCTATGAGGCCCTAGATTTCAGAGGATTGCCCGAGCCTTTTACCGAAAATCTCAATGCCGTCAAAGAGACCATCGGGCAACGTGTGTTCCCGTCCTATCCTCTTTTTCAAAAATATTTTCAATCGAAATCGGCGACATTCCCGATAAAATCGAGACAATCATATCATGAAGGATATGAGTGGTATGGGTTTTTAGGCTTCTTTCTTTATTTGCCGATATTATTAATCTTCTTCGGCCAAATTGTGGTTAAAAAGCGAATGACTGCGGCGTGGGGCTACGCGCTTGTCAGCGTTCTTTATTTCGTGTCCGTCTGTGCGATTATGGGATATGCACATAACAGAGCGGGAAAGATCCTTTTTTCTGTGGCCTTCATAGCTCCCTTCGTCTCCTCGATATGTAAAGACGACGAAAAATCACTACGCCTGGTTTTGATCGTTCTGATCTCATGTATCGCTATCAATACAGCAGGGAAAGCCGTCAGCTCAAACAGCCTGAAACCAATGCGAGGATCCGATAATGTTTTTGATCGGGATTATTATCACAAAAGGACTCATGTTTTTAAGCGCATTATTCCCTTTATGCGTTTTATTGAAGAGGTGGCCCAAAAAGGCAGCAGAATCGGTCATGTCACGACGGTCATGGATTGGGATTATCTTATGTTCGGGAGGGATTTTTCCCGAGTTGTCATTCCCATAAAGAAATCTGAGCTGAAGAAGGGGGAAATGGGATTGATAGAAAAATATCAATTGGATTATTTGATAATAAGGAAGAATCGGTCGGATGACATGAGTTCTTTGAATCCAATATTTCAGGGTGTCCAGGAAGGAGCGGTATTACACGTCTTTCCGAAAACCGACTGGAAAGAAATCCTGAATGAAAGGCTGAGTTTTGCCGAGGGGAATCCAGATCAAACGGCAACAGAGTTCAAGGAAATATTCGACGCATGCTTGAATTCCAATGCTGCCTCGAAGGCATTATCAGAGCTTTCATCCGGAACGCAAATAAATAGTCCGTGAGCAAGAGAATGGATAATTGGATTTAGATTCTTTCAGCAGGAGATGTCAATGGAAAAAGAGCAAGGATTATCGATCATCGTTCCTGTGTATAATGAAGAAAAGGCCATTTTGAAAACCCTTGAGCACTTAAAGGAAATCACCGGCACCATGGATGCGAATCATGAAATTATCGTGGTCAATGACGGTTCTAACGATAATACAACACAAATCTTACGGGATAATAAACTCGGATTTCAGCTTATCGAACATGAGATCAATCGAGGATATGGCGCCGCTATAAAGAGAGGGATACAAGAAAGCAGATATGACATTGTTGCCATAACCGATGCGGACGGAACCTACCCGAATGCGATGATTCCCGAGTTATATGGGGAATTGAAACAACATGATTATGATATGGTGGTTGGAGCCCGGACGGGTATCAAGGTTAAGATCCCGATGATTAGAAGACCAGCCAAGTGGTTCTTAACCAAACTCGCGAATTATCTGACTGAATACAAAATACCGGATCTGAACTCCGGTCTGAGGTTAATCAAAAAGAAAGAAGTCGAACAATTTATGAAAATATTGGCGGATGGATTTTCTTTCACGATCACAATCACCATGGCACTGCTGACCAACAACAAAAGGATAAAATTTGTTTCCATCAATTATTCGGAAAGAGAAGGCAAAAGCAAGATAAAACCCGTAAGGGACACACTGAACTTTATCCAGATCATCATCCGGACCGTAATATATTTTAATCCCCTTAAAATTTTTGTTCCCGTCAGCCTGATCTTATTCCTGGCCAGTTCGATTGTTTTTATCTACAGCGCAGTTTTCATGTCGAAAATACTGGAAACAACCGTTATTGCGCTTCTGATGACGGCCATCCAGATTCTGGCCATCGGGATGATCGCGGATCTAATAGATAAAAGAAATCCTTGAATCATGTTGGAGCTTTGATTTGATCAATTCTCATGATAAAAAAGTCGATGTCCTGCTTGTCAACCCCCCTTCACCGGATAAGTTTATCTATATACGGGACATCAACCGACACGGGCGTTCCTCCTGGGAACGGATCAAGTGGCCCCAAACCAGTCTGGCCTACCTGGCTGCGATTGCCGAACAAGCGGGTTATTCCGTCGATATTATGGATTGTATTGCCGAAAATATCGGCTGGAAAAAATTCGAGAAATTGGCGAAACGATGCAGCCCTCGTTTTTGCCTCAGCAATGTCATATCCGTTACCTACAGCAATGATTTGCGGGCCCTTCGAACGTGTAAAGAGATTTCAGGAGCCTTGACGATAGGGATGGGGCCCCATTTGACGGTTGCCCCCGTCCAATCGCTCAAGGAGTCTGACGGTTTGGATGTCATAATCAGGCATGAGGCAGAAGCGACTCTCGAAGAACTGCTTGTGGTCTGCGATGCCGGGCCTCCCTATGATCTCGAGCGTTTAAAAACGGTTAAGGGGATCGCTTTTATTCCCAGGCGTCTGAATAAAGATGCCGAGGATATCTGCATCTCGACCGAGCAGAGAGAGTTCATCGCTGATCTGGATTCATTGCCGCGCCCGCGACATGATCTCCTGCCCCTGAAAAAGTATTGGTCGCCTCTACTGGGACACTACACATTTGTGGAAGCCATCCGAGGCTGTACGTACAGGTGCGTGTTCTGCAGACAGGCGGTGATGTGGCAATGGAAGGTGAGAAGTCGATCCGGGAAAAATATTGCGGCGGAGGCGCTTTACGTTCATTCCTTGGGAGTGGACAACATACTATTCCATGCCGACACATTCACGCTCGATACAATAATGGTGGAGGAGCTCTGTGCCGAGTTGATCAAAGCAGGATCGCCGTTCCGTTGGGCCTGCAACACACACGTGCGCCCTCTGCTTAAAAATGAAAAACTTATCAGAAGGATGAAAGACGCGGGATGTTGGATGATCGCAGTCGGCATCGAGTCCGGCGATAATCAAATACTGAAAAACATCAAGAAACAGATCACGATCGAAGAAGCGGAAACCGTGATCCGTATGATTGATTCGGCCGGCATAGAAGCTTGGGGCTATTTCGTGCTCGGACTTCCCGGCGAAACGAACGAAACGCTGAATAAATCGATAGAAGTCGCGCGCCGTTTACCCTTGACTATCGCCAAATTTGATATTGCTGCACCATATCCCGGGACTGAGTTTTACCGGTATGCCAGAGAAAAGGGATACCTGAAGATTGACAAGTATGAAGAGTTCGATCAGAATGCCGAAGCTGTCGTCGAATACCCCAACCTATCGAGGGCACAAATAAAGGCCGCCGTAAAACGGGCGAATAGGCGATTCTATCTGCGTCCGCGCCCCCTTCTGCGGTTGTTGCGGGAAGTGAAAAATTTAACCACGATAAAAACCATGTTCTTAATTGTCCGGGATCAGTTCCTACTGTTGGCCAAGGGCCAGCGCCTCCGCAAGGATGCCCAATTCGACATAAACACACAGGTTTAAGCGGATTGAATATGAAGGATACGAAGCATCATACGAAAGCGTCGGGCGTAGATACAACAGAGTCTAGCGTAGAGACAAAGGATCGGGAGCTTTTCAATCAAATAGCGGAACACTACTGCCGTAAAGATATTCTTACCGTATCCAGGATCGCCCGGCGGCAGAGGCTTCGAAAAACCTTTTCGGTCCTGCCTGAGATACCGGATGCGCATATTTTGGATGTCGGCTGCGGCTGCGGCTTTTCAGCCTCTTATCTTAAGGGGTCATATTCTCGCTATGTGGGTGTTGACTATGCTGAAAATTTGATTCGCTTTGCGAGAAAACATAATGGATCTGATAAAGCTGATTTTTATCTGAAAAAAATCGATGAATTTTTTCCTGACCAAGAGTTCGATGTGATTTTTATGATCGGTGTGCTGCATCATTTTGATGACTTGAAAAAGAATTTCGAACATATCTGCAGATTGCTGAAACCAGGAGGCTGGATATTAGCCAATGAACCGCAGTCATCCAATGTTTTCATTAAACTGGCCCGCAAAATCCGCGCGAAAATCGATTCTTCATATTCATCCGACCAGGTGAGTTTATCGGTGAAAGATTTGCATAACTTGTACGAAAATAGCGGCTTAACTGATATACGGATAATCCCGCAGGGAATTTTATCGACTCCCTTCGCCGAAGTCTCGGTAAAGGCGCAGTTGCTGTTTGTCCCGGTTGTTTACCTCTCCGTACTCTTCGATAGGGTGGCGGAGAGCATATTCGGGAGATTATTGACGCCCTTCAGCTGGAATTTGGTTGCGGCGGGTAGAAAAAGCGATACCATCGAAATCTGATGCCGATGCTTTCCTTCGAGAGAGAGGCTGAATGATTCCTCCGATGTAGAACAAAATGTCACGCTTGGAGATGATTGAAACGTGAGATGGCACACCGGCATCGAGTGCGGCAGGAGGGATTCGATCTAGCGGGGCCCTGAAGTGAATAAGAAATTTCCCTTCTTGCTGAGGCTCGTGGGCATTCTCCTGTTTATCATAATTCTATCGAATATCGATCTGGGCAAGAGCCTAAGATTACTCAGAGATACCGATCTGAGCGTCTTTTTTTTGGCCGCTTTATTGTTGATTCCGCTCTATTTATTGCGGGTTTTGAGATGGAATTTTCTCCTGAGGAGCCAGGGCGTCGATTACCCGATCATTTCGACCCTCCTGGTGGTGTTAAGCAGCAATTTTATCGGCTTCACCACTCCCGGTAGGGTGGGCGAA
>Ga0180437_10006929_pt1 | contig 14951 bp, 10 predicted proteins | sample SS_ome_4_FD_132410 | JGI IMG/M metagenome (GOLD analysis project Ga0180437, IMG submission 132410) | Hypersaline lake sediment archaeal communities from the Salton Sea, California, USA - SS_3_D_1 metaG | ecosystem: Environmental > Aquatic > Non-marine Saline and Alkaline > Hypersaline >...
CCCTGATCGTATATCCACTCCTGGAAGAACCATCCGAGGTCTCCACCGTAGTACTCTTCTGCCTCGGCCCTGAAGTCCTCGACGGTGGCGTTCCCGAACTTGTATGTTTCTCCGTAATCAGGGAAGACAGCGAAAAACAATGAGTCTTCAGACATGACATGTCTGAGCATGTGTAATACCCACGCGCCCTTGCAGTAGACTATCCCCCAGTTGAAGAGTATGGGTGGATCGTATATGGCAAATCTCCAGGAAGAGTCCTGCTCGAAGTAGTCGAAACCTTTCTCCCACATATTGGAATGGTAGGCTGGCGCACCATATTCGTATTCGCTCCAGAGCGCTTCGGCATAGGTTGCGAACCCTTCGTTGATCCAGATGTCGGGCCAGGTGAAACACGTCACCATATCCCCCCACCACTGGTGGGCAAGCTCGTGGGCCACGCCGCTTTCCCATCCGCTGACGGCAGCCCATCTCAGTATGGTGGTCATCGTCTGGTGTTCCATGCCTCCCCAGAACGGCTGCACAACGGCATGTCCGTACTTTGCGAAGGGGTACTCCCCGAAAAGACCTGAGTAGTATTCCATCATCTCGGGGACCTTGCCGAAGTTGTAGGCAGCGGGGACGGAGTCGGGCTGATAGACAAAATGCTGCACGGGTATCGTATCTCCCACACTATTGATGTATTGATCGAGTATCTGAACATACTTCGTAATCGCGACGGACATGAGATACGTAGCGATCGCGTTTTCTTCCTGCCAGGTGTAGATGACGTGGGTTCCTCCAACAGTGTCTATCGAAGTGAGCAGTCCATTGGATGCGAGAACGAACCCTATGTGTACCCGGCCCCTTATCTCGCACCCCAGGTCTGCCTTGTCCCAGGGCTCATCAAAACACGGGAACCAGTACCTGGAATCCGAAGGCTCTGTTGAGGTGAAGGATGTTGTCTCAGGCGTCGCACCAGGGTCGGTGAACCAGTAGTATCCCGATGACGGTGACCCATTGTACGCGATCTTCAATTCGAATGTGTCGTTGGTCTGGAAGGATGTATCCAGGTCGACGTGGATGTAGCCGCCGCTAAGGCTGTAGGTGAGCTGCTTCCCGGACATGGAAATGGAATCCACTGAAAGGCCGACGCAGTTCAGGGCGATTGAATCAAGTCCTGCGGATCTACTCTCGCACAGAACGGTCGAGAAGCCGCTTAGATAGTCAGAATCCATGGCAAAGTCCAGGTCGAGCGCGTAGTGAAGAGCATCGAAGCTGTGGATCGATTCTGCCGGCGCCGGGGTGCACAGGGGACCTTTCAGGAACAGCTCCTTGGAGCGGTGCGCCTCGAAGGGATCCACCTGCCACGGATTGGGGGTGACGGCGATGGAAGCGGAAGTGCTCAGTGTCAGCAGTAGCAAAGCGAGCGCGAACGTTCTCATAGTTCTTACCTCACATGAAGGTTTGTCTGGCAAGCCGTGCCCGGGGCGTAAGGCGGGCATCTATATCTCTTTCAGCAGGTCCTTGGCGCTGTTCCTCAAAGCAAGTCTGATCGCTCCTATGTTGGCCGAAGCGGACGTGAAGACAGCAAGGATGAAATCAGGGCCGTGGAAGTACAGCACGTTACCCGAGACCGCGAATATGTATCCTGCGATGAATCTTCCCCTGGAAACACCACCGACACTCTGCGTCACACTCCGGCAGAGGTCTGCTACAAGAGCTGCAGTCGTCTCCTCTGCGAACTCCTCGGGAAGCCGGGATGAGACTACCAACCCATCACTGTCAAGAAGGATGGATCCCTCGATCCCCTCTATTCTGCTTATCTCTTTCAACAGGTCACGCATCAGCGCATCAGCTCCTCGATGGTTCTGGATGTTCTTTTTGCCATTACCATGAGCAAACCAAGCCTCATGGTGCTATCCGTTTCAACCATGAGCATATACTCGCCGGCCCTGGTGATGTAGACCCTGGTTCCCCCTCTTTCCACGGCCACCCTATCGACTTTGCCGAGATTGAGAGTTTCCATCGTCTTCTGGGAGGACGAGAATACGTTGGAGACGAGAGCAGCTGTCTCCTCCACGTCGACTTTGAGGCTCGAGGCGGATTCAACCACCAGTCCCGAGGGGTCGATCAGGAGGCGGCCTTGACGCCCGGCTTCTGCAAGAGCTCACTGAGCGTCCTGTCCAGAGCGGTCATGCTGGACACGGTATCCGCCCTGGGTGCCTGCCCCGATTCCGGCGGAGGCGCACCGTGTTCTTTCCTTATCGATTTAAAACTCCTGATGAGCGCGTCCAACCCGGAAGCTACAGCCGCTTTTTCCTCAACAGACTCGCGCCGCGCTGCCCGCCTCTCGAGCCTTAGGCCGGCACTCAATGCCTGCTCTATCTCGTCGTCTTCGAGAGGTGTCCCGAGTGGTGCCTCCTCTTCCTCCTCTTCCACCGAGAGGTCGAGCTTCTGTTCTCGGGGAGCCGGTCTGAACTCTTCCTTCTCTGTTTCATCTTCAAGGGGGAAGGTCATCTCCGGTTCTGGTGCAGGCTCGAACGGGGACTCTATCTCCTGTTTGCCAAAGAGAAGATCCACCTCTTCCGCTCCCTCCTCCTCGGCCGGCTCCATTGCTTCTTCCGCGATTGGCGGCGCTTCTTCCATTTCCGGTCTGGGTATAAAATCCTCTGTCTCCTCCTCTTCCTCGACTACAGATTCAGTCTCGAAGGACTGCGTGAAGGAGGCTGCGGAAGCGTCCTCCGCGACCACGCTCGGCTCCTCCTCTATTTCTACCTCTCGCGGGGTAGCCATCGGTTCCTCAACCTTGCCCTCGGCGAAAGACACCTCGACCGCCTTGTCTTCCAGACTCGGACCAGGTTCCGGCTGAGAGACCTCCGCCTCACGCCTCTCCCAGAATGCTGATTCGAGCTGGGTTTTCGCCTCCTCATCTTGAGGGTTCAATTCGAGTATTTTTTCATACTCTCCCTTGGCTGAGTGGACCATTCCGTTCTTCTGATAGGCTTCCGCGAGCACCCGATGACCTTTGAGGTAGCTTGGGTGCTTCTTGAGCCCGTTCAAACACATCTTTATGGCTTCATTGACCATGCCCTGCCTGAGATACAGCTGCGCAAGCGAAGCGAATACAATGGAATCAGGATCCTTGGCCAAGATATCACTCAGCCTTCTTATCTCATCTGTGACATTTCCAGCCATAGCTACCTCATTTCCAAAGCATCTCTAAGGTGACGAGCTTCTCTGAGCAACTCCCTCACTTTTGCTGCCTTCCTGTGAGTCGGCGTCATGGTCAGGAAGGTGTCCCATTCCGATATGGCTGATGAGAAATCGCCTGATTTGGCGTGGCAGAACCCCAGCCTGTAGTGTATCTCCGAATCATTGGGGTTCAGACTGAGAGCCGAGCCGTACTCAGCAATTGCGTCCTTGAGCATCCCCTTCTGATAGTAAGCGTCCCCCAGCAGCAGGTGGGCCTGGAGCGCATACCCGAGCTTGGCCGCTGCGCGGAATTCCTCTATGGCTTTCTCGAACACTTTATTCTTGAGGAACTTCCTTCCCATATCCAAATGCTCTATTCCAACTTCGGCGGACGACTCCGGCGCCTTCTTGGATTGGCCTACATCCACCACACCGGAAGTAACCAGACCGGAGAGTATCTTGGCAGACTCGAATTCGCCGCCCGCAGTTTCCGTGATCTCCCTGACACTCTTGGCGCCATCGACGTATGAGAGTACAGCCCATTCTTCAGGGGTAAGGTCAAGAGGCCTGGTATCGTCTGTGTAAGCCAGGTTTGGCACGAGGTCGAATGAAGGTATCTTCTTCGTGATTCTCGACCACTCGTCCATCCGCCAGATACCTTCCATTATGAGGTTCTCTGTCTTGATTGACAGGCTCATCTCGTCGGTCAAAGGTAGGTCGCCTTCCTCGAACTTAAAGAAACCGTCCTTTCTCTCGCAGAGCGCGTACACAGATTCCTCGGCATGGACCTTCAGGAACTTCTTCAAATCGGCGCGGTTGATTATTTCGTGACCGGAGAGAGCGTCTTCATAGCTCTGAGCAACCCCGGTGGCGACCATCTCCTCGATCTTTTCGACCGTCTGCTTGTCAGCTATGCCATCCCTTACGAGCATCTCACCGAGTTTCTTACCGCTCAGTCTCGCGTAGGCAACCATACCCTTCTTCAGGTATATGGCGCCGACCTCCCAGCCTCTTTCGTCGGTCAGCGTGAGCACACCCGTCTTCTGGTTGAGAGACAGAAGCTGCAATAGATCCACCAGACTCAGTTCTTTTATAGGACCTTCTACAGCCATTTGCAGCTACTCCCTGTGCACCCTGAGTTCGTCCAGTTTGACCCGCGCCTTCTCGGCCTCCTCGGAACCGGGCGCGAGCGCTATCACCCGCTCGTATTCCTCCTCCGCTTGGTCTATGAGTCCGTCCGCGAGATAGGATTCCGCCAGCTCATACCGGACTGGAGAGGCGAATGTATCGAGTCGGACCGCAGTCTCCAACTCCAATATCGCCTCTTCTCTTCTATCAAGTTTGCTCAATACCTTTCCCAGTAGCGCCCTGCCGGGAGCATCTTCCGGATCTATCTTGAGCAAACGTCGGAGTTCGCTCTCCGCGTCCTCGAGCCTGTTCGTTTCGATGTACAGTTCAGCAAGGGTCCTGTGTGCGCCGGTGTACGTGGGAACGATGGATATCGCCTCTTGCAGCTTATTGATGGCTGCGTCGCCGTCCCCAGAGGATGCAAGCGCCAGGCCGAGATTCAGGTGAGCCTGGGCAAAGCCCGGGCCCACTTCGGTCGCCCGTTTCAGACTCGGGATTGCCTTCTTCGGTTCTCCCATCTCCAGGTACAGCTTGCCCAAGGCGTTGAGCGCACGGGGATTGTTGGAATCAAGTGTTACAGCGGCTTCCAAGTGGGGGAGCGCTTCCTCCAACTCACCTCGAGAGGCCAGTATCTCACCGAGAAGGGTGCGGGCCTTCGGATCATCGACCAGGAGGCCACGTCTATCTCTGAGGATCTCTATGGCCTCATCCTCACTGCCGGTGTCGACATACATCTGCGCCAGCTCGACTCTCAGGACTGTTCTGGAAGGGTCCTTCTCCACGATCTTCCTGAGGCAGTCAATCGCCTCTTCAATCTTTCCTTCTTCCTTGTGAATTGCCGCCTTCACCTGGAGGCCATCCGGATTGTCAGGGTCAGCCGACAGGATCTCCTCGACCCGCTTCAGAGAAGAATCGAGCAGCCCCTTTTCCAGATCGCTTCTTGCCTCCGCGAGGAGTTCATCGACCTCCACCTTAGCCTGTATACGGGACTCGCTTGTGCCAACTGTCTCCGCCGGTTCGGCCAGCTGCTCAACCATCTCTATCTCGCTTTCCAGCGAGAGGAGATCAAAGTCCCTTCGTTCGCCTTTCTCGACCTCTGTGGCTGTTGTCAAGGGCGGACCCGGTCCGAGATACTGGATGCTGAGCTTGTATCGGCTGCTTGAATAGAACGGATTGATCGCCAGGGCAGCCTTGGTCTCCTGCAGGGCTTCGTCATACATCTTGAGCTTGCTGTAGACAAAACCCAGATTGTAATGGGGTTCCGCGAAGTTGGGGTCCATCTCGATCGCCTTCTCGAAGCTCTCAATAGCCTCGGCGTCGTGGCCCTGTCCCGAGTTGATGACTCCGAGGCAGTTGTAGACGAGAGCCGAGTACTCGTCGAACTTTCTTGCCTCTTCCAGATGCTCGAGAGCTTTGCTCATCTTGCCGGCTTCCATGTAGGCCACGCCCACGTTTATCCGCGCGTCAACGAACGTGTCGTCCAGCTCAAGAGCCTGTTGGAAGTGCTCCATGGCGGTCTCGAAGTCGTCCAGATGCAGACTGGCAACGCCCAGATTATTGTATGACCAGACGTACTCCGGGTTTCTCTCGAGAGCTCTCTTGTACCAGTTACCGGCCTGCTCTATGTCGTTGCACTTATGGCAGACGATCCCTATATCGTTGTATGGCTTCGGCATATCCTCGTCAAAAGAGATTGCTTTCCTGTAGGCCTCGGCTGCCCTGTCGTACTCGGCCAGGACCATGTAGATCTCGCCTATAAGGCACTTGGCTTCCGCATTGCCCGGGCCGAACTTCTCCGCTTCGCGCATCTCTCTAAGAGCGGACTCAAAAAGCCCTCGCGCCCGGAACGCGGTGCTCAAGGCCATTCGGATCTCCAGGCTGTCTTCCTTTGCCTCGGGGTCCACGGGGATCGGCGATGAGTAGTAGCCCAGACCCAGATTGGCCTGCGCCTTGGAGTAGCTTGCGTCCAGTCTCATTGCAGCCCGCATCTCTTCTATCGCTTTCTCCATCTTTCCTCTTTCTCCATAGATGAAGGAGAGCAGGAAGCGGGCTGAGGCAAGATTGGGATTGTCGGACAGGACCTTGTTCACTGCCGTGAGGGCCGAATCGTATTGGCCGAGGTTGAAATAGCATTCCGAGAGGGCAAGATGCAGGTCGGTCGACGTGTATCCGCTTCTCCTTGCGTCGACAAACTCTCGCACTGCGTCCTCATAAAGGCCCTCGTTTTTCAGCATTATTCCGAGGTTAACGCGCACGCTCTGGCTGTTCGGGTTTATGTTGAGGTGCGATAGATACTGTTCGGCCGCTTCCTTGTACATTCCCAGTTGAGCGTAAGCCTTGGCTAGGTCCAGCCTCAGCTTTGCGTTGGCCGGGTTTGTCTTTACTGCTTCCGAAAGCTTCTGGACATTCTCGTCCACGTCTCCCAACTCGCTCAGCGTGCGCCTGAGGTTGGCCCGCGTGGTGTCGAACCTGGGATCTATGGCAAGAGCTTTCTTGAATTCGAAGAGAGCTTCGTGAAACAGGCCACGCCTGAAGTAAAGGACTCCCAGATTGCTGTGGGAGCCTTCGTCTCCCTCGGGGATGCGCCTGGCCAATCCCTTGAGGATCTTGGCCTCCGTCTCTCCTATTTGATTTCCCGGTGACATCAGACAGCCAGCACTTTCTTGGCAGCTTCAAGGATTCTTGAAGGCCTGAAGGGTTTTACAACGAACGCCTTCGCGCCCAGCTTGTATGCCGCGGCAGTGAGGGAATCCCTCCCCAGGGAGGTTACAACTATGATTCTGGCTTCCTCGTCAGTCTTCTTGAGAGTCCTTATCCCGTCCAACCCGTTCATGTCGGCCAGAACCATTCCGAGAGTCACGAGATCGGGTTTCAATTCCTTATAGAGCTCGACGGCTCGGGATATGGAATTCGCCTCGCCGCAAACCTCGTATTCGGCTCTGCGAAAAATGTCTCCCATCAATTTGCGGATGAATGGAGACTCGTCGACTACAAGCACACGGGCCTTCAAGTAGCCTTCCTTAGAGATTTCCCTTTAACATAATATGTTATCAATCTTAGACTTCCGAGTCAAGAGCATTCGCCGCAAGGGTCTTCCAGGGGCAGAATTTCGGTCCAGCCTACCTGTATCTCAGCAGGACGTAGGCCGTCGAGAGGAGTAGTGACAGGATCATCACCAGTGAGCCTACGGCGAAGTAAGACCTGTAGGTTATCCTGTAGCGGGTCCTCTGGCTTATGCCGACCACGACCATGGCGGAAGCTGTTCCCAGGATAGTGCCTATCCCGCCCAGAGAGGCCCCGAGCGCGAGACTCCACCAGAGAGGCTCTACAGCCTGAGGCGATAGAGCCAGTTCGCCGGCAAGGTTCTGTACGAGCGGGATGAAGGCCGTGGCAACCGGAACGGCACCGAGGAAGGCGGAGCAGACGCCGGACGACCAGAGTATGATGATCCTCAGATAGACAGGGTTTCTGACCGAGGCGACCAGACCACGCCCCAGTGCCGATATCAGTCCAGCCCTGTCGACCGCGCCGACTATCACGAAGAGGCCGACGAAGAAGAACAGTGTCGTCCACTCGACCTCCGCCAGCGCTTCGTCGGGATGGACGCGTGTGACGGCAAGGAGAATGATGGCTCCCGTCAGGGCGACGACCGAAGGCAGCACGTTCAGGGAATCGTGAAGGAGGAATCCCACGAGCGTCAGTCCGAAGACCACGAGAGCGCTTCGGAGAAGCTTGGGATCCGTTATCGCCTTCTTCTCGTCCATTGACTGGAACCGCGCGCTTCCGATCCGACCTCCGAGGTGGCGCCTGTACATGAGGAAGAGGACGCCTATCGAGACGACGAGTGCCAGGACGGCAATGGGGGACAGGTTGACCGCAAAGGCCGTGAAACTGTATCCCGACGCGCTTCCCACGAGCATGTTGGGCGGGTCACCTATCAGGGTTGCCGTCCCGCCCACGTTTGAGCATATGACCTCCGAGACAAGAAAGGGGAGGGGGTGCTTTCCGGCGGTCTCGGCGATGAGGATGGTGATGGGCGCCACCACGAGAATAGTGGTGACGTTGTCAAGGAATGCCGAGAACACCGCGGTTGCGACCGAGAATAGAAGGAAGAGTACGAAGAAGTTCCCTCTTGAGAACTTCGTCAGCTTTATCGCTACGTACTGGAGGAGCCCTGTCTTCTTGATAACTCCGACTATTATCATCATTCCGATGAGAAGACCGAGGGTGTTGTAATCCAGGTTGTGTTTCCAGGCTTCGGACACCGGCAGGAGGCCGAGGACGAGCATGAGTGACGCGCCGGCTACCACAACTGTGGTTCTGTTTATCTTCTCCCAGATTATGCCTAGATATGTCGCGAAGAAGATGGCTGAAACCAGCAGTATCTTCAGCACTTTGCCGACCTATATGAACAAGAAGTAGCGTACGTACAGGTAGACCGACGCCACCAAGAGGTTGATCGCCATAATGGGCGCGGACACTCTTGTGTACCTCCAGTATGTGAGCCTGGCATCCGTCCTGCCGTGTTTCTCGCTGATCCCGGCGGCGACAATGTTGGGTATGCCTCCAAGCAGCGTCGAGCTGCTTCCTATGGCGACCCCCAGGGCAAGGGCCCACCACAGTGGGTGCATTTCCTGTGGGCTGAGAGACATATGAGTGCCCATATGCCTCACGAGCGGGATCATCGCCGCCGCAGCCGGGATACCGCTGAAGAGAGCGGATGTGACGAATGATGTCCAGAGCAGTATCATGCAGACCAGTAGGGGTGTTTCTGCCCGTGAAATTACGTTGGCGGCAAGGACCGACATCAAACCTTGTTTGTCGACTGCGCCGACGACTATGAAGAGTCCTGCTATGAAGAAGAGCGTCGACCAGTGGACCTCGCGCAGCACGTCCTCCGGCCGGGCGCCACTTATCAGCATCAGCAGGGCCGCGCCGACGAGGGCTATGAGAGAGGGCGCGACTCCCAGAAGGGAATGGACGAGGAAGAACAGAACGGTCAGGCCGAACACGAGGAGTGATTTCTTGAGAAGCGGTCTATCGGTGATGGCTTTCGATTCGTCGAACGAGAGGATGGTGAGCCTGCGCGTCTGCTTTGGGTCCAATTCTTTTCGAGACGAAATGCGGAGAATGGGTACGGTCAGGGCGAGTAAACATATGACTATCGGGACCATATTGCCGATGAAATCCAGAAAGGTCAAGCCGGAGGGGGTGGCGATAAGCATGTTAGGCGGATCTCCAATAAGAGTGGAAGCACCGCCGAGATTGGCAGCTATCACGCCGCCTATAAGGAACGGAACAGGGTTCAGCCCGAGACCGTCCGCAATGAGCAGAAGTATGGGACCTACAACCAGGACCGTAGTCGTGTTGTCCAGGACCGAAGATACCGCTGCGGTGAGAAGCATCAGGGATATGAAGATGAGAGTTGTGCTGCCCTTCGCGAGCTTGGCAAGTTTGATGGCCACGAACTGAAAGACCCCGCTCTTCCTCATGATGGCGATGATAAGCATCATCCCGGTGAGAAGACCAAGGGTATTGTAGTCTATGTATTCAGACCAAGCCTGGGCTGGTGTCAGATATCGCAGGATGATTATCAACGCTGCGCCGAAGAGAACGGCTGTAGTGCGGTGAAGCTTCTCGGTAACGACGAGAGTGTATGTCGCGAGGAGTATTAAGAGAAGAGTAGCTGTATGGACCAAAGCAGTTTTCCCACCGATATAGATTCCGATAGCAAGAGATGAACTATCTCTTCACTCCGAAGAAGGCGCGGCAAATGTCCGCTCTGGTGAGGATTCCCTTTATCTCGTTATTCTCCGTCACCACGAGGAGGTCCTCGTTATTCTTCTCCATCACAACGACCGCCTTCAACAGGGAAGAGTCGGGGGATATCTGGGGTATCTCCCCCCGCATGACGTCCTCGACGAGAAACAACCTCCCCTCCATTCCGAAGAACGACTCCGGCTCGAGCACACCGAAGTCTTCGATGAAAGAGACGTTGTCGATGAGATCCATGTACTCCGGGACAAACAGCCTGAGCATGTCGCTTCTCGTGACCACCCCCACAACAGTCCGATCGTCCACGACAGGGAGTCCCACAACGTCTCCGAGAGCGAAAAGAGAAGCGGCTTCCCTCAGGGTGAGATCCCGCGTGACCGTTTTGGGGTCCTTCTGCATGTAATCTCTGACCTTCATCATTCCGCGTGCCCTCCTCGGGATCAGATCTCGTTTCTCGCGATCAGCTGGATCACCTCCTGGGGAGTGGCTGCCTCCATAAGCTGCTGCCTGAATGAATCTTTTCTCATGAGCCTCGATATCCGCGCGAGCGCCTTTATGTAGGCAGACTTCTCCCTCTCAGGTGACGCTATCAAGAAGATCAGATGGGCAGGCTTCTGGTCAAGAGACTGGAAGTCGACACCTTCCTTCGACCTTGCGAAGGCCATAACCACTCCATCGACGGTATCGGTGCGTGCGTGTGGTATCGCCAGCCCCTTGCCGATACCGGTAGACTCCAGGTTTTCCCTCTTCGCGATGGCTGCCAAGAAGAGATCCTTATCACTCACCTTGCCGGCCTTATGCACCATCTCGGCGACCTCCACAAGGACACCCTCCTTCTCCCTGGAAGTCAGGTTCAGATTGATCAGGTCGGGGGCGAGCAACTCGGAGATTCTTTCCATCAGTCTCCTCCTTTCTTCAGAAGACGTCCACTGGGTCTATGTCCACAACGAGCTTCACCTTCCTGAGAACGGGCAGGTCGGAGAGCGCCGGGCTGATCGTCTTCTGAGCCTGCATTGGCCCTTTTGCCTTCAGGAGTATTGTATACCTGTATTCTCCTTTCAATCGAAAAACGGGGGCGGGTGAGGGGCCGAGCACAGTTATTTCGCTGCCGTTCAGCTCAACTCTCTTCTGTATCGCTTCTCTTAGCTTCTCCGCTGCGTTCAGGGTTCTGGCCCTGTCAGTGGATCTGATGGAGAGCTTGGCCATCCTGGCGAACGGCGGGTAGCTCAGTTCGTCCCTTTGGGCTGTCTCGAATTCATAAAACGCCTGGTACTTCTGTTCCGCCGCGGTTCTTATCACAGAAAGATCGGGTGAGAAGGTCTGGATCACAACCTCTCCCCCCAGTCTCGATCTCCCTGTCCGGCCTGCCACCTGCGTCAGAAGCTGGAAAGTCCTCTCCGCCGAACGGAGATCCGGCAGGTTGATGGATGTATCTGCCGAGATGACACCCACAAGGGTGAGCTCGGGGAAGTCGAGCCCCTTGGCTATCATTTGAGTACCAAGCAGCACGTCTGCCTCGTGATTTCTGAAAGTTTGGTATATGTCCCTGTGGGCATGTCTGCTCCTGGTAGTGTCCATGTCCATGCGCAGCACACGTATCTCAGGGAAGAGCTCCTTCAGCTTCTCCTCCACCCGCTCGGTACCCAGGCCCCTCAGCAACAGGTTATTCCCCCTGCACTTTGGACAGGCGTCGTATGCTCTCTTCCTGAATCCGCAGTAGTGGCATGTCAGTACTCTTCCGGTCTGGTGATAGGTGAGACTGACGCTGCAGTGTGGGCACTTCTCCACGAAACCACAGTCCTTGCAGAGTATGAATCTCGAGAAGCCTCTCCTGTTGAGGAAGAGCAGTATCTGCTCGCCCTTTCCAATTCTGTCGACTATCTTGTCCTTCAGGGTCTGGCTGAAGGCGGTATCTTTTTCCTCCTTCATGTCGACGACCTCTGCTCTGGGCATGGACCGTCCGTCTATCCTTCTAGGGAGCTCGACAAGGTCATACTTGCCCGTAATACTGTTGTAGTAGGATTCGAGTGATGGGGTTGTGCTTCCAAGCAGGCATACGCAGTTCAGGATACTGGCCCTCACTATGGCCACATCTCTTGCGTTGTACCGCGGAGTCATGTCCGCCTGCTTGTATGAAGGCTCTTGCTCTTCATCCACTACGATCAGTCCAAGCCTTCTCGTGGGGGCGAAGACAACCGATCTCGGTCCTATCACCACATCGAACTCGCCCTGTGCTATCCTCCGCCAGATGTCGGCTCTCTCGCGCGCGGAAAGCCTGCTGTGAAGTATGGCCACGCGGCGTCCGAATCTCGAAATGAATCTTGACGCGGTCTGGGGTGTGAGTGAGATCTCGGGCACGAGAATGATCGCCTCTCTTCCTGAACTGACGGCCATGGCAGCTGCCCTCATGTAGACCTCAGTCTTGCCGCTTCCGGTGACTCCGTGGAGAAGGACAGTCCTGTGCTCGCCCTGCTCCATTCGCTCGCCTATCACGGAGAGGGCTCGGGCCTGCTCGGCTGTGAGCTCAGGCGGAGACGGCTCTTCCATGCCCATACCCAGCGACGCGTCCCTGGTTATCTCGGTCGCTTCGGTCTGTATGAGCCCCTTCTTCCGGAGTCCCTGAATCGAGGAGAGAGGAGGAAAGATGCGCTGCTTCAGCTCGCTCCATGTTGCTGAAGCTGTGGGAGAGAGAAGAAGGTGTCTGAGGATCTCACTCTGCTTGGGAGCTCTTCGTTTCAGGATTTCGACCTGCCTGGCTGCTTCCTCTCTGTTCAGAAGCCTGAGTGTCGTTTCCGTCGAGGGTTCCAGGGTCGACTGACCCATGGAGGTCGTGACAAGCACAGCCTTCTTCTTCTCAAGTCCAGACAGCAGAGCCCTCGTATCCACGCCAGGTAGAAGTCTGGCAAGATAGCCTACAGACACTCCATTTCTGCCTGCGATCTTTGAGAGGATTTCTTTCTCTCTTCTGCTCAAGTCTTCTCCGGTTCTCTTAAGCGCCTTCACGTATTTCTTCTCTCTCGTTTGTGCGCCCGCGGGTATGGCCGCCTTGAGCGCCTCCCCCCATGAACACATGTAGTAGTCAGCCAGCCACCTGGTCAGCTGGAGCATGTCCTCAGTGAAGAGGGGTCTTTCCCGGACACTGCCCAGAATCTCCTTGAGCCCATCCACTGGCTCGTCGGCATAGCCTACGACGAAGCCGGAGACTCTGCGTCTGCCAAGAGGTACGAGAACCTCAGAACCCAGGCCCACCTTAGATTCGAGGTTGTCGGGAACGAGATAGGTGAAGATTCTTTCCGAACGGATCGGCACTGCTACTTTGACATATTTGGTTTTGGCGGACATGTCTTTCCTGATTGATAGCAGATAAGCGAGACGCATTCAACACAATTCTCACGGGTGTGGTCCTGGCGTTCGCCCGGGCTACAGGCTCTGTAAGGCCAATCCCCAGATGCGTTTAGACATCTTGAAGTAGTGCTACAGCCTGCTGTTCCGGGGATCCCCTCGAGCCGGTTCGTGACGCCCTGCGGGGTGGACGGCTACCTGAGGATGAAGAGCTTCTTTGTCCGCGGGGTGCCGGACGCCTCGAGCCGGTAGAAGTAGACGCCTGCAGGCAGTCCGCTGGTGTCAAGAGTGACGGAATGATTACCGGCCGACTGGTTCTCCTGAACGAGAGTCCTTACGAGCTCTCCGGCAGTGCTGTAGAGCTTGAGTCGGACGGGTTCCGGCCTGCTGAGGCTGTAGATGATGCGCGTCTCATTTCTTGCGGGGTTGGGCGTATTCTGGGAGAGAGCGAGACCGGAAGAACCGGGAGTAAAAGCCTCGAGGGCCTGCCCGTTACGCGGTGTGTCGCCAGCAGGTTCAGGGGAGGCGTCGATATCCTTCCAGTACGGGGTATATATGAGGTGCACTGTGGCGGCACGTTCAGCGACGTGAGTGAGTTCATGAGATTCGCGGGAGGATATTCCATCACAGATGACCATGCGGTCGAATCTGTATCCCATTACGGTATCGCACCCGGCGCAGTTCTCCGCCGTGATACCGGCCGAGACGGGGATCTCGTAGTACTTGAAATGTTCGCCGCGGATCCGGTCTTCGAACCCAAACGCCCTGTCGCCAAGGTCCAGCTCACAGCGTACTACTACCTCGAGATCTCTCGGAACCCCTTCTACGCAGACGAGCAGGAACTCCGGATGGTCCGCGCTGACGACGTTATAGAAGAAGTCTGCGAGCAAGTCTGCTGTTGACGTGACTATCCGGGGCAGAAGCTCATCCACCGCATCGCGAGCATTGCCATTGAAGTAGTCTATGAGCTCGTCCAACTGAGGCCAGAGTGATGCTGAGTAAGTGGCTCTCTGGTTCATCAGGAAAGAATGGTGTTCGATGATGTCGCCTGAGTCCACGGCAACGCTTCCCGGCTCGGCGAGCCCCAGCCTCCCGTCAACGAGATCACAGAAGAGAAACTGATAGTACATGGCGTAGTTCAGCAATTCCCTTCCCCAGGCTTGGGCATCTTCGTAGTCGACATCCATGTCGCCGTCCATGTCCACGCTCACCCAGTCTTCTGTCAGGTAGTCATAGCTCTTGAACGAGGTCATGGAGTGGTGCGGGTCGTAGTTCGTGATCCTGGTGAGCCAGCGGAGAGAAGTCTCGCAGTCATAATCTTTCCACGCGCCTATCGCGTAGTTGAGGTATTCCAGGGATTTGAATTTCGCGGAGTGTATCGTGATCTCCGCCCTCAGGGAGATCTGAGCAAGGACACCGTAGCGCGTGGCCAGAAGGTCACACTCGGGATTTACAAGGCCGACAAGAAAGGAGAGGGGGAGCTCCCAACGGAAATCGTATCTTGATCTGGCCGCGCCGCGGCTGGGGAAGTAGAC
>Ga0180437_10006930_pt1 | contig 14951 bp, 12 predicted proteins | sample SS_ome_4_FD_132410 | JGI IMG/M metagenome (GOLD analysis project Ga0180437, IMG submission 132410) | Hypersaline lake sediment archaeal communities from the Salton Sea, California, USA - SS_3_D_1 metaG | ecosystem: Environmental > Aquatic > Non-marine Saline and Alkaline > Hypersaline >...
CTCTTTTACCGGAAGGCATGTACACCCTCTGGACAGGCCTTCCCCTCTATCCCGAAGACAGAGAACCCCTGCCGGGAATCGGCACGACTCACAGGAGCATGCGCGGAGTAAGGATATTCCCCAACTCCCACAATTATGCGGCCGAGCACTGGATCCTCGGGGGGTTGTGCGACTGGATGACTACGCACAATCTGCCGCTTTTCATCTGGCACACGGAGATCGATCTCCGATCCCTTCACACCCTCGCGCTTCAATTTCCAGGCCTTTCCATCGTACTCGAAACGCAGACGCAGAAGATACTCTACCACGCAAGGACGCTCTTCTCCCTCATGCTGGATTGCCCGAATGTGCACATCGAGACTTCCAACTTCGTGGGAGCCGATTACCTGGAATATGCGGTGTCGGAGTTCGGCGCCCACCGTCTCCTCTACGGGTCATTTCTGCCCGTAAACGACCCGTTTGTGGGAATCGGAATGATACTGGATGCAGACGTCTCTGAAAAGGATAAATCGCTCATCGCCGGTGGAAATCTGAGGCGGATGATCAGGGAGGTGAATCTGTGAGCCAGTGTTCTCTGGTGGACGCTCATGTGCATCTCGACCCCAACAGCAGGTTCTACACGCCGGGTCCCGCGCTGAAAGATCTTCTTGCGCGGATGGACATGCTCGGAGTGGCGAAGGCTGTCTGCTCCGATCACCTCTCGCTCTACGCGGGAGCAGGAGCTGGGCTTGTTTCCATGCGCAGACTGTTCGAGACGTCCGGGGGCAGGCTCTTTTTCCTCGGCGTGTACCATCCGCGCAAACCCTCCGAATGCCTGCTGCTCCTGGAAAAAGCGGTCCGTTGGGAGGGATTTGCGGGCATCAAGATACACCCCTCATTTCACGGCGTACCTGCAGAAGACAGTTCCTACAGGCCGATATGGGAGTTCGCGTCGGAGCACCGCCTCCCGGTTCTCACCCACAGCTGGAGTGTCTCGGAGCACAACCCGACCCAGTCGTTTTCTCTGCCCGGAAGATTCGAGGGGTATATCGGTGAGTTCAGCAGCGTGAAATGCATTCTCGCTCACACAGGAGGGAGGGGAAACGGAAGGGCGGAGCTGATCCGGATCATCAACAGGTACAAAAATGCCTATACCGACATCGCGGGTGACATCTACTGCAACAGGCTCATCGAAACACTCACCAGTTCCGTGCCCTCGGACAGGGTCCTTTTCGGTTCTGATTTCCCCTGGCTTGATCCCCGATCGAACCTGACCCGCGTTCTTCTCGCCGATGTTTCCGACGAAGTGAAGGAAAAAATCCTGAGGAACAACGCGCTTGAAGTGTACGGGCTGGAAAATCGGTAGGGTGATGTGCCGCACAAGGGCACGAAGTGAGGAAAAAATTGGGGCATTTGAAAACTGCTGCAGTGATCTTTCCTGAGCCCGGCAGGGTGGTTGTCGATGAAGTCGACATTCCGGAGCCTTCTTCCGGCGACGTGACTGTTGAGATCGACAAAAGCTCTATCAGCAACGGAACTGAGCGCTGGTGTCTGACCGGCAAACTCACCGTACCTGACAAACCGCCGCTTGCGTTTCCCCACGTACCCGGATACCAGGCTGCAGGAACGGTGATCGATGTGGGCAGGGACGTGAAACAGCTGCAGCCCGGGGATCGGGTGTTCAGCCGCAACTGCAGGCAGCCGCAGGGATGGACAGGCTCCTGGTGGGGCGGACACACTGCGATTCACGTCACAGCCGCCGCGTCGGTGATACAGATCCCCCCCCAAGTGTCAACCCTCAAGGCATCCGCGCTGCTCATCGCTCAGGTGGGATACAACGGAGCCACGAAACCGCCCCTCTCCGGAGGTGAGGTTTCCGCAGTCATTGGTGATGGTCTCGTCGGTCAGTTTGCGGCGCAGGTGCTCAGACACAGGGGTTCGCGGGTGATTCTTTCGGGGCTGTCCGCTCTCCGCCTGGAAAAGGCGGCGCGATTCAGCGCACACGAGACCTTCAACAGCACTGAAGGTGACTTTCCCTCCTTCGTGAAAGGCCGCTTCCCCGACGGTGTGGACCTGGTTGTGGAGACTGCGAGCAGCGCCAGCACCATCCGTCAGGCAGTCGAGCTCTTGAAATACGGCGGACATCTCGTTCTGAACGGGTTCTACCCGCCACCGGAGAGCACACTCGACTGGCACTGGCTGAGGACCAAGGAGCTCACCACCTACTGCCCCAACTCCCGGACCCGCGAGCGGCTCGAAGCCACCCTCAGGCTCATCGCAGGGGGAAGCGTGAAGGTCGAGGAGCTCATAACCCATGAAATCGAGTATACAGATGCTCCCCAGGCCTATGAAATGCTCCTCGACCCGGAAGCAGAGTTCCTCGGCATAGTCCTGAACTGGAACGCATAACAGCGCTCAGGAGAACAGCAGGTCTGTCAGGAGGTTGATGTTGTCGGTGAAGCGGTACCCCTCCAGGTTCCCTTCGATTTCCTTCTCGTGTTCCATCAACCGGTCAGCGAACTCCTTGTATCTGTGCATGAGCCTGACGCCGGTCTTGAGCGCTTTCACCCGGTCCTCCCTGGGTGAAATGATGTCTATTGCCTGCCACCCCGCGTAATCGGTCTTGTTCAGGTAATAGTAGAACTCCAGGTTCTCCCAGAAATTGATGGTGCCGAAGATCATGTCAGGGTCTGCATCCTTGTAGTTTTCGTTGATGTGTATCTGGAAGAGCTTTTTGTGCATGTCCAGGCACACGAGAGACTCCGCGAGGTGCTCGCCAGCCATGAGGGAGTGCCCAATGTCCAGTGCAGCGCCTACATTGTCGAGCCCCACGTCGTTAAGAAGCATCATCAGTTTTCCCACATCGCGCACGTACTGTCTCTGCCTCGGGTCCTTGCTCTTGGGCTCGATCGCGATCTTCACACTCCTGTCGTGCTCGGCAACCTCCTGTATCGTTTCCACCAGGTTTTTCCAGCCGTCGTAGTAGTTTACCTGGAAGGGGTAGTCGAATCCGTCATGGGCCGGCCAGAGGAGCACGCTCTGAGCCCTGACCTCCTTGGCAAAGTCCATGCCCTCCTTGAACATCTTGATTGCGTCTTTTCTCACCTGCGTCTCGTTGGTGCTGTAGGCGCCGTTCTTCCACTTCCTGCTCCCCCACCCCTCCACAAACACATCCCCGACTTTGAGGCCGTGATCCCCAAGCTTCTTCAGGAGCTTCACCGGGTCTTTTGGCATGAGCGTGGGGGGATACATCTCGAATACTCCGTCAAGCCCTTCGATCTTTGAGAAGACCTCCAGCATCTTGTCGATGCTCATCTCCTCGAAGAATCCGTCCGGGACGTACCGCTCAGGGTAGGTCCCGAGGCAGAACACATGGGCGCTCACGTTCATTTTCATTGCTTTATTCTCCTTTGATCAGACTGTTTTTCTATGATACCAGCTTCTTCACCATGTTTCACAGGCGGGTCTAAACACTCCCGTCGGTTTATCCAGGCGTTCAGCCCTGCTTTCCACCCGTTAAAATCTTGAGATACCGCTCATAGGCTTCATCCCACCGCTCCTTCCGGCCGGGCTCATAGTGCACAAGCTCGGATGAACGGCGGGCAATCTCGCGTCCCTGTTCGAGCGTTCTGATCTCACCTGTTCCCTTCAGCTGCATGAGCAGGTTTCCCACCGCCGTCGTCTCTGTGGGGCCTGCAATGACCGGAACGCCGAGGTTGTCTGCAGTCCACTGGCAGAGGAGGCAGTTCTTCGTACCGCCTCCGACGAGGTGAAGAAGCTCGATCGTCTTTTCGGAAAAGCTCTTGAGCTCGGTGAGGCTTTTGCGAAACTTCATGGCAAGACTCTCGTACACACAGCGGGCAACCTCACCTATGCTCTGGGGCACCTTCTGTCCCCTCTTCCTGCAGTACTCCCGTATCAGCTCCGGCATGTCTGCCTGGACAGGAGCAAAAACAGGGTTATCCACGTCGATGAATGCTCCAAAGGGATCCGCCTGTTCTGAAGCTTGGACGATCTCTTCCCAGGAGAGATCTCCACCCCTGTCACGAATCCACTTCTCCCTGCACTGCTGAATGATCCAGAGGCCTGAGATGTTCGCAGCCAGGAAGGACCTCCCGTCTGCTGAGCCCTCATTACCGTACCCCGAATCAAACACGCTGTCCGTGATCACCGGCTCGGGCGTCTCCATGCCTGCCACGCACCAGGTGCCCATGCTGAGAAAGGCCCAGTTCGCAGCTCTTTCCCCGACTGGAATGCCGGCCTCAGCAGAGGCGGTATCATGGGTCGCAGGCACGATCACCGGGAAGGGCTGTATCTCGAGCTCCTGGCACACACTCTTCTGTATGGATCCGAGCCGGGTTCCCGGCATCAGAGGTTCGCTGAAGATGTCAGAAGGAATACCGATGGAATCCAGAATATGCCGGGACCATTTTTTCCTCCTTATATCGAACATGACCGTGGTGGTGGCATTGGCATACTCGTTGGATACCTCTCCGGTCAAGTAGTAATGAAAGATGTCGGGCATCATCAGGAATCTGTGGGCGTTGAGAAATTCGGTTGCTCCGTCTGCTTTCATGGCACACATGTGGTATACGCCCATGATTGAGAGAATGAAGATTCCCGAATTTTCGAAGAGCTCCCTCCCCGGGATGATCCTGAAAAGCTCCTCGCGCGCGCCGTTTCTCCGCTCATCCCGATAGTGCACCGGGTTTGCGAGCAGCGCGCCGTTTTTATCGATGAACCCGAAGTCGCACCCCCAGGTGTCCACGCCGCAGGAAGTGATGGTGCCGAACCTGTTCACAGAGGCTCGAAGCCCGATCTTCAGCTCCGAATAGAGACGGAGGATGTCCCAGTAGAGTGTTCCTGCCGCACGTACCGGCCTGTTCTCGAAACGATGGGTCTGTTCAAAACTGAAGCGGTCACCATCGTAGCATGCCACCAGCGCTCTCCCGTTGCTCGCGCCAAAGTCAAAAATCAAGTAGTTTTTATTCGCCATTCTCACACCCCTCTTCAGCTCACCATCCTTCTATTGATCATTCATCCACATACAGGTAGTCCCTGTACGGGACCTTTTTCACCTTTTTCAAACCCATCCAGTAGGCAAACTCCTCGATGCTGCTGCCCACGTCCTTCATCACCACAGGATAGTGGTGCGCAAGCCCGTTGACCAGCATCGTGTTCATCAGGTCGACCACATTCACCTTTTCTCCGTAGAGCCTCAGCTCCTTCACCCATCCCCTGCTCCCGCTGAAGCTTTTCTTTCCGCTGTCAAAGCTCTTGCCGGTAAAATAATAGAACCGGTCCGCCTCTCCCAGGAATCTGAAGACCGTCACGTCGCTCTCCCGAAAGTACACGTCGGTGATGGGACCGCAGTCTTTGAGCCCGGGATCGCTGGAATAGTCGGCGAAGTAGTGGCGTTCCAGGGTCACCCCTCTCTCATCTGCCATGTCAAAGGGAGAAGTTCCGCAATGCCACAGAAGCAGTGAATTGTCCGCGGTATCAAACCGGGGCAGATCCATGAGCACGGTGCTGCAGCCGGAGAAATATTTCAGCGCGAGCATCGAGACGGTGCTCAGCACATCCGCCTCACATCCTGCAGGGATTCCCGCACTGTTCAGCATCGCGTTCACCAGGCACCCTGACATCCCCTTCAGGGGCATCAGCTTGGGCCAGCAGGAAAACGCCACCGCCTGGTATCCATTCTCCTCGCAGATGCTCCTGATCGCACAGTACATCCGCACCGAGTCAGTGACCTTGTCCTCACCGATCCTCTCCCGCTTCGTGTGCTGCGTGAGCGTCTGGAGCTCCTTTTGAACAAGGCTCTCCGGCAGTTTTTCGCCGAGAGCGATGATGTCCTCCACCTCATAGTCCCTTGACACGTCAACACCCAGGTATCTGTAGATGTCCCGCGGATCGCTGTAATGATTGATGTGCCCGTCTGCGAGCTTGCCGATCTGAGCCACCCTCGCACCGCGCAGGTTCTTCTTTACCAGGAGCGACCTGACCGTGATCTCGAAGCGGGGCTTGAAAAAGGGCCCGTCGATGGGTCCGAAAAACCACTTCAGCTTTTTCTCATTCCCCTTGAAGTTGTGCCGTGCGATGCTCGAGTTCTGCGAGAGGTTCACAAAGGAAGCAAGAGGCATCGGCCCCTCCTCGCGCGGCTCCTCTATCGCCCAGAGTCCGACATCCGCCCTCGCTTTCATCAGCTCAAAGGCGAGATCACCGATTATGTAGGCAGGGTGAAAGAGCAGCAGAAAATCAATGTCCCGTGCATCCAGGTCTGCTCGTATGTGCACGGCATCCTTCAGGGTGAGCATGACCTTCTCGTAGCTCACAAGCTCGAACCCCATATCCTCTGACATCCGCTGAAGCCGCTTCCGGTAATCAGAAAACAGATCCAGACCGACTTTTGAAAAACCGTCCATGAAACCCGCGACAAAGCCGATCTTCAATTTTTTCATGAACCGCCTCCTCTCTCGTCCCAGCTTCGGGTATGTTTACAGGATTCAGCGCTGGGTGCGATCAACCGGCATTGATGCGCTCACAGGGTTCAGCGCTGCGCGCGATAATTCCGTGCGATCATCCAGTGAGTAATTCAAACCCTCCACATCGTTCTCCCCCCGTCGAGCAGTATCTCCTGGCCCGTGATATAGTCCCCCCAGGAGCTTGCGAGATATGCCACCATGGCCCCGATGTCCTCGGGTGTTCCCACGCGGCCCACTGGAATCTGGGACACGAGCTTCTGCCATGCCTCCTCTGTGGAATAGCGCCGTCGCACCAGATCCGTGCCGATGACGCAGGGGTGGACCACGTTCGTGTTGATCCCTTTGCGCGCGTAGGACTTGCACAGATACCGCATCATCCCGGAAAGCCCCGCCTTTGCGGCAGCATAGTCTATCGCGCCTCCGCCTCCGTCATACACTGCGGAGGAGCCTATGAGAACGATGCGGCCGAACCGCCGCTTCACCATGTGGGGAATGACCGCCTTTACCGCATAGAAGGCGGAGGAGAGATTCGTATCCATGAAGTGAGTCCAGCTCGGAATCGTGGTTTCCTCGACCTCGCGCTCGAGGTTCTGCCCCACATTGCAGACCAGAATGTCGATCTTTCCCTTCCCGCGGAGGATTTCTTCAACAACTTTCTCCGTCCCTTCCGGGCTGAGGGCGTCGACCGGATGATCCTCTGCGCTCAATCCCTCCTTCTGGATTTGCTCGCGAAAGGCAGCCACTCCCTGCGCCTGTTCCGGATTGCCCGTGTGGGTAAAAACCGTGTAGGCTCCTGCCCTGCACAGGCACAGGGTTATGCCCCTTCCGATACCGCGGCTCCCGCCAGTCACGAGTGCAATCCTGCCCCGCAGATCGATCATGAGCATCTGGAATCCTCCCTGATGTGGACAAGCCACATTCACGATTTAATAGAGTGTCCTGCCTGTCCTGCAGGAAAATCGGGATTGAGCTCCTATGAGAGAACCGCCCGGGCCCGCTCCACCACCGCTTCGATGGCCCTCTGGCGCTCCCTGTCAATATGGTACATCTCGGTCTTGTTCAGCACGTCATTCCACTTCTCATAGGCGATCTCGACCGGGTCCTTTTCGTGAGCCGCCTGTGCATCTGCATGTCTGAGCCGCTCGAGCAGCGCCGGTATCCACAGCCACTCCCTGAAATGAGCTGCGGTGTGGTCGGTGTCGATAAAGATACCCCCGATGCCGCGCTCCCGGATGAGCGCCACAGACTCTTCGAAATACGAACCGCCGATACCGCGGCAGAACCTATGCTGCGCGTGTGCGATGTCCAGATCGATCATCAGCTGCTCAGGCGAAAATACCACACCCGCACCCAGTATCCCTGCGCTGAACATGGGCTCTCCCGCAAGGGCAGTACAGAAGGATTTCAGGGTGCGCTCGTAGATCGACAGGGCTCCAGGCACCGGTGCATCGATGATGCCCGGCCCGGTGCTGCACCGCGTTCCATACCGCTCACGAAACAGCTGCGCAACGGCAAGGTCCTGCAGCACGGACTCAGGCCCGGAAAAGCACACCGCACCGCTCTTCGGGTTCAGGGCGCCGGAGACCACTGCTGCTTCCACGGGAGTTTCCTCCCGTATCGCCTTGACCATGGTCCACACGCCGAGTATTTCCGCAACCCCGATGATCGCACTTGCGATCGGATACACGGGCCCGGCAATGCCTGTCATGGGCATGGGAAGAATGAAGATGCTGAGCCCCCGCCGCGCCATCTCCACCATGATCGCCGCTTCCGGCTGGGTCACCCTGAGGGGAGGCTCAGTGTCGTGTATGTTCACGAAAATGGGCCGTTTCATGTACTCCTCAGGGGAGCCTTTCACGATGACGCCGATTTCCATCAGGTAGTCAAGCTGGCGCCAGTCCATGATCGCCGTGCACCCCGGTTTGCTGGAGTGGAGTGCCACCGTGGCAGCCCCTTTTATGGCGACCATCGCGGGAGGAACCTCCCGCCCATCCGGCTCCCTGAGGTAGTGCACGGCGTTTCCCACCGTGACGATCTCCGGTATCCCCTCGGCGAGGTGCACCATGCGCAGGAAGTCGTCTGCGGTTGCGATCCGGGTGAGCCTCTTCCCGTGGTCGTAGTAATAGGGACAGCCTCCTCCGAGGCTCACCGCGATCGCCGGAGTCCTCTCCCTGAAGGGAGTGTGCCAGCTGAAGGTGAGTGCCTTCGGGGCTTCCACTGTCGTGCACCCGTTCTTAAACCGAGTTCTCTCCTCTTCTGCGGCGATTTCAATGACGCGCTCGACGAGCCTTCCTGGAATTCGTGCGACTCCTACGGAGTAATCCACCCGGGCGCCCCTTCGCTCAAGCGCCTCCAGGGCAGCCTGGTTTTCGATTTTCATCCCTGGATCTTCCAGGAGACTGAGGGCGCTTCGATGGAGCCTTTCAAGCTCCTCATCTGAAAGCACCCGGAGAAAATCCTCTAGGGGTATCATGGCAACTTTCTGATCGGAGATGCATCAGTGAGCGGGGATACTGCCCGCATACATATGCAGGGACTGCATCAATACGCAGGGCCCGCATCACTACGCAGGGCCCACATCAATAAGCGGGGGTTCCCCTTCTCTTTTCCGCCTCATCTGCCCACTTCTTGTAGTTGTCCGGGGTGAGGAGCTCAACCTTCACCGGGACGACCGCATCTTCGTATTCTTTCCCCTGCTCAAGAATTTCCTTCATTATGCGGACACTGTCGTAGCCGATGAACCAGGGCTGCTGGGCAACGGTCGCATGGAGTATGCCGTCCTCTATTGCATGCAGCTCCTCCGGGTCTCCGTTGTACCCGACCACGATGATGTCCTTGCCTGCGGCTTTCACTGCATTCGCCGCGCCGACCGCCTCACGCCCGCTTGCGAAGAACACACCGCACACATCAGGCACCGCAGACATGATCTGCTGCATCGTGTCGTAGCCACCCTCTGCGCTCGGCACTGCAACAACGATTTCCGATGCAACCGTGTACCCGAGCTCTTTCGCCTTGTCCATGAACCCCTGCCCTCTCTGCCGCGCGTAGGTCCACTGGGGCTGAACCCGGCCGACTCCCACCTTCTTCGTGTTGCTGGATTTTTTCTTCATCTGCTTGTCGATGAACTCCATGGCGAGCTGGCCACCCTCATAGTTGTTGGAGATGAGGAGCGCGTTCACAGGACCTGACTTTCCGATGTCAGCGCACACCACCGGGATGCCGGCATTGCGCGCGTTCTGCACCGCAGGCCCGATGGCACCCGGGTCCACCGGCGTCACAACGATTCCGTCCACCTTCTGGCCGACCAGGCTGTTGAGGTCCTGAGCCATCTTCTGCGGATCACTGTTCTGGTCGATCATCACATACTCGTACCCGAACTTCTCGCATGCGTCCCGCACCCCCTTCTCCAGATTCTGGAAAAAGGTGAACTCCATGGTCCAGAGGGAAAATCCGATGGTGATCCCTTCCTTCTTCTCCCCTGTGCCTGCGAACAGGAACAGCGGGATCAGCATGAGCACAATGCACAGCACAATAATCTTCTTCATTTGTCTGCCTCCTTCACTGTTTTTCTCTATATTTCCAGGTCAAGCCTGCCGCTGCCCGAGCAGCGTGAACTTGAGCCGGTTCAACGCCACTGCGAATATGAGCACGAGCCCCACAGCCACGAACTGCCAGTAGGAGTCCACCTGCATCAGCCCGAGCCCGTTCTTCAGATAGGTCAGAATCATCGCGGCAAAGAAAGCCCCCCACAGGTTTCCGTCCCCACCGCCGAGGGCTGTTCCGCCAAGAACCACCGCAGTGATGACCTGAAACTCATACCCCTGTCCCAGCATGCCCGGGTTTGCGCTCCCCAGGTTTGCAGAGATCACCACCGATGCGATGCCCACGAAAAGACCAACCAGAGCGAACACCGTGATCTTTGTCCTGTCCACATTGATGCCCGAGAGCATCGCCGTTTCCCTGTTGGTCCCCACCGCGATCACGTACCGTCCGAAGGGTGAGCGCCGCAGCAGCAGGAACGCGACCACATAACAGATGAGCATGAGAATGATGGCAAAAGGCACCCCGAGCACGCTCCCGTTGCCGAGGAAGAGCCAGAAAGGGTTTTCAATGTACACAGGGGTATTATTCGTGTATATGTAGGCGAGGGAGCGGTAGATGAACATCATCCCGAGGGTGGTGATGAAGGCCGGTATTCTGAGCTTGGTGACGAACACCCCGTTTACGAACCCGAGGAATGTGGAGAAAAGGATCGTGAAGAGCACCGCAGACACGCCGCCGATCTTCGGAAGAAAGGAGGACCCCATCGCCGCTACGAGACTGAGCATGGAGCCGACAGAGATGTCAAAATCGCCGTTCATGATGCAGAAGGCCATTCCGATTGCGCCGATTCCGATGAAGGAGGAAAACCTGAAATTGCTGATGAGGCTGTAGGCTGAACGAAACGGGGGTGAGAGCGTCGAGAAAATGACAAGGAGAACGAAAAAGAGAAGCGGAAGCCCGAAGTTTTCCCAGCGGCGTGCAATCCTGGCTCTTATGCCCATGCCCCTGGTCCTTTCCACCTGATCTCCTTTCCGGTCTTTCCTCAAGACCGATTTTACACCTTGATTCCCTTTGCCCTCATGGTCTCCAGATACCTGCTCCTGACGCCGTCGATGAAGAGAGCGAAGAGAAGCACGATGCCGACCGAAAGCATCTGATAGAAGATCTGCACCCCTATGAGGTTGAGGCCGTAGTAGATCATTGAGATAAACACCCCGGCAAAGAGGGTACCCCACAGGTTTCCCCTGCCGCCCGCAAGGCTCGTTCCTCCCAGAATGGTCACGGTGATGGCAACGAGCACGAATCCGGGAGACATGGTCGGGATACCGATCAGAGTCTGCGACGTCCGTATGGTTCCTGCAACACCGGCGGTAAACGAGACGATCACGAACACGAAAATCTTGATGAGATCCACCTTCAACCCCGAGATTTTCGCCGCGCTCTCGTTCGACCCGACCGCGCTCACATGCCTCCCGAAGGCGGTATGGTAGAGGAGAAAGTAGAAGACGGCGAAGAGCACGATCATGATATAGATCGGGTTCGGCACTCCCAGGGTCTTCCCTGTTCCCACCTCCATGAACAGCTTCTGCTGGATCACGATCTGCTTTCCCCCTGCAACGATGAGCGCGACTCCCCTGATGATGGTCATCATCGCCAGGGTCGTGATGAGCGGGCTCACTCTGAGCTTTGTGATGATGAGTCCGTTCACCATTCCCACGAAGGAGGCGACGATCAGGGAGATGAGAATTGCAAACGGGATACCGATCAGCGGAATCAGAATCGAGATGAACACGCTGGTGAGCGCCATGACAGCGTCCACCGAGAGGTCGAAGCCGCCCGAGGTGATGGCCAGGGTCATGCCAAACCCCACCACAGCCCCGTAGGTGCCCTGCGCGACGATGTTGAGGATCGTGTCACCCCTGAGAAAGTTCGGGCTCGCGATGGACAGAAAGATGCTTCCGAGAACAAAGAAGATAAATATGCCGATTTTTTCGTAGAGCTTGAGGAACTTGATCATAGGGATTCCCCTGAAATATCGCCCACTTTCTGGCCGATCTGCGCTGCCACGAGCTTCTCCTCGTCCATGGTGTCCTTGGTAAACTCCGCCGCGATGTGTCCCTTGTACAGCACTATACATCTGTCCGGCAGGTTCACCAGCTCGGGAAGCTCCGATGAGGTCATGATGATCGATATTCCCTGATTCGCGAGCTCTCTCATGATCCTGTGTATCTCCGCCTTTGCCCCCACATCGATGCCCCTGGTCGGCTCCTGGAGTATGAGCACACGACAGTCTGTAATGAGCGTACGCCCGATCACGACCTTCTGCTGATTGCCGCCGCTCAAATAGATGATTTTCTGACCCGGCTCGGTAAATCTGATGTTGAGCCTGCCTCTGATACGCTCAAAGGACTCTTTCTCCCTGGCATCCTTGATGAACAGCCCTCTGAAAAAGGTGAGCATCTTGATGATGATGATGGTCACGTTGTGGAGCACCGACATATCCGGCAGGATGCCCGTGTTCTTCCTGTCCTCTGTGACGTACCCGAAGCCGAGCCTGATAGAGTCCCGCACGGTATCGATGCGTACCGGTTTTCCCTCGAAAAAGATTTCACCGCTTTTTCTGGGGATCGCGCCGTAGAGAGATTTCAGAAGGTGATGCACACCGGAGCCGAGGATGCCTGCAAACCCGAGTATCTCGCCCTTGTACAGCTTGAAGCTCACATCATCCACATGGTCTGCGATGGAATAGTTTTTGACCTCCATTATGACGTCCCGCTCTTCCGAAGCTCTCCGTTCCCCACTGAAGTAGCTCTTCACCACCTTGCCGACCATCATCTCGATGATTTCACCCTCTGTGGTGTTTGCGCTGATCCTTGTGCCGATCTTCTTTCCGTCGCGAAGCACCGTGATCCTGTCCGAAAGCTCGAAGGCTTCCTCGAGCCTGTGGGATATGTAAATGATCGACACCCCTTCATTCCGAAGCCCGTCTATTATTTCGAAGAGCTTCCTCACCTCTTTTTCCGTGAGCGTTGCGGTCGGCTCGTCCATGATGATGAGCTTGGATTCGATGGAGAGCGCCTTGGCAATCTCCACCATCTGCCGCTCCGCAACCGGCAGCTCGCTGATGAACTCACTTGGATCTATCTGGACATCGAGCCTGTCGAGAACGACCTGGGCGTCGCTGTTGATCTTTTTCCAGTTGATGAAACGATTCAAGATCCTCTTCGGCTCTCTCCCGATGAATATGTTCTCCGCAACGGAGAGGTCCGGAATCAGGTTGAACTCCTGGTAAATCACAGAAATGCCGCTTTCCTGCGACTGGTGGGTTGAGTAGAAGACCACGTCCTGATCTTCGAAGATGATTCTCCCTGAGTCCGGCTGATAGATTCCGCCCAGTATCTTTATCAGAGTGCTCTTCCCCGCGCCGTTTTCCCCCACAAGGGCATGAACCTCACCCCGGTTCATATCGAAGTCCACGCCATCCACCGCGACCACACCTGGAAAGATCTTTGTCACATTTTCGAGACGAAGCAACTCCCTGTCGTGCATGTTGATTTCCAGTAATGAAAAAAAATTACATTTATCAGAGGGTTATTGATTCTATTGTAAAAAAATTTTCATGTCAACAGATTATTTCTCTACCACACCTCTGGTGATTCATTGTAGTTTACAATAGTAAACTGTCAAGGATTTTCACGCGTGCAGGCCGCACGAGTCGTCGGAGTCCGGTCGCAGACCACGAATCAGGAGGGTTTCAATACTCATTTTGTCAAAAGGAGCCCTCTTATCGTCACAGGGATGGAGAACATGTACATCGACGAAAGGATGCTTGATGAGATAGAGGGAGGCAGCAGTTACTGTTTCCATGTATACGAGCAGCAGCACCCGGAGGTCGTTCTCGGAAGGTCCAGGGATGAAGAAAAAGACGTGCACATCGAAAGAGTTCGTATGGACAGGGTGCCTGTGCTCAGGAGGATCGGAGGAGGAGGAACGGTGCTCCTGGCTCCCGGCGTGATCGTCATATCCGTTGCAGGGAAAAGCTCCCTCCCCTTCCATCTGCGGGAGCACATGAATGCGGTGAATCTTGCGGTCATTACAAGCCTTCAGGCCCTCGGTGTTCGGGACCTCTCGATCAGAGGCATATCGGACATCGCGATCGGTGACAGTAAGATCCTGGGCTCTTCTCTCTACCGGAGGAAGGACACGGTACTCTACCAGGGCTCCCTGCTCCTCAATCCGGATCTCAGCCTGGTGGAGTATTACCTGAAGCACCCGGAAATGGAACCGGACTACAGGAGGGGGAGAAGCCACAGGGAGTTTCTCACCTCTCTCTGGAAGGAGGGATACCGGATCCCAAAAGCCGGTGTCGTCCAGGCCCTGAAAGAGATTCTCATGCAGGGCGCACCGTGGGAAACCCGGCACGGTTTCAGCCCTCACCTCTCCTGAAAAGCGCGATTGTCTCGAATTCTGCCCGATTCGGATCTTTTCCGGTTTGATTTTTCCCGTGCTTCACACTACATTTAATTACGCAGAGAATGCACCTCCCTGACAGGAGGAGAACAACAGGAGCGCTTTCAAGAGATGAACGGGCACGAAGATCAGTGGAACAGGATCCTGAGAATCACCGTACTCATCATCCTCATCATCGCGGTGACATTCGTTCTGAAGACCCTGAAGGGCATCTTCGTTCCGCTGGTGGTGGCGGTCTTTCTCACCTATCTCTTCGCGCCCTTCGTGGAGCTGCTTGCAAAAGCCAAGATTCCGCGGATACTGTCCCTCTTCATCCTGCTTGGGATCATCGGCGTGGTGGGCACCCTGCTGGCACGGGTTCTGATCGTAAATGTGAAGGAGTTCATCAACTACTGGCCCACGGTGGAAAACAAGCTCGTCACCCGTATCGGGTATTTCCTGGAAACCTACTTCAACATCGAAACGACTAACCTC
>Ga0180437_10006931_pt1 | contig 14950 bp, 16 predicted proteins | sample SS_ome_4_FD_132410 | JGI IMG/M metagenome (GOLD analysis project Ga0180437, IMG submission 132410) | Hypersaline lake sediment archaeal communities from the Salton Sea, California, USA - SS_3_D_1 metaG | ecosystem: Environmental > Aquatic > Non-marine Saline and Alkaline > Hypersaline >...
CGGTGATCCGCCTTATCAATTTCATCAAGAGGAGGCCCTCCGCACTTAAATTCTCAAGGCAAAACATATACCTGAGGGACAAGGGCATGTGCCAGTATTGCGGCAAGCATTATGCTCGTGAGCTGGTGACGTATGACCACGTTGTCCCGCGATCCAAGGGCGGATTGACGGATTGGACGAATATCGTGACCTGTTGTAGGCCATGCAATCGCAAAAAGGGAGGGAGGACCCCAAAAGAGGCGGGGATGAGGTTAATCAGGCTGCCCCGAGAACCTCGGTGGCCGCCGATTCTAACCATAACCATAGGGTTTCAAGAGACTCCGGTATCATGGCGTCCCTATCTCTATTGGAACATTGCCGTGGAAACATAGCCCTCCTTATTGGTGAAGGCGCAAATGGGTCCTCCCTTGGGGGGCCCATTTCCATTTTTAATGGCTTCGTAAAAAGTCCAACTTCTGCGTTGCGCTGCATCCTTCGTCACTGCAGCGTACTATAAGTACGCCTCATTCCTCAGGATTTGCGCGCCTTGAATTTGGAGCTCTTTACTGTGCCCTGAAGTAAGACTTTTTACGAGATCATCAGTTTTGGATAATGGTGAAATTTTTCGGGGAGAACGTAGATGCTCCCTTGACAATCCGGGGGCTGGATGGTAGGAAGGGAAGCAGTAAGTCCGCGAAAAAAGGAGAAAAGGATGGAAGTTCTTTGGGCTCCATGGCGCATGACATATATAACGGGAGATAGAGAGCACGGATGCCCGCTCTGTTCTCTACTAAAGGAGAAGAAGGATAAGGGGAATCTGGTCCTATATCGGAGCAGCCGGTCCTTTCTTGTCATGAACCGTTTTCCATACGCAAATGGTCACCTCATGGCCTCACCCAGCAGACATGTCGCCTCCCTCGATGAACTCGATGAAGGGGAGATGGTGGACTTGATGGCATTGTTGAAGAAATCCACGCACCTTCTGAAGAGGGCGTTAAAACCGGATGGATTTAATGTGGGAATGAATATCGGAAGGGTAGCAGGAGCTGGAATTGAAGGTCATATTCATTTCCATATCGTTCCGCGATGGAATGGCGATACCAATTTCATGCCCGTTTTCTTCGAAACAAAAGTCATGCCTGAATATCTCGAGAAAACATACGAGAAGTTGATCTGTCTTATCGAGGAGGAACCGTAAGGAGGTTTCCAGCGCTGCGGTGCTGCAGTCAAAAGAAAAAAGGTCAAGGTTAAGGCTGAGGCTGGAGTCAAAATGTCAAAGTTCAAAGTTCGAAATCCCTGTGGAGGCGGAAAAACGAGCTCTGAGCGCGAATTATATTTTTACGACAACCATTCCCAGGACACGAGCGGTGAAAACCCATTTCTGGGTTAAAGGTGGCGTAAATGCTTGAATTGTCGAAAAAATATGTTTGAGCGGCGAGGAGCGAGTTTTTTCGAGACCTCGTAACGCTTCAAGAACATGAGCACGAAAGTAAATGTCAAAGTTCAAAATCCAAATGTCAAATAACTGATAAGGAACACGAACACGAGGATGAATGTCAAATGTCGAAGTTTAACGGAGGAGATTCTTGACGGGTTCCATTCGTACCCAAGATGGTCGAATTCAGCGAGGAGGGGATGTATGACGAAGTCTGAATTGAGCGAGATATTGGCGCAGCGATTAAATCTTACCAACAAAAAGGCGAAGATGATCGTGGAAACCGTGATGGAGAGCCTGAAGGAGGCCTTACTGAAGGACGAACGAATCGAAATTAGGGGCTTCGGCAGTATCATGAACCGAAGATATAAGGGATATACGGGGAGGAACCCCAAAACGGGGAAGGCCATTAAAGTCCCTGCCAAGATATTGCCCTTTTTTAAGGTGGGAAAGGAACTGAAGAAAAGGGTAAATTCGTGAGCAACCCTGGAGGAACCCTTTGACTTATCAAGGGGTTTTGAGGAGATCTCTGGGAAATTGGAAAAATGAGCTCTGAGCGCGAATTACGATTTTTTCGTTAACCATTCTCAGTGAAGCGAAACGGCCGCAAAGACAATGTTTGAGCCTGAAAGGCGAGTTTTGGATTTGCAGTGAAGCGAACGTTAGAATGGTCGAAAAAATATTTTTGAGCAGCGAGGAGCGAGTTTTTCAGAAATCTCTTGAGAGGAAGAGATGGATTTCCTCAGTCTCGAAAAAGGCTCGGTTGTATCCCCCCGAGAGCTCGTGAGAGCCTGTCTTTCAGAGAAGGGAGTAGCGGAGGATGCGTTGGCGTTGGACGAGGTGGCTATTGTTAGCTTCAGTCGACGCGATTTGCTGGCCCTTGTTGAGGAAATGAAGGCCAAGAGGGTGCAGGCCTGGAGTGGCAGGAATGACAGGGTGTACCGAGGGGTTACGGATGGGAGGGGATGCACGATAACCCAATCGCGGTACGGCGCACCCAACGCGGTCATTCTGCTCGAGGAGTTGGTGGCCTTCGGAGTGAGGAAAGCGGTATTCCTCGGATACTGCGGGTCAATACAGGGACATATTGGAGTTGGGGAGGTCATTCTGCCTACCCATTGCATAAGGGAAGAGGGTACCTCATACCATTACCTCCCGAAAGGGATAAGCTGTCACGCCGACGAACGAATTCAGAGGCTGATTCAGCAGGGTTTATTGGAGTCCGGGATCGAGCCTCACGTGGGCGCCTGTTGGACCACGGACGCGCTTTACCGGGAAACTGGGGAGAAGATCGATCGCTATCGATCCAAAGGGGTATTGGGCGTTGACATGGAGAGCTCAGCGGTCTTCTGTTTAGGGATATTTCGGAATATCCGAGTTGGATCGGCAATGGTTGTTACGGATAGATTTTCGGAGTCATACTGGGAAGGAGGGTTTACCTCCGATAGGGTAAGCGAGAAGATGCGCATGGTTTGCCAGATGATAGTGAAACGAATCGCAGACCTGACGAGTCTATAACTTTTTGCTTGCAATATTTGTTGATTTATGCTATTTTAACTGTAATTCGGTCTGCTGGAAAAGTGGGCTTTCGGCCCACTTTTTTATTAGGACCCTAATTTTGAAATACGAGGATTGATCTCTCCTGGCTGGGGGGAAGATGGAACCGGAGGTAGAACACGCGGTTAGCAAAGTCGTCGAACCCATCGTGATTTCCCATGGGATGGAATTAGTCGACGTGGAATATCGGAGAGAAGCCAGGGGATGGGTGCTCAGGATTTACATCGACAAAGAGGGTGGAGTGACCCTGGATGATTGTGTCTTGGTAAACAACGAGGCTGGACCGGTAATAGATGTCGAAGACCTTATTCAGTCGCCGTATACGCTAGAAGTCTCATCGCCAGGGCTCAATAGAGCTTTGAAGAAGGAGAGGGATTTCGAGAGATTCAAGGATAGGTCGGTGAAGATACGTACCAATGATGCCGTAGGGACGAGGAAGAACTTCAGGGGAAGGCTTTTGGGCTGCACGAAAGGGCTGATTAGAATCGAGGTGGATGGGGACGTCCTCGATATACCCCTATCGAATGTGGCTCATGCCAACCTGGAACTTGAATTGTAACTGATGACAGAGCCAAAAAAGGGGAGAAGCGTCGATGGGGCAAAACTTAAACTACATCATTGAACAGGTGGGAAAGGATAAGGGAATCGCACGGCATGTCATTATAGACGCGTTGGAAAATGCGGTGCTGATGGCGTCGCGGAAAAAATACGGATCCCAGCGGCTGATGGAGGCCCACTATAACGAGGAAATTGGGGAGGTAGAGCTCTTCCAATTCATGGAGGTGGTGGAAGAGGTTGAGGACCCCTACACCCAAATTTCCCTGGGTGAGGCGAGGGAACTGGATCAGGATTCGGAGATTGGAGACAGTTTGGGAGTTAAATTGGATACCAGCGATTTCGGAAGGATAGCCGCTCAGACGGCGAAACAGGTAATTATCCAAAGGGTGCGCGATGCGGAGAGGGATAATATCTATAACGAATATAAGGATAGAAAAGGGGAGATCGTGACGGGCGCTGTTCAAAGGGCCGAAAGGGGGAGCCTCTATATTAATGTGGGAAGGGCAGAGGCGATTTTGCAGTCCCGAGAGCAAGTACGGGGTGAGATATACCGACAGGGAGACAGAATCCGCGCTTATATTTTAGACGTTCAAAGATCGTCAAAGGGACCCCAGATTTTCCTTTCCCGCACACATCCCGGGCTCTTGGTTAAGCTCTTTGAGATGGAGGTTCCGGAAATTTCGGAGGGAATTATCAAGATCGTGGACGCAGCGAGGGAACCGGGAGAGAGGGCAAAGATATCGGTGTACAGCTCGAATAAGGATGTTGACCCAGTTGGGGCGTGTGTTGGAATGAAAGGCTCTCGGGTCCAAAGTGTTGTCCAGGAACTCCGAGGTGAAAAGATCGATATCATCCCATACTCAGAAGACATCGCTAAGTACGTGAGCAATGCATTGGCTCCTGCTAAAATATCCCGGGCTTACATCGACGAAGAGAACAAGACCATGGAGATCGTCGTCGAGGATGATCAACTCTCATTGGCCATTGGGAAAAAGGGTCAAAACGTGAGATTGGCGTCAAAGCTTACGGGTTACAGGATTGACATTAAGAGCGAATCCAGGATGGAGCAAATTTTGGAGGAGACCATCGGGAGGCTGAGGGAAATTCCCCATGTGGGAGAGGTGATCGCTCGAATACTCTACAATGAGGGTTTTACGTCGGCAAGGGAAATCGCCGAATCAGAAGTGGAGGAGATGGAGAGATTGTCGGGTATTGGCATAAAAAAGGCTCAGAAGATTGTAATGGCTGCCAGGAAAATGGTAGAAGCCGAGGCAGAAGTCCCCCCCGAGGATTCGGGGGAGGAAGAACAGAGGGAATCCGTCCCCATCAGTGAGTTAAAGGGTGTGGGGGAAAAGACGGCGGCACTTTTCATATCAAAGGGAATCAGGACCATCCGAGATTTGGCAGGAGCCGATTTTGAGGCACTGAGCTCGATTCCTGGCATGGGCATGAAGAAGGCGGAAAAACTGCTAAAAGATGCTCGAGACCTTGAAGGACAGTCGGCTCATGACTAAAGTCGGCCACATCCCTATGCGACGATGTATCGGTTGTCGTAAGAGACGCAGGAAAGATGAGCTCGTCCGGCTTACCCATGTGGATGGAAAGGGTGTGGTAGTGGATGTGGAGCAGAAGATGCCCGGCAGGGGAGCTTATCTTTGTGATGACGATCAGTGTTTTCGAAAAGGCCTCGATGCTAAGGTCATGTCCAAAGTCTTCAAGAAGAGGGTGGCGATTGATGAAAGCGTACGAAAATCCATCGAATCCATTTCGCATGGCGGGGTGGAAAGGAGCAGGCAGATAAGGCCATCATTAGCTTCAACTGGAGGAGGAACGTAATGGCCAAGATAAGGTTTCTCGATGTAGCTGAAGAAGAATTGGAGAAGGAAAAACTCCTCGCCAAGCTCAAGAAGATGGGGGTGAAGGTAAAAGAAGAGGAGATGGAGGATCAGGGGAGTCGGTGGGGTGCGACGGAGAGGGTTATCCGAGATGATGAAGGGGCCGAGTTCATCGAGAGGCGAGTTAAGCCGACAGTGATTCGGAGAAGGGCGAAGACTGTGGAAGTGGAAGAGGAAGTTCCCACAGAGGTTCAAGGGGAAGCCCAGGAAATTATCCGGGGAGAGGTTGCTGAAGCGTTGGAAGAGGAAAGGCCGGTTACACCTCCTCCCGTGGAAGAGAGGGTGGTAGAAAGCCCCGTGGAGGTAGCCGAGGAAACCCGCGATGAGGTTGCGGAGGCGCCCCCCCAGGAGGTGATCCCTTCAGTTCCAGTGGAAGCGAAACTGGCCGAAGTTAAGGAGGAGGAAGAGGAAAAGGTCAAGGTCAAGAAGAAAAAGGCTAAAGCAGCCGAAGAGGTGCCGGAAGAACGCCTCCCGAGGAAGCGGGTAGCGAAGAGGAGGGTCGTTGAGGAGGCCGAATTGGAGACGGCGAGGAGGTATTCACGTGCGCCTCGGGAGCAGATGGTCAAACCCCTCAAGGGGCCCAAGAAAAAGGTCGAGTTCATCACCTCGAAGAAGACCTTGATTACCATCCCCAAACCAATCAAAAGGGTTATTCGAATTACAGAGGCGATAATGGTTTCGGAGTTGGCAAAGCGTATGGGGGTTAAGGCCACAGAGGTGATTAAGAAATTAATGGAGATGGGTACTGTCGCAACCATCAATCAAACCGTCGATGTTGACTTAGCATCCCTCGTTGCGGGCGAATTTGAGTACGAAGTGGAAAAGGTCTCCTTGGAAAGGGAAGATCTCTTGGAGAGGAAGGAGGATACCCCCGAGCAGCTGAAGTCGAGACCGTCGGTAGTGACCATCATGGGACACGTCGATCATGGAAAGACCTTGCTATTGGATGCCATCAGGAAGACCAATGTGGTTGGGGGGGAAGCGGGGGGGATTACACAGCATATCGGAGCCTATGACGTACAATTAGACCGTGGCCATATCGTTTTTATTGACACCCCGGGACATGCGGCCTTTACCGCTATGCGAGCCAGGGGTGCTCAGGTAACGGATATCGTGGTACTAGTGGTTGCGGCTGATGATGGGGTTATGCCCCAAACAATTGAGGCCATCAATCATGCGAGGGCTGCCAGTGTTCCCATCATCGTGGCCATCAATAAGATTGACAAACCCAATATTAACGTGGATAAGGTTAAGAGGGGTCTGGCGGAACATGAGTTAATCCCGGAGGAATGGGGGGGAAATACCATCTTTGCGGAGGTATCGGCGAAACAAAAGATAGGAATTACCGAGCTTTTGGAGCTGATCTTGATTCAAGCGGAGGTATTGGAACTGAAGGCCAACCCCGACAAATTGGCCAGGGGAACAATCATCGAGTCGAGGTTGGATCGGGGCCGTGGGGTTATGGCTACCGTTTTGGTTCAGGAGGGGACCTTAAAGGTAGGGGATTCCTTTATCACCGGGATGAACTATGGTCGGGTCAGGGCCATAATCAATGATCGAGGCCAGAAGATCCAGCAGACGGGTCCTTCCATGCCAGTGGAAGTAATAGGTTTTACGGGACTTCCCGGAGCGGGAGAGGCGTTTATCGTATTGGATGACGAGCGGATAGCCAAACAGATTGGGATGTATCGGCAGGAGAAAAGGAGGGGAAGGGAGCTCGCGAAATCGAGCAAGGTTTCATTGGAGGAGCTCTATACCAGGATTCAGGAAGGGGATGTGAAGGAGTTGAATATCATCGTGAAGGCCGATGTCCAGGGATCTATGGAGGCCGTAAGCAGTTTCCTCGGAAAGCTTTCCACCGATTCCGTGAAGGTGAACGTCGTCCACGGAGGTGTTGGGGGAATTAGCGAAACGGACGTGAATCTGGCGACGGCCTCAAATGCAATTATTATCGGATTTAACGTTCGCCCCGGATTGAAGGCCATGCAACTGGCTGAACAAGAGGGGGTTGATATACACGCCTATAGCGTGATCTACGATGCCATAACCGACGTTCAGAAAGCAATGGAAGGCCTCCTGAAGCCCACCCTTAAGGAGGTAATTACGGGCAGGGCGGAAATTCGAGCAACCTTCAACATACCTAAGGTAGGAACCATTGCCGGAAGCTATGTGGTCGATGGAAAGATGGCGCGAGGCGGCAGGATCAGACTGATAAGGGATGACGTTGTCGTTCATGACGGGCGAATTTCATCCCTCAAGCGTTTCAAGGAAGACGTCAAGGACGTTCAGCAGGGATATGAATGTGGGATTGGCATTGATAATTTCAACGACGTGAAGGAGGGAGATGTCATCGAATCCTATGAGTACGAGGAGGTTTCTCCCTCGCTGTAGGATTGGTATAATTCCCCCGGGAGAAGAGATGATCGTAGGCATTTGCCACCTGGATGTGATTATTCCAGAGAACCACTCCCTCAAGGGAAAGCGTCAAGTGGTTAAGAAGATAATCGATAGAGTGAGGAACCGTTTCAATATCTCCATTGCAGAGGTGGGCGATAATGAACTTTGGCAGAGATCACAGCTGGGGTTGAGCATAGTCGGTAACGATCGGCGTTTTGTCAATTCGTACCTGGATAGGGTCGTCAATTTCATCGAGGCGATGAATATCGTTGATATCGCCCACAGCGAATTGGAAATACTCAATTGTTGAGGTAACCCTTGGAAAGGGGCATGGACAGCAGGCGACCTAACAAGGTCGGGGAACTTATCAAGGAAGAAATTTCCCGAATGCTCTTGAGCGAGGTCAAGGATCCGAGGATTGGCTTTGTGACCCTTACTAAGGTTAAGGTTTCAAGGGACCTGCGGTTTGTCAAGGTCTGGTTCAGCGTCCTCGGCGATCAATCGGCTCGAGAGGAATGCCTGAGGGGATTGAACAGTGCGACGGGCTTTGTGCGGAGAGAACTGGGAAGGAGGCTCAGATTTCGGTACGTTCCCGAGATCGTTTTTAGCTTCGACCCTTCCCTTGAGTATATGGGGCGATTAGCAGAACTGATTCATCAAATCCACGAGGAAGGGGAATCAGGGGAGACAAAGGGCCGATAATGGACGGGATATTGGTGGTAGATAAGCCCTCCGGAATTTCCTCTTTCGGCGTTGTCCAACGGGTAAAGAGGTGGCTGAGGATCAAGAAGGCGGGACATACAGGAACCTTGGACCCCTTTGCCAGCGGCGTTCTCCCCTTGGCCATTAATGAAGGAACGAAGACAATTCCCTTTCTGATGGAGGAGCAGAAGGAATACGAAGCCGTCGTGAAGCTGGGGATAGAAACGGATACCTACGACCGAACGGGAAAGATCACCGCTGTGAAGGAATTGGACCGGAACCGGTTGGACGATGAGACCATCATGAAGGTTATGAGGGGATTCATCGGTCAAATAGAGCAGGTTCCCCCCATGTTTTCCGCCATTAAACACGGAGGGAGGCCCCTCTATAGATTGGCGAGATCCGGAATTACCGTGCAGAGGGAACCCCGCGTGGTGGAAATAAAGAACATCGGGGTAACCCGGATTTGTCTTCCCCTCGTTACCTTCACGGTGTCCTGTTCAAGGGGTACGTATGTCCGGACTCTTGCCCATGACGTCGGCAGGGAGTTGAAGTGCGGGGCTCACCTCCATCAGTTGCATCGAACCCGAAGCGGACCATTTGGCCTTGAAGACGCCGTTCCCTTGCGGGACGTGAAATCCCTGGCGGAAGGAGGGATGATCGAGGGGAGAATTATTCCCCTCGGCCGAGTGCTGGGAGGATTGCCGAAGATCTGTGTTGGGGGGGAATTACGTCGGAAGATCCAACGGGGAGGGCAGATACTGGTGAGGGATATCAGGGAATCACCGCTTCCTCGAGTTGACCGAGGAACAACGGTCAGGGTTGTCTCATCCGCTGGAGATCTCGTCGCCATTGCGAGGGCTGAGATGGAAGATGGGGTTCTCATGGAGGAGCAAGCCATAGCATTTAGGTTGCTCAGGGTTTTCAATTACAATGGGGGAGGGTCAAGATGACGCTCGAGGCGGAAAGGAAAAGGGAACTTATTGAGGAGTATCGACAACATGATGGGGACACGGGCTCACCTGAAGTGCAGATTGCCCTTCTAACAGAACGAATCCGGAATCTGACCGAGCACTTCAAGGTCCATAAGAAGGATCACCATTCGAGACGGGGCCTCCTGAAATTGGTTGGGCAGCGGAGAAGTCTGCTCAATTACCTGAGAATGAAGAGGATTGAGAGATACCGATCGGTTGTCGAGCGATTGGGTATTCGAGGATAGGGCCATGGGGGCCACGAAACGCAAAGTAAGGAGATGAAAAGGAATGATGGAACGGAAAGTGTCTATTGAGTTGGGTGACAGAACCCTTTCCATTGAGACGGGAAAACTGGCAAAACAGGCCAACGGCGCTGTAGCCGTCCGGTATGGAGAGACGATAGTCTTGGTAACCGCCGTATGTAGCGATGAGGAGAGGAAGAACATCGATTTTATTCCTCTTACCGTAAATTACCTTGAGATGACCTTCGCCGCCGGTCGTATACCCGGCGGTTTTTTCAAGAGGGAGGGGAGACCCAGTGACCGAGAAACACTCATTTCAAGGTTAATCGATCGCCCCATCCGGCCTCTCTTCCCCAAAGGTTTCAAGAGGGAGACGCAGATTATCGCCACAGTGCTTTCCGCCGATCAGGAGAATGATCCCGCCATCTTAGGGATGATCGGTGCCTCGGCAGCCCTGACGGTCTCGAATATTCCCTTTAAAGAGCCCATTGGAGGCGTAAGGGTGGGCAGGATAAACGGGGAGTACAAATGCAATCCCACCAAGAGCGAGTTGGAGATGAGCAACATAGACCTTCTCGTGGCGGGAAATCGGGATGGCGTAATCATGGTTGAGGGGGGCGCGAAGATGGCCAGTGAAGACGATATCTTGGAAGCCATCTTCTTCGGTTATGATCATCTCCACGGCGTGATCGAAATACAGGACAGGCTGAGGGAAGAGCTCAATATCGCGAAGATGGAGTGGATACCAAGGAAGGATGAGGCTTTGAACGAGCGGGTTCAATCCTTTGCCGTTCCCCAAATAAGGGAGGCCTACGCTATTTCGGAAAAATTGGAGAGGAGGCGACGGTTGGAGGATATTCTTAACGCCTCAATGGAGAAATTTGCCGGGGAAGACGAGGAGTCCAGGGCCGACGTGAATGAGATACTTTCGGAGACCGAGAGGCAGTTTATCAGGGAGATGGTCCTCAACGAGGGAAGAAGAATCGATGGAAGGGATCTTTCCGATATTAGGCCCATCTCCTGCGAGGTGGGCATTCTCCCCAGAACTCACGGATCGGCCCTCTTCACCCGTGGCGAAACGCAAGTCTTGGCCGTCACAACTTTCGGGACCTCATCCGATGAACAGAAGATCGATTCGCTGAGCGGGGAAAGCTACAAATCGTTCATGCTCCATTACAATTTTCCTCCCTTTTGTGTCGGTGAGGCTTCACCCCTGAGGTCACCGAGCCGAAGGGAGATAGGCCATGGGGCTCTTGCCGAACGGGCGATATTGCCCGTCTTACCACCGAGCGACACATTCCCCTATACCATTCGGGTAGTCTCCGAGGTATTGGAATCGAACGGATCCTCTTCCATGGCGACGGTATGCGGTGGGATGCTTGCTCTTATGGATGCTGGGGTTCCGGCTACGGATACCGTTGCCGGAATAGCCATGGGGCTGGTCAAGGAAGGGGAGAAGGTTGCGATCCTGTCCGATATTTTGGGAGACGAGGATCACATCGGCGACATGGATTTTAAAGTTGCCGGAACACCGGACGGAATCACTGCCTTGCAAATGGACATCAAGGGGCCAGGTGTGACGAGGGAATTGCTGAAGGAGCTCTTGTATAAGGCAAGGGAAGGAAGGCTCCACATCCTGGACAAGATGAAGGAAACGATTTCAGAACCGAGGAAGGATCTTTCCCGGCATGCCCCGAGGATCGTCACCATGGAGGTGAAACCGGACAAGATTCGGGATATCATCGGCCCCGGGGGTAAGAACATCCGGAGTATCGTTGACCAGACCGGGGTCAAGATCGAAATCGAGGACCCGGGGTTGGTTAAGATCGCGTCACCGAACAATGAAGCCATCGAGGAGGCTATAGCGATCATCAAGAAGCTCATCCAAGAAGTAGAAGTAGGCGGGCTCTATTTGGGACAGGTGAAGCGGGTGTTGGACTTCGGTGCCATTGTGGAGATTTTTCCGGGGACAGACGGTTTGATTCACATCTCGCAGTTGGCCGAGGAACGGGTAAGGAGCGTCTCGGATATCCTGAAAGAGGGCGATGAGGTGCTGGTGAAGGTGATTGGGATCGAACCCAATGGTCGGATTCGACTGAGCCGCAAAGCGGCGTTAAAAGAGGGATATGATAAGGGGTTAATCAAGGACAAGAATTTGTGATAGGAGATGTATCAAAAGACCCTCCTGAAAAATGGAATCCGCGTCGTATCGGAAAATATTCCCTATATGAGGTCGTTTTCCCTCGGGATCTGGATCATTACGGGGTCGCGAGACGAGGATTCCGACGAGAACGGCATCTCCCACTTTATCGAGCACCTCATTTTCAAGGGAACGAAGAGTCGCACGGCCCATGATATAGCCAAAGAGATCGATTCAGTGGGGGGTATCCTCAATGGGTTTACCGAGAGGGAGTATACCTGTTTCCACGCAAAGGTTTTGGATCAGCATTGGTCCCTCGCCATCGAGCTCCTCTCGGATATCTTCCTGAACTCCATCTTTGATTTCAACGAGATCGTACGGGAAAGGAATGTGGTCCTCCAGGAGATTAAGATGGTGGAGGATACGCCCGATGACTACATCCATGACTTGTTCAGTAAGATCTTCTGGGAGGGGCATTCCTTGGGATACCCCATCTTGGGGAAGAAGGAGCACGTCAGTTCCTTCGGTCGCGAGACCATTTGCCGCTACTTCGATGATCACTATAGATCCAACCAGCTTGTAATATCCATCGCCGGCAGCTTTGACCACGAAAAGGTGATTCAGCAGATCGAGGAGACATTCGGCGGGTTGGGTGAGAGAATAAAGGCGGGGAAGGGAAAATCCCCGGAACCCAAGCCCGGCATTGATGCGTTTCCAAGGGATTTGGAGCAGGTTCACCTGTGTTTGGGTACACAAGGCATATCGCAAACCCATTCCATGCGATTTGCCGGCTACGTCCTCAATACCCTTTTGGGTAGGGGCATGAGTTCTTATCTCTTTCAGGAGATCCGTGAGAAGAGGGGCCTCGCCTATTCCATATATTCCTATCGGCCGGCATATTTCGATGTTGGCCAGCTCGTGGTATATGCGGGGACTGGCAAGGGGTCATTGAAGGAGGTCATTCGATTGATCATAGAGCAGTTCGATAGGTTGCGAAAGGAGAGGGTACATGGGGAGGAGCTGAAGCGGACTAAGGACCAACTCAAGGGAAATTTACTCCTTTCCCTGGAAAGCTCGGATAGCTGGATGACCCGCCTGGCTCAAAACGAGATATACTTTGGCGAATACATCCCCATTGAACAGGTTATCCAAGGCATCGAGGGGGTCACCTCGGAGGAGGTGAACAAACTGGCTCAGGATCTTTTTCGAGAGGAGCTGCTCTGTTTAACGGTTTTAGGTCCCGTCGAGAAAAAGGAACTGCCTCGAGAGCTGTTGAGCTTTCAGTAGGGGAGATGACCTATGGAGGAGGGTCACCGGAGGGTGAGGATCAGGGTAAAGAGGCTCAGGGGAAACGAGAATGGCCCTTTGCCAACCTATATGACGGAGCACGCGGCGGGATTGGACGTCAGTGCCTTTTTGGAGGAAGAGGTGCGGATTGCTCCGGGAGAGAGACGGTTAATTCCCACGGGGCTGACGGTGGCAATTCCCGAGGGCTTCGAGATTCAGGTCAGGCCTCGCAGTGGTCTGGCCATTAGGGACGGTTTGACGCTGGTCAATACCCCGGGGACTATCGATGCTGACTACCGAGGGGAAATCGGGATCCTCATGATCAACCACGGCGAGAGACCCGTCTCAATCAAGAACGGGCAGCGCATTGCCCAACTCGTCGTCTCCAAGGTTTATAGAGCTGAACTGGAGGAGGTGGACGTACTCCCCCCCAGCCATAGGCAGGAGGGTGGCTTCGGCCATACCGGTCTTTAGGGGAAATTGGAAGAGCGAAGAAGGTCATTACATGGAGAAATGGATCGATAGGTACATGAACTACATAGCCGTGGAGAAGGGATTATCGGGAAATACGCTCGATGCATACGCCTGTGATCTGGTTCGATACGCAGGCTTCTTGGAGGGATTGGGAATTGTCGAAGTCGAAGAAACCTCCAAGATGGAGGTGATGGCTTACCTCCTCTCCCTGTGGAAACGAGGCCTTTCCCCTAAAACAGTGGCCAGGTGTATTTCCGTCTTGCGGGGGTTTTATCGGTGGTTGGCCGATGAGGGGGTGCTGCGGGCAAATCCATTGGAGGACATGGAGTCTCCGAGGACAACGCGATCCCTGCCGGAAGTGCTTTCGGTGGATGAGGTTGATTTGCTGTTGAAACAACCCGACCCCTCCAGTCCCGTGGGGATGAGGGATAAGGCAATGTTGGAGCTCCTGTACGCGACGGGATTGAGGGCATCGGAGTTAACGGGGTTAGAGCTCAGGAATATGAACGTGGAGGGGGGATATCTGATTGTCCTGGGCAAGGGGAGCAAACAGAGGATTGTCCCCATGGGCCAGGAGGCCCTCCATTGGCTAAGGCGGTATCTCGAGGAATCCCGTGAGAACCTCCTCGGGGATAAGCGGAGTTCCCTCGTCTTCCTGAGCCAATGGGGAAAGGGGATGTCTCGCCAGGGTTTTTGGAAGATCATAAAGAAGTATGCCCTCATGGCTGGAATTAGGAAGAGGATTTCCCCCCATACCCTCAGGCATTCCTTCGCGAGTCATCTCTTGGAAGGGGGAGCGGATTTACGGTCGGTCCAGAGTCTGCTCGGGCACGTGGACATCTCCACCACCCAAATCTATACTCACGTGACCCGTGAACGGTTGAAGAGGATCCATGCTCGATACCATCCCAGACCGTGATCGCCCCGTTCTCCCAAGGCGGGTGGTCCCCCCGGGCCTTCGAGACGACGATGGAGGTCATTACTACCCACATCAACGCCGATTTCGACGCTTTGGCCTGCATGTTAGCGGCTAAGAAGCTCTATCCGGAGGCGATCTTAGTTTTCCCTGGCTCCCAGGAGGGGAGCTTACGGGATTTCTTCGTCCGGTCCACCATTTACGTGTTTGAGGCCGAGCGGATGAAGAACGTAGATCTGGGTCGAATCACGAGGCTTGTTCTAGTCGATACCCGACAGATGAGCCGAGTCGGGAAGTTCGCTCAAATCTTAAAGAAGCCCGAAGTGGATGTTCACATCTATGATCACCACCCTCCCTCTTCGGACGACATTAGAGGCTCAGTGGAGGTGGTGAA
>Ga0180437_10006932_pt1 | contig 14949 bp, 9 predicted proteins | sample SS_ome_4_FD_132410 | JGI IMG/M metagenome (GOLD analysis project Ga0180437, IMG submission 132410) | Hypersaline lake sediment archaeal communities from the Salton Sea, California, USA - SS_3_D_1 metaG | ecosystem: Environmental > Aquatic > Non-marine Saline and Alkaline > Hypersaline > Sediment...
GCAGATCTCGAGCCCATCCTCGACCATCGCCGTCAGTTCGTCGTAGCTGGTCTCTGGCGTGGTGAGCTTGTACATCTCCACCTTGTCGAACTGGTGGCCGCGCTTGATGCCCCGCGTGTCCCGCCCGGCCGACATCTTTTCCCGGCGGAAGCAGGCCGTGTAGGCCACGTAGCGGAGGGGCAGCGTATCCGGGGCCAGGATCTCGTCGCGGTGGAGGTTGGTCAGCGGGATCTCGGCCGTGCCGATGAACCAGGCATCGTCCTCCACGTCGTGGTAGATATTGTCAACAAACTTGGGCAACTGCCCGGCACCCCACATGCACTCTTCTTTCACCATGAAGGGTGGGTAGATCTCGGTGTAGCCGTGCTCGCTGACGTGGAGGTTCAGCATCCAGGTGATGAGGGCCCGCTGGAGCCTGGCCCCCAGCCCCTTGAGCACGTAGAAGCGGGTGCCGGAGAGCTTGACCCCCCGCTCAAAGTCAATGATGTCCAGAGTCGGGCCCAGGTCCCAGTGGGGCAGGGGCTCAAAGCCGAACCCTTTGGGCTGGCCCCAGGTGCGCACCACCACGTTTTCGCTCTCGTCGCGGCCCACGGGCACGCTCTCGTGGGGCAGGTTGGGCACCTGGAGCAGGGCCTGGTTTAACGGCTCTTCCACCTGGCGCACCTGGTCGTCCAGCCCTTTGATGCGCTCGCCGACCTCCCGCATCTCCTCGATGAGGGCCTGCCGCCTGTCGCCGTCCTTCATCTTGCCGATCTCTTTGGAGACGGCGTTGCGCCTGGCTTTCAGGGCTTCCACCTCGGAGAGCAGCCCCCGCCGTTGCTCGTCCAGGCTCAGGATCTCGTCAATGGGGGCTGTGGTGTTCAGCTTGACCAGGGCCTCCCTGACCAGATCGGGATTCTCGCGGATGAATTTCAAATCGAGCATGGTGATGTTCTCCTCTCCAAGAGCCAGTCTGAAAAAGTGAGCGAGCCCCCCTTGCGAAGGTTAGGAATATCCCTGGCAACAGCGAAATTCTTGTCAGGTAAAGACACTTTTCGACCGAAAGCTGCTTCTGAACCTTCGCAAGGGTTCCCGTGTAGTGCCAACAAAAAGCTTCTCGCCCTCAGAAAAGGACGAGAAGCGTCAGACTTTCGTGGTGCCACCTTTTTTCGCCGCCGCCTCGCGGCAGCGGCCTCAGTGGGTGTGGTTACACCCGGCGCGATAACGGGCGCGTCCGGCTCGGGATACTCTGGGTGGGCGCAATGTGCCCCCCATTTCACCCGGCGACTCGGGAGGGGATTTCGGCAGTCTCTGGCTGTCGCCTCCCAGCAGCGGCGACTCTCTGGAAGCCGAGGGCTGCTTACTCGTCTCCGTCGTGGTCTTTGAACAGGATTATATCATAGTCACCGCAGGGTGTCAACTCGATTTCAGGCCGAACTGCACCTATTCCGGCCCCCGAGGTGTCACGCGGATGGTCTGCTCATGGTCGTAGGTCACCAGGCCGGGCCTGGCCCCTTTGATGCGGCGCACGTGTCGCCTCTGGGTATAGTCTACAGCGGCCCGGGTCGCCTGGCGGGCCTGGGAGTAATAAGCCGCCAGTCCGGCCGCCTGGCGCAGGGTGGCCTCTGGCACGTCTTGCCCCCCGCTCTTGACGATGACGTGAGCGCCGGGCACGCCCCGGGCGTGGAGCCACAGGTCGTCGGCGGAGGCGCGGCGGAAGGTGACTTCCTCGTTCTGGCGGCTGTTCTTGCCCACCAGGATGGTCAGGCCGTCAGGGGAACGCAGGGTCAGGGGTTGGCTGCGGGCGGGCTTGCGCCGCCGCTCCTCGCCCTTCAGGTAACCGGCCTCGCTCAGGGCCAGCCCCACCTCCTGCACCTCGGGCTGAGTGGAAGCCAGCTCCAGGTCGGTCTCCAGTTGGTCCAGGTAGCGGAGCTCCCATTCTACTTGCTCCAGCAAAGCCGGCACCTCGTCGGCAGCGGCTTTGGCCTTGTGGTAATCCTTGAAATACTGCTGGGCGTTCTCCACCGGCGATGACCGGGGGTCGAGGGCAATGGTGAGCGGTTGGCTGGGTTCCAGTTCGACGGCCAGTTCCGTCTGGCCCGGCGCGATCTGGGTGGCATAGGCCAGGATCCACTCGCCCTTTTGCCGCAGCGCCTCGATTTCTTCCCTGGCGGCCAGGGACCGCTCCAGCGACCTCCGTTTCTTCTGCTGCCGTTCTCTGCCTCTGGCGATGGCCTGGCGCAGGCTTTGCCTCAGGAAGCCGTAGGGCTCTTCTCTCATCGCACCGGCGTAATAGCCCTCCACCGCCTGGCTGATGCTGGCCAGGGGCTCGTGTTCTTCACGATGGGTCAGCGGGTAGGGGGCAAAGACGGCGATTTCCCCTTCCTCTCGCACCGCCGACGGCTGCCAGGGACCGCTCTCCAGAGGTGAAAACAAGTCGCCCAGGGCCGCCAGCAGCGGCGACATCTTTTCCACTTCGCCGGCCCGTGTATCCGTCCGGCCCGTGGCGCGGAAGGCGATCTCCCGGGCCAGCAGGGGGCTGACGCCTTTGAGGCCCTGCACCAGCCCCCGCCAGAGGGGGACGTCGGGCGGCAGGGCTTCGACGATGTGCCGCAGGCGTAGCTCGGTCAGATCGCCGGGAGCCAGCTTTTCCTGGGGCGGGGGCGGCCGGTAGGGCTGGCCGGGCAGGACGGTGCGGTAGCGGCTCATCTCGGGGCCGACGCGCTTGACGCATTCCAGGACGACGCCGCCCGCGTCCACCAGGACAATGTTGGAATGGCGGCCCATGACCTCGACGACCAGGGTAGTGCAACCGTGCTCGTGGTGGTCCAGCCCGATGTGGAGCACCCGTTCGAAGGGCGGCCGCTCGAGGCGGTCAATGCGCGCACCCCGGGCGTACTTGCGCAGGAGGAGCAGGAGAGGGGTAGGTGTGGCCACCCCACGCCTTAGCTTGCCCCCTGCCAGGTGCACCCGCGCCGCCTGGGCGTGGGCCGAGGCCAGCAGGTAGTGGCGCTCCTGCTGGGCATAGATTTCCAGGCCCAGGCAAAGAGAGGCGGGCAGAAGCACCTTTTGCACCCGCCCGCCCAGTATCTTCTCCCGCAGCTCATCGGCCACAGCGGCCATGGTCAAGGCATCGAAATACATACGCTATAAGCTTTGGTGTTACAACCGTGCCCCATTATCCCCCCGACAAGGGCAGGGCAAAGGTAAAGGAACTGCCCATCCCCTCCACACTCTCCACCCAGATGCGGCCGTCGTGCAGCTCGACCATGCCTTTGGCAATGGACAGGCCCAGGCCCATGCCCTCAAAACGGCGGGTGAGGCTGGGCTCCACCTGGTAAAAACGATCAAAGATGCGCTCCTGCACTCGGAGGGGGATGCCAATGCCCGTATCTCTGACCGAGACCCACCCCTCGTTCCCCCTTGTCTCAACGACCACCTGGATGCGCCCCCCTTCGGGGGTGAATTTGATGGCATTGGACAACAGGTTAGCCAGCACGAGATGGAGTTTCTGTCGGTCTGCTTCCACCAACGGCGGTTCGGGGGGCAGCTTGACGCTGATATTTTGCTTCCGGGCCTCGGCCAGCGAGGCGAATTCGGTCGTGATCGTAGTGACGAGTTCATTTAGCGAGAGTTGTTCCAGCTCGAGCTCGGCCTCGCCGGCCTCGATGTGGCGCAGGTTGAGCATATCGTCAATCAACGACCGCAAACGGAGGGCGCTTTGGAGGACGGCATCCACTTGCTCACTGGCCACTCCGCTTGTCTCGTCTTTCAGGAAAGAAGCGTATCCCAAAATGACCGTCAGAGGAGTCTGCAATTCGTGGGAGGCAATGGCGACAAAGTCGCTCTTGAGCCGATCCAGCTCGCTCAGTTCCTCGTAGGCCCTTTGGATCTCGGCCACCAGGCGGGCGTTCTCAATGGCTATGGCGGCGTGGGCAGCCAGAGTGGACAGGGTGTGTACGTCGTCCTGGCCGAAAATCCCATCGCCAGTCTTGTTGAGGGCTTCCAACACGCCGATGACTTGGCCTCTGACCTGCAAAGGGACGCCCAGTATAGAGCGTGTCTCGAAATCGGTGGTCTCATCAACCTGTGAGTAAAAGCGGGGGTCCTGTCGGACATCAGAGATCAGCAGGTGCTTGCCCTCGCGCACGATCCAACCGGCGATGCTGCCCTCGAGGGGCACGGTGACGCGCTTGACCTTTTCTTTTTGGGAACCACTCACAGCCTCGAAACGCAGCTCCCCGGTGTTTTTGTCTACCAACATGATCGAACTGGCTTCGGTATCCGTCAACTCTGTGGCGGCTTGGGTGATGGTCTGCAGCAGGGGTTCAAGTTGGAGGGTCGAAGTGAGGATCTGGCTGATTCTGAGGATACGCTCAAGGGCAGCAACGCGTCTTTCCAGGATTTCCACCTTTTCTTCCAATGTCCATTCTTCTCTTTGCATTCCTGAAAGCCTCCTGGGCGAAAAGTACCGTGGATAGTCAGAACTTCTATGCTCGGTAGATGGAAATTTCACCTTCCCGAAAGCTCTAGTGATGCGCTGCCAAGCAATTTGACAGATGTTTAGACAAATTCTCGATCAATCCGGTGCCGTTGGAAGCTTTCGGGAAGGTCTGCTGCTCAAATTTTCCATCTACTGATGCTCTCAAACTTCGATGCTCATCTTCTCCGTGCGCACGCGGGCCATGGCTTCCTCTGCAGGAATCTCTTCGTCCGAAAAACGCAGATAGAGATATTTGAATACGTCGCGGATCACGGCCGCCAGGGGAACGGCCAGGAGCATCCCCCAGAGCCCCAGAGCCTCGTTGCCGACGACCAGGACAACCATGATCAGGGCCGGATGCAGCTTGACGCTCTCGCCAGCGATTTTAGGAACGAGGAAGAGGTTTTCGATCTGTTGGATGACGATAAAGACGACCAGTGTCCAGAGAGCGGCCATGGGTGATTGTAGCACCGCCACGACGAGGGCGGGGATGGCCCCCAGGATGGGGCCCACAAAGGGCAAGATTTCGAAAACACCGGCTATCAACCCCAGCAAGAGGGCAAATTCCACCCCCACGATGAGCAGGCCGGTGGTGGCCATGACGCCGATGAAAAGGCACAGGAGCAACTGACCCCGGATGTAGGCGCTAAAGATGTCATCGGTGATGCGCAGGATGTTCAACAGATCGGGTTCGATTCTGTCTGGTATCAGGTCCAGGGCACTTTCTCTGACTTTGACCTCATCGTTCAGGATGTAGAAGAGCCAGAAGGGGATAACCAGGATCCCTAAAAAGAAACTGACGGTGCTGGAGATGACGCTGACGGTGCGCGTGACCCCTTCCTGAAGGGCCTGCCCGATGGTGCCAGCCAGTTTCTCCAGGCTGTTTTGGATCCTCTGTTGGATGTCCAGAGGGATGATCTCTTGATACTTACCCAGCCACTCTGAGCCCAAGGTCCGTCCTTTCGTTGCCAATTCGGGCATCTGCTTCCAGAGAACCTGGACCTCTTCGACCACGGGGGGTATCAGGAAGGAAAAGATACCGGCGATGAACAGGATGACTATCAGGTAAGCGATCAGAATGGACAGAGGGCGCGAGAGGTTCCGGTCGCGCAGGAGAGGGGGCATCCTGCGCTCAAAAAAGTTGACCACGGGCAAGACCAAATAGGCAATCACCAGGCCAATGATAAAGGGCAACAGGGCCGACTTGGCTACATAAAGCATCCCGCAGACCAAAAGGAGCAGGAGGACAACCAGGATCAAACGGTTGCGTCGCGCCGGGGAGATGGAAAATTGGGGTAACATGTAAGACCTCCAGAATGGGTAGAGGAATGGCCTATTTCAGGCCAATGACTTCGTATCTCTGCACTGGTTGAACTTTGCCCTTGACCTGGATGGGGGCAAGCTGGTTGACTTGGACCGCATGGCGCACCAATTGGTAGGTAGCCTCGCTGATCAGGATTTGATGGCCTTTGGCCACTCCGCAGAGCCGTGAGCCCAAGTTGACGTTGTCGCCGATGACGGTATAGTCGGTAAACTTGGAGCTGCCGATCTGTCCCACGATCATATCGCCGCTGTTGATCCCGATGCCGATGGGCACCGCTTCTTGCCCGGCCGCCTCCCAGCGGGCCATCAGCTCTTGGTGAGCACGCTGCATCTCGAGAGCCGTGCGCACCGCCCGCAAGGCGTGATCCTCAAGGGGCAGAGGGGCGCCGAAAAGGGCCATGACTTCGTCGCCCATGAACTTGTCCAATGTGCCTTCGTGTTGCATGATAATGGACGTCATGGCCTCAAAATGCTCGTTCAGGACGGTGACCAGGCTCTCAGCTCCCGTTCGCTCGGCGACGCTGGTGAAGCCGCGCATATCGGAGAAGAGGACGGTTACCTGTGACCTTTCGCCTTTGAGGAAATCCCTGCCGGAGGCCAGGATGGCCTCCATGATCTTTGGGCCCACAGAACGTCCAAAGGCCGCGCGGAGCTTGCGCTTCTCCAGGCTCTCAAAGATGGCGGTGTCCATCTGGCTGGCAATGGCTGTCAGCAAACGCTCATCTTCTTTATCAAAAGCGCTCAGCTTGGGTCCGTTAACGGCTCCGAAAATGCCAATGATCTTTTCCCGCAGAATGAGAGGAATACATATTACCGAGCGGACCCTGGAATCCAGGTCTCGGCGGTTGATCAGCCTGGCTTTCCGCAAAGCTTCGTCGGCTGTCTCCTGTACCAGACGGTAGTGGTCGGCGATGGCAAATATGTCGCTTTCTGTGGAGGCTTTCAGCTCCAGTTGTTGGCCCGTCTCATCAAAGAGCATGATGAAACCCATTTCAGCGGCGATCACCTGGCAAAGCTCATTGAGGATCGCACTCAGCATAGGCTGGAACTCGAGGCCCGAGTCGCGGATGCGGTCAATCCTGTAAATCGTCTCCAGTTCTTTGTTGCGTTGCTGGGACTGGCGGTAGGTGCGGACGTGTACCACTGCCGAGTCGGTCTGGCTGACGGCTGCTTCTAACAGGTCAATGTCATCTTGATCAAAGTTCCGTTGTCTGTTCAGAAAGAGCAGCGAGCCGAGCCGCTCCCCACCGATGACCAGAGGGGCAGCCAGTATATGATTCACCCCCTGCTGATGGAGGCCAAAGGTATCATCGAGGACAGAGATCCGTTCCACGACTGCGCCTTGTTCTGCTGCTTTCTGCAGCGCATTCCGGCTCAGATGGCCAAAGATCCCCCGGCGATCATCCACCGTCTTTAATTCCAGTTCCCCTGATTCTTCCCTCACCAGACTCATCAAGCACAGATCGGCGTCCAGGTGGCTGGTCACTACCTGTATAACGGAAGAGAGCAACTCTTGCATGTCGGTCGTACTGTCACGGATGCGGTCAATGGCCAGTATGATCTCCAATTCCTTCTCTCTTTGGGCCAGTTTTCCCTTCAGGGTTTCAATGTCTTCTTGCATGGTCATTCTTCTCTAGAAATCTTCATAAGTCGAATCTTTGACGAATAGGGCAAGATTTTGGACACGGACGAACACGGAAAAACACTGATGGATTAGTCCTATTTCATCAGTGGGCGTCCGACCCTATTATATCATGGAAAGGCCTAGTTTGTCCATCAGTCAGTTTCGGCTCAAAAATGCAGGAAGCGGTCTGCTCCTCCTGTGAGGGCGGACCGCTTCGAAAGCATTTTACGTCTCAAGATGATGTGGAATAGTGTGGGATATTGAGGTTAAATGTGGGATAATTGACGGAAACGTCTCCCACGGGCTATGACTTTACCTCCCGGATGGCATCCTCTACCACGTTCAGGGTTTGGTTGATGTCTGCCTCAGAGTGCGAATAGGACAGGAACCAGGGCTCGCGGGGGTCTATGTCGGGCATCACGCCGCGCTTTACACAGGCCGCCATGATGCGCTCGTACAGGGCATGATCAGTCTTGGCCCAGGCCCGGGAGTCAGTCAGCGGCTCCTCCGTTATGTTGACGCCGAACATGGCCGGATGGCCGGTCAGGAGGAGGGGGATGCCAGCGCCCTTGAAGATGCTTGTCAGGCCTTCCTGGAGCAGGCGTCCACGTTGGGCGATGGTGTCCAGTACTTTGCCATCCTCCAGGATGTCCAGCACCGCCTCGGCGGCAGCCACCCCGACCACGTTGGAAGCGTACGTTCCACCATGGGCCACCCCGCGTCCGACGAGGTTCATGATGGCCCGCTTGCCACCAAAAGCAGCTATGGGGTAGCCGTTGCCCATTGATTTGGCATAGGTAGCCAGGTCGGGCTCGACCCCGTAGAGCTCTTGCGCGCCGCCCCGCGCCACGCGGAAGCCGGTCTTGACCTCGTCCATGATCATGACGATGCCGTACTCTGTGCATTTGGACCGGATGAACTCCAGCCAGCCGGGCAGGGGCTCGATGGAGGCGCAGTTGCCCATGATGGGCTCGACGATGATGGCCGCCACGTCAAACCAGGTATGCCTCAGCATCCGTTCCAAAGCTTCAAAGTCATTGAAGGGCAAGGTGATGACCAGTTCGTGGATTGACTTGGGGATGCCAGATGAGGCAGCTATCGGGATGGGGCTGTAACGGCTGCCAAAGGTGGATGGGGGGGCGTAGGTGGAGAACAGCATATAGTCGTACATGCCGTGGTACTGGCCCTCGAACTTGATGACTTTGTCCCGATTGGTGTAGGCTCGTGCCACTCGCAAGGCGTGCATGGTGGCCTCGGTGCCCGAGTTGGCGAAGCGGACCATCTCCACGCACGGGCACATGGCTGCCAGCTTCTCAGCCACCTTGATCTCGTGCTGGTTGGTCAGGGCATAGACCACTCCCTCCCCTAAAGCCTGGCGCACCCGGTCGTCAACGGCTTGATAGGCGTGCCCCAAGATCATGGGACCGAAGCCCAGGCGGTAATCAATGTAGCGATGGCCGTCAACGTCCCAGATATAGGCACCCGAGGCCCGCTCGACGACGAGGGTTTCCTCGTCGCCCCAATAGCGAAAGTTGGAGGACACGCCCAGGGGCATCACCTTGGCAGCCCTGCGCCACATTGTCTTGCTCTTTGGGTTATTCATTGCCATCGTTTTCTTTTCCTCCACGGGTGAAATGGTTGCTGTCAAGTCGGCTTCCGCCGCAGGCGGTTTGCCGTTGCTGAAACTGACTGCTCCAGGGTAGCAATACTTGACGCACTGGGGGTCGCCACCGCACAGGTCGCAGGCCAGCGCGTATTGGCTCACCGTATCAAAGTACATCGCGCCGTAGGGGCAGGCCGGGACGCAGGCCGGGTCGCCATTGCAGCCATCGCACTTTTGGGGGTCAATGAACAGCGGCTGGCGCGACCCGGCGCGTGAGATGGCGTCCTGGGGACAGGCGGCGATGCAGGGGGCATCGAGGCAGGAGAAGCAGGCCACGACCTCGCTCTTGCCCTCCAGCGGGTGGTTGCTGACCCGGATACGGGCCCTGGTCGGGGCGAACTCGCCAAAGTGAGAGGCCGAACAGACCAGTTCGCAAAGGTGACAGCCAGTGCACAGCTTGTTCTTGAATTTGAGCGGCATCGTCTTCCTCCCTCACTCCATCAGGCCGGCCAGTCCCAGGGCTGCCAGTTTTTCCGGCGTCGGGATGCCGTCCTCAGTCCAGCCGCGCAGCCGGTAATACTCGCTCAGCGCGGCGTCGTACTCCTCCCGCGTCAAGTTCTTGCCGGCCGCAGGCCCCTCCGGCAGCGCGCGGTCGAAGATGGTCGGCGGTGGGTAGTCGTCCTTACGGCGGAACCCCTCGCGCACGTTAAAGATGCGACCCAGGTTCCAGATGCGCTCTCCGATGGTGAGCATCTCTTCTTCTGTGTACGAATAGCCGGTGCCGCCGCAGATCAGTTTGGTGATGTCTTCGATCCCGATGGCCCAAAAGTCGCAAAAGATGCCGGTCCATTTGACCGCGCTCAGGTTCTGCATTTCCGCCACCATCACCGCCTTTCCCTCCAGGGTGAAGGGATCCCCTTCACCGAAGGCATCGTTGGCGATGGGGAAGGCCCGCATGTGGCACCCGCCCCGGTCCGATGTGCAGTAGGCCAGAGCCATGCCGTAGGAGCCGCGCGGGTCATAGGCCGGGAACTCTAGTCCTTTGCTTTCCATAACCAGATGTTCAGCGCCATACTTTTGTGCGATGTGGCGGCTTCCCCGGGCCAGTTCTGTCCCTACGCCACGCAGGTAGGCGATGTCCTCGGTCGTGGCCAGATACTCCTCCTCGTTGCCGAAATGCAATCCAAAGTCGTGGATCCTTTCCTCCGTCATCAGCATCGCCAGCCCAATCACGTTGCCGGTGGAGATGGTATCCAGGCCCAGGTTGTCGCACAACCGGTTGAAGGAGATAACCGCCTCCAGGTCGCTAACACCGCAGTTCGAGCCGCCCAGTCCCAGCGTCTCATACTCTGGCCCCTCCATCAGGCCGTCGGCGTTGCGCGTGAGCTGGCCGCAGGCCAGCGGGCAGGTGGCGCAGGCCCGGTTGCGGCTCTTAAGCGCCTGTACCGCCGCCGAGTTGATGCCCTCTGCTCCCTCGAACACCCCCTGGCTGAAGCCACGGGTAGGCAGCAGCCCGGTCGTCTGCGAAAGGTCCACGATCAGCGGCGTGCCGTCCGTGTAGGCCCACAGGTTGTCAGCAGTCAGCAGGTGGTTCTGAAAGATGTCGTAATACATCGCCATGAAGGACTCTATGTCGGGCACATGCACAGGACCGGTGCCGCGCACCGCCACTGCCTTCAGGTTCTTGCTGCCAAAGACCGCCCCAGCCCCGCCGCGCCCAGCCTGCCGGTAGGCCTCTGAGGTCAGGCAGGCAAAGGGGACCAGGTTCTCGCCCGCCGGGCCGGCCGTGAGCGAGACCAGGTGTTCGTCGCCAGCCTGTTCCTTCATCCAGGCATCCGTTTCCCAGATACCCTTGCCCCACATGGGCGTGGCCTCCCGGATCTCCACCTGGTCGTCTAGGATGAGCACATAGCTGGGGCGCGGGGCCCGTCCGGTAATTATGACGCCGTCGTAGCCGGCCAGCTTGAGCTGCAAGGCAAACGCCCCACCTACGTAAGAGTCAAGGATGGTGCCGGTGGCAGGCGAGCGACAAAAGACCGCGGTACGGGCGGTGGTCGCCACGCACGTTCCGGCCAACGCCCCTGGAAAGAGGGCGATCACGTTGCCTGGAGAGAGCGGGGCAACCCCGGCAGGCAAGGCATCATATAGATAGCGGAATCCTAACCCCTTGCCACCGATGAAATCTCGTGCCCAGTCCATGTTGAGGGGCTCAGACGAGACCTTGCCGGTGGTCAGGTCCACCTGCAGAATTTTGCCAGCGTAGGAATTTGTTTCAGTCATTGGATCCTCCGCATCGTTCAAGTCGCCAGATGAGCTCTATTATCGTCATGATTACAGACTCCTCAGCCCCAATCCGAAACCTCGTTGTACCATGGCTTCTTGGTGCCCACTTTGGCCCGCCGCTTCCACTTGCCGGACTTGGGCTCGTTCTCAATGTACTGGAGGATGCGGTCGGCCTTTTCGCTGATCGTGGCCCGATGCTCTTCGCTCAGGGCCGTCACGCCGGCCATTGCTGACCTGATTCTCTCTAGGTTAGTCGTCGCGGTGTGGTAAAACCCCCAGTCGTCGGCCAGCACCTTTGCTATGTATCTGGCGTTGATGGTCCCCTCTTCCATCTCATTGACTGGCGCGGCCAGCAACAGCAGCATGGCGTCCTTGAGGTCCTTGTCGTTGATCTGCACGATCTGCAGTTTTTGCAGCAGCAGGTCGGTTAACGAAACACAGTAGGGATGGATCTCCAGCCGCCCTCTGTAGTCAACACAGTGATTCATGTCCAGCTTGTCGTAAAAGATATCAACCATAGGGATTTTGAAGCTGTAGTAGATGTGACGGCTCTTGCCATAGTGCCACATCACGCTCTGTTCGAAAGCATATCCCTCGCTTTTGAAGAGCTCCATCAGCCCAACGCGATGCTTGCCATAGCTGGCAAAGTCAATGTCGGTAAAAACCCGCTCCCTGAGCCGCTCCATCCGCTGGTACAGGTCTGCCCACTCTGGGAAATGAAAGTGGATGGCAATCGGCCCCATCACGCGCAGGATAAACCCCCGTGCCTGGGCTTTGTCGGTCAGCGCCCTGGCCTCGTCCAGGAAGGCTTGCGGTTCAGGATACTCGTCGAGGGGGATTTCTTGAGGTAGCCTGAATTGTGACTCTGGCGTCATATTTCCTCCATCATACGGGCTCTAGCCGGAAGTAAAGATATGGTTCTTGACCTTGCCCTTTTTCAGCACAAAGAGCACACCCCGCAGGATGCCTTCCGAGTACTCGCTGCCTGGGTTCATGAGCACGGTGCGTCCCCATTTCTGGATGCCCCGTGACTCGTGGATGTGGCCGTGCAAGCCCAGCATGGGCTGATACTTCTCGATCATCTTGGTGACCGACTTGCTGCCTACGTGGATCTTGGTGTCGGCCGCCTGGATCAGGTCGTCGGTCAGCTCGGGGGCCAGGTCCAGCGAAGAGCCATAGGGAGGCACGTGAAAGTTAAAGATGGCATTCTTGACATCTTTGACCTGAGCGATGAGTGCCTCCAGCATGGGCTCCAGTTCTTCGTCTGGTTTCTCCCGCGGCGTGTCCCACGGAGTGGGGTTGCTCCAGGCAAACGTAGCCATCTCATGCTCGCCGACCATGACGACCCGATCATTGGCGTTGATAATGGTTGCCGATTCAGAGATGACCTCATCTATCTCAAAGTAGTCATCGTTGCCCGGCGCCATATACACCTTGTATTTGGTTCCGGCCAGCCGCTCATCGGCCAGGGCCATCCACTCCCTCATGCGCTCGATCACCAACTGCTTGAACAAGGCGTCCAACCCCTTCGGATCTGCCTTGAGCGCCTGAAACATATCGGGAGTCAAGTGGTACCAGTAATACCCGACCATCTCGATGATCTTCTTGAGCTTGTCCAGTTCCTCTTGTGTTTCGATCTGGAGGTTGCGCCCCATGAACGTGGTCTCCCAGCCTCCGCCCGCCTTATCCACAAGGGGGATGAGCATCTTGCCCGTCAGGTCACCGAGCAGGATGCCCACGTCCGCGTCGTAGATCTTGAGGGCGTTGAGAAACTTGCGATAACACACGTTCGAGGCATGAATGTCGGTCACAAAAAAGATCTTCATTACGGTAACCCCTCAACAGGCAGGTCAGGGGGCGGAACGCTCCCCGCCCCCCGACCTGTGCCGAATGCTACTCTGGCGGTAGCTCGCTGTAGGCCAGGTCTACGTCTATACCCTCCCTGCTGTTATACCACTTGTAGAAATAGTACCACAGCAGCCCGGCGATCCACATACAAAAGTAGAAGATGATGGAGGGACCGCTGAGGCCTTCCAACTCGGGCGCAGTGACATAGAAGTAGAACAGGATTGCCAGGTAGACCAGGTTGACAAAGCCGCCGATGGTCACGGCTGGGATGCCGAGGACCTGCCAGTGCTTGTAGGGTGAGGCCTCCCAGATATGGCGCACCTTCTTGACGTAGGGAAAGAGCATGGCCGCCAAAGCGGTGATGCCAAAGACAGAGACCACCTGCATGCCGGTGATGGAGAGAGACGCGGCAGGGTTGTTCCAGAAGGAGTACAGGATAATCCCCACCTCTCCTAGCACAAAGCACAGGATATAGTTTTTGATGGGCGAGGCCCAACGGGGGCTGACGTCGGTGAACCACTTGGGACCGACGCGGTCCATGCCCCAGGCAAAGATGATGCGCGGGAACGAGAGGTAGGAGAGGGCTACCCACCACAGGTTGAAGATGATGAAGGAGCCCGCCATCAGGATGAGCACGATCGGGTTTTGGGTGATGACTGCCGCCAATCCGACAAAGTGGGGCATGAACGGCAGGTTATACCCATCCAGCCCTCCTTCCCAGTCCACTACCGCGGTGGCTGAGACGAACTCGAAGCCGACGGTCTTGTACATCACAATGCCCAACCAGAGCACGATGACCGCTGGGAGCAACACGGCGAACAGGTTGCCCAAGATGATGCTCTTCTCGGGTCGCTTGACCTCACCGCCGATGAAGGTGATGAAGTAGCCATAGGCAAAGAGCCACGAGCCACCCACCATGATGCCCAGCGTGTCGAAAAAGTTCGCACTGGAGGGGAGGTCAACTCCGAAATCCTTCACCGCCGCGATCAGCCCATTATAGTCGAGAGAGCCGAACTGGGCTGCCATCGAGTTCCAGCCTGCGATAAAAGTCGCCCGCGAGGCAAAGGTGAACACCAGGCAGATCACGACAGTGCCCAGGACCCCCAAGGCCATGCAGACCTTCTGGCTGATGGAGAAAACCTTGGGCCCAAAGACCGCTACCAGGAAGCCAAAAATGTTGGCGATCGTAGCCACGATAAAGATGCCCAAGGGGGTCGTCATAAAGTCCGCCGCGGCCGGCATGTTCAGGAACTGGAACAGCATAACCATGCCAGGATCAGCGGTCCAGGGTGCCAGCAGCCAGATCCACATGAGCATGACGAAAGCGTTGCAAAAGCTCACCGCCAGGCCGATGGCCGGATGCAGAATACGGGAGTTATAGATATAGCTCCCACCACTGCGTGGCATGCTGCCGCCCAGAATGCCCCATACCATCGTGTACCCAATGCCGGCCAGGATAGCAGATAGGACGGTCGCCCAGATGATGCTGCCGCCGGGATAGACAGCGAGCGTCATCATCATGACCCAGATACTCGGCGTGAGGCCCTGGTTCATAAAGCCCACGCCGATGGTGTCTATGAGCGACAGCCCACGCACCAATCCGCTTGCTTTCCGCGCAAACATTTTCTCTTCGGCCATTTTACCTCCTCCTGTTCAAATTGATCTGGGTTTGGCGGCAAGTCTCGCCGCCGCCGAAACTGTTGTTGGGTCCGCAAGTGCAGTTCAGTTCATTCCTCGCCCTCCTTTCCATCCACACAGGCAGAGTCGGGAATGTGCCAGTCGTAGACATCCTTCAGCACCACCGGC
>Ga0180437_10006934_pt1 | contig 14946 bp, 6 predicted proteins | sample SS_ome_4_FD_132410 | JGI IMG/M metagenome (GOLD analysis project Ga0180437, IMG submission 132410) | Hypersaline lake sediment archaeal communities from the Salton Sea, California, USA - SS_3_D_1 metaG | ecosystem: Environmental > Aquatic > Non-marine Saline and Alkaline > Hypersaline > Sediment...
ATTACCTAAAGATTGCTCTGCGCCATTTTTCCAAACACAAGGGTTATTCCTTCATCAATATCATGGGTCTGGCCATCGGAATAGCCTGTTGTATCCTGATTATGATGTACGTCCTGGATGAATTAAGTTACGATCGGTACCATGAAAACGCAGACCGTATCTATCGGATCACACGAGTATGGTATAATCAGGATGGAACGAAGAGTCTCCACCTGGGGCACGTGGCAGCTCCGGTGGCCCCGCTACTGGCCAACGATTTTCCCGAGATTATCCATGCGGTTCGTTTCAGAAACGTAGGCAGATTCCTCGTGGGTTATGATGACCGTTATTTTGAGGAAGACCGGCTCTTCTTTGCCGAGGAGGATGCGTTTCAAGTATTTTCATACGAGATGATCAAGGGCGATCCTTCTACGGCACTGCAGGACCCGTCAGCCGTCGTCATCACGGAAGAGATGGCTCATAAATACTTCGGAGACGTAGACCCCGTGGGGAAGACGCTGAATTTCCAGGTCTATGGGGAACAGGGCGATCTGAACGTCACCGGAGTTATAAAAACGATACCGCGCAACTCCCATTTCCATGCAGATTTTCTGGTGTCGTTTAAAACCTACGAATTCGTTGTCGGAGAAGAAGAGCTTCAGAATTGGGGGAGCAACAACTATGCAACGTATCTGTTGATGCCCGAGGATTACGATATCGAGCGGTTGAAGCGTCAACTCGATCCGTTCATCGATCGACATTTGGGTGAAACGTATAGCGAGCGTACCAAGCTGAAGATTCAACGCTTGACGGATATTCATCTTCATTCCCACCTCGATTCGGAACTCGAGGCCAACAGCGACATCGCCTACGTCTACATTTTTTCCGTGATCGCGTTTTTTGTGCTGCTCATCGCTTGCATCAATTTCATGAATTTGGCCACGGCACGATCGGCAGGCCGGGCCAGGGAAGTGGGACTCCGGAAAGTCGTCGGAGCCCGCCGTGGTCAGGTCATCCAGCAGTTTTTGAATGAATCCATCATCATGGCATTTATGGCGTTGGTATTGGCCGTCATCATGGTCGCTCTTGTGCTGACGCCCTTCAATCATTTCATACAGCGGGATCTCTCCCTGAATCTGTTCAAGAATCCGGGAATCCTTCTGGGATTTATGGGTATTTGCCTGTTCGTGGGTGTCGTCTCGGGAGGTTATCCGGCGTTTTTCCTGTCGGCGTTTCGACCTGTGAACATTCTGAGAGGTGCTCCCGGATCGGAAAGGGGCAGGTTCTCGTTCCGGACGGTTCTGGTTGTTTTTCAGTTCGTGATTTCTATCATCCTGATTGTCTGTGTGGGTATTGTCAACAATCAATTGGAGTATATGCGGGATAAAAGACTGGGATTCGACAAGGAGAATGTCGTCGTGCTTCCCTCCAGCCCGTATATCCAGGCACACCTGGAGACCGTGAAGCAGCAGCTCTTTCGCCACGAGAGTATTGTCAGTGTTTCAGCGGCCAAACGCGTGCCGTCGGGCCGGTTGTTGGATTCGTCGCGTGCCCGGGTTATCGACGGCGACAGGGAGGAGAACATCAACTTCCGGATTGCCCTGTTGCGGGTCGATCACGATTACATTCCCACCTTCGGCATGGAACTGGCGGCCGGGAGAAATTTTCTCCGAACCATGCCCACCGATTCCATGGAAGCCTTTATCCTGAACGAGACCGCCGTTCAACGAATCGGCTGGAGATCGGCAGAGGATGCCATCGGAAAAGGATTCGACTACAATCTCCGGAGAGGCCGGATTATCGGTGTGGTTAAGGATTTTCATTTCGAGTCGATGCATCAACCGATATCACCCATCGTCCTGATGATTTCAGCCTCTTCCCTCAATCAGGTTTCCGTTCGAATCCGCCCGGGCGGTATCCCAGAGACACTCGAATTTCTGGAGGAAAAATGGCGGGAGTACAGACCCCGGCATCCTTTCTATTACTATTTTATCGATGAACAGTTCGACGGACTCTACCACTCGGAAGAAAAACTCCGCCAAATCTTCAGCATCTTTGCATCCCTGGCGATCTTCATTGCCTGTCTCGGTCTGTTCGGCCTAGCATCCTTTTCGGTTGAACAGAAAACCAAGGAAATCGGAATTCGAAAAGTGCTGGGGGCAACCATCCCGGGTATCACCGTTTTGCTGTACAAGGAATTTACAAAGTGGGTTCTAGCCGCCAGTCTCATTGCCTGGCCCATCGCCTGGTTTACGATGCAGCGATGGCTCCAGGACTTTGCCTACCGGATCGATATCTCCTGGCACTTGTTTCTACTGTCCGGGCTTCTTGCGCTGATGATCGCATGGATCACGATAAGCTATCAAGCCATCCGGGCTGCGCTGGCCAATCCGGTGAACTCGCTTCGGTACGAGTAATGATATGGAAAGTAAGAGTCCAAGTCCTCCGAGAATTGCGAAGTGGCTCTTCGACCGGATTGTCTGGTCGGAAGAAAAAAGAACCCTTTACGGCGACATGGAAGAATACTTTAACGAGATTGCCCCAGGAAATGGAATTATCCGAGCCAGGTTATGGATCTGGGGACAGGTCATACGTTCTCTTCGGTCACTTACCATGAGGTCATTGTTCGGGAGTATGGCTATGTTTAAAAGTTACTTAAAAATTGCTCTACGTCATTTTTCCAAACACAAGGGCTATTCCTTTATCAACATCATGGGTCTGGCCATCGGCATGGCCTGCTGTATTCTGCTTGTATTATTTATCCGTGCGGAATTGTCCATCGACGGCTACCATGCGTATAAGGACAGGATTTTTCGGCTGTGTACGCATGTGAACATCGGGGGTACGGATATCAGGCACGCTTCCAGCAATGCCGTATCCGCCGGCGTTCTGAAGGAAGAGTATCCCGAAGTCGTGGACGCTGTGCGTTTCCGATTTATGGGCTCTGCTACGGCCAGTTATGCAGAACAGAGTATTCCCGTCGATGAGATTTGGTATGCCGATCCGTCCGTTTTCAATATTTTTTCCTGGCCGATTATTAAAGGCGATCCCTCGACGGTTCTGGAGGCCCCGTATTCTATCGTAATCTCCGAGGATGTTGCAGAAAGTGTATTCGAAGGTGAGGATCCCATCGGAAGGATTATTCAGTTGAATGATCGCAGTGACTACACGGTAACCGGAGTAATGAAAAATGTGCCTGAGAATTCAACCATGGAACCGGATGCTATGTGCTCGTTCGGCACCCTGTACACGATGGGAGCAGCAACCGAACTCATGCTAACTGCGTGGACGTCTTTTAATTTCAATACGTATTTACTGCTTGCGAAGGGAGTGAATTTCCTCGATTTTGAAGGTAAAATACGGGATCAATTGCACGTCCGTGCCGGCGAAGAATTGGAAGCCAAAGGTGCGACAGAGACATTGTTTCTTCAACCTTTGAAGGATATTCATCTTCGACCTCTCTGGCAATCGACCGGTCCTATCTTTTATGTATACATCTTTTCCGCTGTCGCCATGTTTATTTTGCTCATCGCTTGCGTGAATTTTATGAATCTTTCCACGGCTCGTGCGGTGAATCGAGCACAGGAGGTGGGTTTGCGTAAGGTTCTGGGGGGCCATCGCGGAAGGCTGATTCAACAATTTCTGTGCGAAGCATGGATGTTAAGTTTGTTCTCCCTGATCATTGGCTTGATCCTCGTACAGATCGTTTTACCGCCTTTACGAACACTCACGGGACATGGGCTTCCTTTTCAACTTCTTCACGATCCACAGCTTGCTTTTGGACTTCTTGTTTTGGTGGTATTTACCGGATTTATCGCCGGGAGTTATCCGGCTTTTTTCCTGTCAGCATTCCATCCGGTAAAGGTACTCAAGGGTAAGATGCGGACGAGTACGATGAGCAGCCGCTTTCGCCAGGTTCTCGTCGTTGTGCAATTTTCTATATCGATTGCCTTGATTGTCGGGACGCTGATGATTTTCCAACAGCTCACATATATGCGGCATCGTGATCCCGGATTCAATAAGGACCATGTCATCGTCTTAAGGATAGAAGATGATCAAGTACGGCAGCAGCGCGAGGTACTCAAGGAAGCATTCATCTCACATCCGGGTATCGTGAACGCGGTATCGACGTCAAGCCTTCCCCCCTGGGGATGTGCAGTAAATGATAAGATTCCAGAAGGATTCACTCGGGCGGAAGTTCAGCTCATGGACGATATAACCGTGGATGAAGAGTTCATCGAGGCGATGGGTATGACGATTATCGAGGGACGCAATTTTTCTAAAGCATTTCCCGGCGATATCAATCATTCGGTTCTCATCAATGAAACGGCGGCCAGACGGTATGGATGGGATGATCCGGTTGGCAAGATCATATCTGTATATGATATACGGGCAGAGGAAGGATATGGCCCCAGAACGGTTATTGGTGTGGTCAATGATTTTAATATTCGGGGGATGTACAGCGCCGTGGATCCATTGATCATCAACTGGGATCCCGAATTTCCGTTCGATTATGGGAAGTATTGGTATTTACTGGTTCGGGTTCAAGGGGGGCAGATAGAGGAGTCATTGCGTTTTCTCGAGGCGACGTGGGAAAAAATCGTCCCCGATAAAGCGTTTAACTATTTTTTCCTGTCTGATACATACGATAGACAATTTCTGCGAATTGAAAGATCACGAAGTATATTTTCTTACTTTACATTTCTGGCCATTTTCATCGCCTGTCTCGGCCTGTTTGGAATGGCGTCGTTCACGGCTGAGAAGAGGACGAAAGAGATCGGCATCCGGAAAGTGCTGGGCGCATCGACTCGGGGAGTGGTGGTGCTTCTCAGTCGAGAATTGTTGTTCCTCGTGATGGCAGCGAACATCCTGGCCTGGCCGGTGGCTTATTTCTGGACGCAGGGGTGGCTGGAAGGATTCCCGTATCGGATCGACATCACGTTTGTTCCGTTTGCGGTATCAGGAATCCTGATCCTGATTATCAGTTTTTTAACGATCTCCTACCAAGCCATCCGGGCTGCGCTGACCAATCCAGTGGACTCGCTTCGGTATGAGTGAAGAGGAAATACGAATACAACAGATCGAACGAAGGTGACTCCGAATCCTCGTGGGTCACGGAATACGCCAACCGTATCGTCCTTTTGAACTATCCCGTTTTCAGATCATTCCCTTAATCCTCGTATCTCTATTTATACATCCCCATCCGATCGTCGCACGTTTCCATACACACGAATATTTTTACCACATTTTGAAACATATATCCTGATCTTTCCGTACACTCATATGTTCCAAAATTTGAGAAAAATACGAAAGTGGAGTACTTCGATGGTTACCAGAGCAGAAGAGCTGATTTTACTGGCCGTGTGGCGGCTGCGGGACCAGGCGTACAGCGTTCAGATAAGGAATCAGGTGATGGATGTGACGGGCAAGTTCTGGTCGTTCGGTGCCGTGTATATGCCTCTGGATCGTCTAGTCAAGAGGGGACTTTTGGATTCGCATCTGGCCGATCCGACGCCGGAAAGGGGAGGGCGTGCAAAACGTATTTACCAGCCCACCCAGGAGGGGCTGAAGGCTCTGGCCGAGATCAAGAAGATTCAGGAGTCCGCATGGGACGGCATGCCTGAACTCGAATTCGGAGATGTATAAAACGATGGATTCCGTTCGACCACCTAAAGTGGCGGAGTGGATGCTTCGACGTGTATTCCCCGATGGAGGGGATGGCACGTCGCTGGGGGATTTTGAAGAGGTATTCCAGGCGATGATTGAAGAGCGGGGGAAATTCCGTGCTCGTGCTTGGTACTGGATGAACCTGCTTGTTTCGTTTTATTCGTTTATCGTGGGAAAAATGGTATGGAGCGTGACGATGTATCAGAATTATGTACGCGTGGCATTTCGGAATTTTAAAAAATACAAAGGCTATACGTTCATCAACGTGTGTGGTTTGGCGCTGGGCGTGGCCTGTTGTCTGGCTATTTACATGTATATCGATTACGAACGGAGTTATGATAACTATCACGCGGATCTGGACCGGATCTATCGCGTGGCAGTCCGGGACATGGATGACCCTGACGATCCGGGTTCTGCACGGATTGGTGGTCCTCCGGGTCTCATTCTCAGGCAACAATATCCACAAGTGGAGAAGGTGGCCCATCTGCTGGCCGTACACGATTTCGTCATGAAACGCGGACAAAAAGTATTTTACGAGAACAAGCGGTATTATGCAGATACGGACATCTTCAGTATCTTGACCATCCCATTTCTGAAAGGGAATCCCAATACGGCTCTTGACCGGCCCAGTACTGTTGTCCTCACAGAATCATTGGCTGCCAAGTACTTCGAGGATGAAGATCCGCTGGGACAAACACTCCAAATCAATAATCGGGATTATGAAGTCACCGGTGTCATGGAGGATCCGGTTGCCAATACCCATCTTAAAGCTGATTGCTACATCTCGATGAAACTCATCGAAGATCGATATCCTTTCGACGAATGGTTTTTAGCCAATCTGTACACGTACGTCAAACTGCGTCCCCATGCCGATGCGGAGGCGCTCAACAGACGATTGGAACGTTTCATCGAATTGCATGGGGATGAGGAAACCAAAGCCGATAATGAAAGTCATGTGATCTATTATCTCCAATCGCTGGCAGATATCCATCTTCATTCCCATTTGGATGGAGAACCCGAGCCCTGTACAAAACCGGAATACCTGATGCTTTTCGGAGCCATTGGCGTCTTTATTCTATTAATCGCCTGTGTTAATTTTATCAACCTAAGCACGGCGCGCTCCACCAAGCGTAGCCGTGAGGTCGGAATGCGTAAGGTCATCGGAGGACACAGGGGACAGCTTGTCCGCCAGTTTATGAGTGAATCATTGGTCGTCACGCTGATCGCCGTGTTGATCGGTGTACTGCTGTTTGAACGGTTCTTGCCATTCTACCGGAATGTCACGCATATTCCGCTCACGGCCGGACAACTCTTCACATTCGAGATTTTAATGGTGCTTTTCGGCCTCGTTGTGATCATCGCCTTTGTGGCTGGTTTATATCCATCCCTGGTGTTGTCGGCCTTCCATCCGATTCAGACGTTGAAGGGAACCCGGACGCGGGGGACAAAAGGTTCGGGTCTCCGAAAAATCTTAGTCGTGATTCAATTTACGCTCTCCATTCTGCTGACCACAGGAACCGTCGTTGTCTTTCAGCAACTGTCATTCATGAGGAACGAATCCCTGGGGTTCGATAAGGATCAGAAGCTAGTGATTCCTTTGCGGGGACCTGTCCGAATCGATAAAAATTATGATCTGATCAAGACAGCATTTACACAGCATGCCGGTGTTTACGGTGCAACAGCATCCAGTCTTGTCCCCGGACAGCAGGAAGGCCGATGGTATGCTGAGGTGGTGGGTGATGAGGATACGGAGGCGCAGGTATTAAATTTTCATCATGTTGATCCAGATTATCTATCCCAATATGGATTGAAACTGGTTGCCGGACATTTTTTTGATAATCAGATGATGACAGATATGGAAAAATCGTACGTCATCAATATGGCTGCTGTGAAGGCGTTCGGTTGGGCGTCCGCTGGAGAAGCCCTCACAAAGAAGCTGTCCGTGTTTCAAGAAGGTGATATCATCGGTGTGTTGGATGATTACCATTACAAGGGATTGCAATTTACCATTGAACCCATGGCATTTTTGTGGACTCCAAACCGATTTGATAATATCACACTGACGGTAGATACAAAAAATCTGGATCACGTCATGCCACATATCCGAGCAACCTGGACTGAATTTTTCCCCGATCATCCGTTCGATTATTTCTTTCTGGATGAGTCTTTCGACCAACAGTATCGTGCTGAAGATCGTATCAGCAAGATACTGGGCGGATTTACGTTCTTGGGTATTTTTATCTCCTGTCTAGGATTGTATGGCCTTGCGTCTTTCACGGCTGAACAGAAGACGAAGGAGATCGGCATTCGAAAGGTATTGGGTGCTACAGTGCCAGGTATCATCGGATTGTTGACAAAGGAATTCATGAAGTGGGTGCTCATCGCCAATATCGTAGCGTGGCCGGTTGCATATTTTGCGGCAAAAGAATGGCTGCAGAGTTTCGCATACCGGATGGATATTCATCTCACCATTTTCTTGATTTCAGCCGGACTGGTCGTTGGGATTGCCATGTTCACAGTGAGTTATCAGGCTGTGAAAGCGGGTCTGGCCGATCCTGTGGATTCGATTCGGTATGAATGATCCGGATGAGAGGCGCTGGAAGGAAAATGAAAAGCTAGTGAATAGATGTAAGCGGTTAAATGATAAAAAAGGTAATCGGTGATCGATCATAGACATCACGAATCTCCCAAACTCGCAAAATGGTTGCTCAGGCGGGTTTTCCCGGATGTAAAAAATGATGCAACACTGGGAGACTTCGAGGAAGTGTATTCATGTATTGTTGAAGAGCGCGGTGTTTTTCGGGCGAAGATTTGGTATTGGATACACCTTCTTACATCGGTATGGTCGTTCATCGTGGGGAAGGTCATCTGGAATGGTGTTATGATACAGAATTATATAAAAATCACATTACGAAATCTGAAGAAGTCCAGAGGCTATTCATTCATCAACATCATCGGCCTGGCCGTGGGTATGGCCTGTTGCGGGCTCATCTTTCTCTGGGTGCAGGATGAGTTGAGCTATGATCGGTTTCATCGAAAGGCCGATCATCTTTATAGGCTGACCGAAGTGTTGACGTTTACGGATGGCACGATTCAGCGTTACGCTATATCGGCCGACAATCTGGGCATTTGGCTGCAGGGTGAGTACCCGGATATCGTGAACACCGCGCGATTCTTTCCGGGTGAAAAAGTCCTGGTCAGTCACGGTGAGCGCCGGTTTTACGAACAAGGCGTGTGCATGGTCGATCCCTCCTTTCTGACGATGTTTTCATTTCCTCTCAGGCAGGGTGATCCAGTCCAGGCCCTTTCCCGTCCCGATGCGGTGATCCTGACAAGAGCGGCTGCCGAGAAATATTTCGGTGGGTACGATCCCATAGGACAGACCCTCACCATTGAGGGTGAGGGCGATTTTCAAGTGAGTGGCATCCTGGAACAAATCCCGAGCCATTCCCACCTGCGGTTCGATTTCCTCGTACCCGTGACACCCCAACGACGTCTGGGCATTCCTCGGAGCCGGGTGCTGCTTCCTTTTACCTATGTTCAACTGGATGAGAAGGCTGATGCCGATGACGTGATGGACAAAATACGGGATGTTTTTCCGAAGTTTGGTTACACGCCCGCAACGGTTCGGATCGGCCTGCAGCCCTTGAAACGCGTTCATCTGCATTCGGACTTTGACTGGGATATGGAAGGTCACGGCAGCATCGTGTATGTACGCATCTTCACGGTTATCGCGTTATTCATCCTAATCATAGCCTGCATCAATTTTATCAATCTGGCTACGGCCCGGTCTGTGAATCGGGCCAGGGAAGTGGGCATACGCAAGGTCATGGGAGGCCGGCGATCCCAACTTATCCATCAGTTTTACGGAGAATCGACCTTGATGTGCGTACTGGCCCTGGCCGCGGCCCTGTTCCTGATCTCTCTGTTTTTACCCCTGTTCAACGAGCTTACCGCCAAACAGCTGACATTTTCCCGTCTTTTCCATTGGAGAACGGCCGGAGGAATCCTGCTCATGACTTGTCTCACGGCATTCATCTCAGGAAGCTACCCGGCATTCTTTCTTTCGTCTTTCCAGCCGGCTGCTGTACTGAAAAGTCAACGGACAGCAGTAGGAACCGCAGCATCCTTCCGGCGTGTACTGGTCATCGTTCAATTTACGCTCTCTGTGGTCCTGATAATCGGATCCTTGATTGTCTCTCGACAACTCGATTTTTTTCGACACAACAGATTGGGTTTCGATAAACAACACGTCATCTATCTTGATGTGCAAAATTTTGAAGCGTCTAAACTTCAGTCACTCAAACAGGCGCTGAGTCCATATCCGCACATCCTATCGGCAACGATCGTATCGGAGATACCCGTATCGATTGACCGTGCCACCGATGCCCTGGATTGGGAGGGCAAGCAAGAGGATGATAACATATTGATGCGGATGTTCCGCGTGGATGATACGACGCTAGATGTGTTCCGGTTCGAAATGGCCGAGGGCCGGTACTTCTCCAAACGTTTTCAGACAGACATCACAGGAGCCTACGTCGTGAATCAGACGGCGGTGCGGGCCATGGGCATGACCGATCCCATCGGGAAGCGCTTTACGATGTGGAGGAGAGAAGGACGCATCATCGGTGTGGTGAAAGATTTTCATTTTAAATCCCTTCATCAACGCATCGAGCCCTTGATCATGCATCTCTTCATGGATTGGAACAATTACATGTGCATCCGATGCGGTGCCGGCATGTCCCAACGGACGATTGAAACAGTGGCCAAGGAATGGAAGCGGGTATTCCCGGAACAGCCCTTTGAGGTTCATTTTCTCGACCAGGCGTACGACCGTCTCTATCAAAACGATGAGAGGATCGGGAGCTTGTTCCATGGCTTCACACGTCTTGCCGTGTTCGTTTCCTGCCTGGGTCTTTTGGGCCTGGCTGCTTTTGCGGCGGAACAGCGCACCAAAGAAATCGGTATCCGAAAAGTACTGGGTTCTTCCGTGATGGGAATCATCTTGCTCCTGACGCGGGAATTTATGAAATGGATTTTAGTAGCCAATGTGATCGCGTGGCCGATGGCCTGGTTTGCCATGAATCGCTGGCTTGAAAATTTTGCCTACCGTATTCGCATTCGTATCGATTATTTTATCCTGGCAGGTTGTATCGCCTTCCTCACGGCCTTTCTCACCGTCTTGTTTCAGTCGATTCGAGCGGCCCGTGCCAATCCCGTCGATTCGTTGAAGTATGAATAACGATTCCTGATGATTGACCATCGGCGCACAATCGGACTGCAACGTTTTTCCTGAACGAAATCCCAAAATTCTTCGAAACATTTGTACGATATAATCGTAGATATAATATATACGACATAATCGTACAAATAGGGGAACTTTCCGATGGAATTTATTACGCTTAATGAGCAGGTTCTTCTACTCGCCATCTGGAGATTGAAAGATAATGCATATGGTGTGACCATCAGAGAGAAAGTGGTGGAAGCCACTCGAAAAAAAATCGTTTACGGAACCCTGTACAATTCCCTGGATAAACTGGTGAAGAAGGGGTATGTGGCGACGATGAAGGGAGAGCCAACGCGAGAACGGGGAGGCCGCAGTAAAATCTACTATTCATTGACAGAGGAAGGGAAGCTGGCCCTTCAGAAATCGAGAGAGCTCCAAACGTCGCTGTGGAAGGGAATTCCACATTTTGCCATGGGAGGCGATGAGGAGTGAAAAAAAGAGGCTCTCATCGACCGCCGCGTCTTGCCCGGTGGTTTCTCCGTCGAATGGCGAGGTACGACATCGTTTACGCCTCTTCCGGGGATTTTGAAGAGGAGTACCGGAAGATTCGGGATCAGGAGGGTATGCTGAAGGCCCTCTTCTGGTACTGGTTTCAGGTTGTGGGTTCCTTGCCGTGCTATGCCATGCAGGTTTTATACTGGAGGGGCGCCATGATCCGCAATTACATCAAGATTGCCTTGAGAAACATCCGCCGGCACAAAGTCTATTCGTTCATCAATATTTTTGGACTGGCCATCGGGATGGCATGCTGCCTGCTCATCTTCCTGTGGGTTCAGGACGAATTCAAGTACGATCGGTTTCATGAAAAAAAAGATCGGTTGCATCAGGTGTATTCTCGTCTGCAGTACACCGATGGACGTCAAAGGACCTGGACGGGATCCTATTATCCCCTGGCTGATGTCTTGAAGGAGGAATGCCCCGAGGTCGAGGAAGCGGTTCGCATTGAATTAGAGAGCAGTATACTGCTCAAACACGGAGAGAAGGCGTCTTCCGACAACAGGGCGGTACTGACCGAACCCTCATTCTTCGATATGTTCTCATTCCCGTTTGTGAGGGGTAATCCCAAGACGGCCTTTTCCGATAAACTCTCCATCGTCATCACCCAGGAGACGGCTCGGCGGTACTTTGGCGCCGAAGACCCGATGGGGAAGGTCATTACCGTCAACAATCAGATCGATCTGGTTGTCACCGGTGTGCTGGAGGATATTCCCGCCCAATCATCCCTCCAGTTCGATTGTGTGGCGCCCTTCACGTTGATGTTCCCTCCGGAATTCAAATTGCCCACACACTGGGGTGGAAATCCCCTGGCAACGTTTGTTGTACTCCATGATAATGCCAATCTCTCCGAGGTAGGAGAGAAAATGACCGGTATCGTCCAGAAGCACCATCCACGAGATACGAGCAAAGAAGATTTTTTCCTCCATCCATTGTCAAAGTTCCATCTCTATTCTCCGGACGGAGGCGGTCTCATCCAGACCCTTATGATTTTTTCCATCATCGCAATCTTTGTACTGATGATCGCCTGTATCAACTTCATGAATCTGAGTACGGCCAAAGCGACCACCCGGGCCGGTGAGGTTGGCATGCGAAAGGTGGTGGGGGCGCGGAAGACGGATTTGATCAAACAGTTTTTCGGAGAATCACTTTTGCTGTCTTTCATCACGTTGTTTTTTGCCATCCTGATTGTTGCGATACTGCTCCCCACATTCAACGGTTTGATCGATAAACAGCTTTCTCTAAGGCTTCTCCTCGATCCCGTGGTCATGGCAGGATTCATCGCCATCGCCCTGTTGACTGGAATCGTGTCTGGCAGTTATCCGGCGTTGTTCCTGTCGTCTTTCCAGCCGGTGCTTGTTCTGAGGGGCGTTTTTCGATCGGGTGTGAAGGGTGCCTCATTCCGGAGAGCGCTGGTCATCATCCAGTTCACCCTCTCTATTTTGTTGATGATCGGCACTATCGGTCTTTACAGGCAGTTGGATTTCATGCGGCATAAGGAGCTGGGCTTTGAGAAGGAAAACCTGCTGAATGTATCCATCTACGACGGCATCAAGAACAATTACGAATCCGTAAAGAATGAATTGTTGAGGAATCCTGCCGTATTAAGCGTCACCAAGAGTGCACAGCATCCGGCAAATATCGGGTCCTCGGTCAGCGCGGTAGATTGGGACGGAAAGAATCCCCAGGAGTCCGTGAGTTTTCATTGGGATGTAGTGGACTACGATTACACGGAGACGTTTGGGATGGACATGTTGGAAGGCCGGTCGTTTTCCAAAGACATTGCCACGGATGTCGACGGGGCGTACATCGTTAACGAAGAAGCCATAAGACTCATGGGGATGAATGCACCTGTGGGACAGCGTCTTTCTGTATTCCGAAATGAAGGGCACATTATCGGTGTGGTGAAAAATTTTCATTTCCAGCCGTTGTATCATGAGATACGGCCTTTTGTGCTCTCGATGAGTACCACCTGGGCGAACCACATGTTCATTCGCATCCGCCCTCAAAATGTATCGGAGACCCTGGCGTTTATCCAGGATGTCTGTGAACGGTTCGATCCCGATTATCCCACGAATATCCGATTTTTCAGCGATACGATGATGCGCCTGAATTATTCGACCGAACAGAGAATCGGCAGGATCACGGGCTATTTTACAGTTTTGGCCATTCTCATCTCCTGTCTCGGCTTGATGGGATTGGCTTCGTTCATGGCAGAGCAGAAGACCAAAGAAATCGGCATACGCAAGGTGATGGGTGCATCGGTCACAGGCGTACTGCTGATGTTATCCAAAGAATTCACGAAATGGGTTGTCGTTGCGAACATCGTCGCCTGGCCTGCCGCCTATTTTATGATGCAGAAAATGCTGTCCATGTACGCCTTTCGCACCCGAATCGGACTCCATATTTATATTCTGTCGGGTCTGACGGCCCTCCTGATTGCCTGGCTGACCGTCAGTTATCAGGCGATTCGGGCGGCACAATCGAATCCCGTTAACGCTTTACGTTACGAGTAGGAATATCATCAGAGCAGCCACGATAGAACGTCATTCAGATTTTGTCGTTTGATACGGAACAGAACATCGAACATGACGGATGAGTCCGTCCTATATCGCAGGAAATAATACAACTTTCCCGCATAGCTTAACGTACAATAAGACGTATAACTTACTAAAAGCGGAGAGTTTACCAAACCTCTGAATTGAAAGCATCCGTTCGATTCCTAATCTTCCGAGCGTTTGACCAGATCGGAAAAAAAACGAGAAGACACGATTCACTGGAGCTGTGCCGATTTTAAAGATCATCCTGTCTTCGATAAAACGTATGAGAATCATCGGCTTCCCAATTAAAGGAGCGAATGGATAGGGTAGAGGAGAATACCATGATTAGAACAAAAGATTTAACGAAAGTCTACATAACCGAAGAGGTCGAGACCACGGCGTTGAACAACGTCAACTTCGACGTGGACGAAGGCGAGTTCGTTTCCATCATGGAACCCTCAGGCTGCGGAAAGTCGACGCTACTCAACGTGATGGGCATGCTGGACAATCCGACCGTCGGGGAGTATTATTTTATGGGCGAGGAAGTGTCCAAATACGGCGAGCGCCAGAGGGCCAACATGCGGAAATCCAACATCGGCTTCGTGTTCCAGAGCTTCAACCTCATCGACGAGCTGACGGTGTTGGAGAATGTCGAGCTTCCCCTCCTGTATCTGGGTGTTTCGGGCCCGGACCGTAAAAGGCGGGTGGAAGAAGTCCTGGAACAGATGGCGATTATGCACCGGCGGAACCACTTTCCCCAGCAGCTTTCAGGGGGGCAGCAGCAGCGTGTGGCCGTGGCAAGGGCTGTGGTAGCCCATCCAAAACTCATCCTGGCCGACGAGCCGACGGGTAACCTGGACTCGGCTCACGGAGAGGAAGTCATGAAAATCTTGATGGAGCTGCACGGGACAGGGACGACCGTCGTCATGGTCACCCACTCGCCGGCATACGCCGAATATGCCCAGAGGACGGTACATC
>Ga0180437_10006935_pt1 | contig 14946 bp, 15 predicted proteins | sample SS_ome_4_FD_132410 | JGI IMG/M metagenome (GOLD analysis project Ga0180437, IMG submission 132410) | Hypersaline lake sediment archaeal communities from the Salton Sea, California, USA - SS_3_D_1 metaG | ecosystem: Environmental > Aquatic > Non-marine Saline and Alkaline > Hypersaline >...
CCGCCACGTCCAGCCAGTGCTCGATATTGGCGATCTGCATCCCGTCAATGAGCGTGATCCGGTACAGGTCGCCGTTGTCCCATGTGACACCCGTCGCGGTGATCGTGGTCTCTGTGACCGCCGTCACGGGGCCGCTCGTGCCGTCGGTCAGGTTGTACAGCACCATCCCGACATTGGCCTGAACGCCTTTCGTCGTGAACGTCGCGTCGTTATCCTGGAGCGCGACGTCTCCCGGACCGGCCCCGTCGTGCGCACCGCTGATGAGATTGTCCAGGCACCAAAAGCCCGCAAACTGCCAGGCCGCTGCATATCTACCTGTACACGCCATCTCTACCACTCATACCCATATCGCTCGCAAATCTCGAGCAGTCCCGAGCGCCACGGCTCGGAAATGTCCTCAAGCCGCGCCTCAATCTCTGGGCCGCCTTTGTGGTTGTAGCTCTTGTCTGGGAACAAGTTGCCCAGGTCCAGCCGTCTCGGGTCGATGATGCCCCGGTCGGAGAGCCACGCCAGGAATCCCTCTTCCCCCTCTTCGATGCGCCACTGGTAGGTCGGATGTCCGCCCAGCTTGTCTTCGATCATCCGGGTCCAGATCACGTACCGCGCCGCAAACTGGTCGATCTCTCGCTCCTGCTCGCCAATCTCGGGCGCGTGCTGGAGCACAAAGTCCCAGTAGCGCGGCGTGTGCTCGCTGGTGCTCTTGCGCAGCCACGACTCGACGACCTTGCGCGGGTTGCGCATCAGGTGGACGACCGGCACGCCTTGCAGGTGCTCGATGTCCAGGTAGGGCGCGGCCATCCAACTAGAGTCGGCCTTGAACTGCGTAAACATCGCCATTCGCTTGAGCGCCGCGTCCAGTCCACGGAACATAAAGAGCGCCTCGTGCCCGCAGCGTAGGCCCGCGCTGGAGAGCCAGTGCGCCGCGAATCCGGTCCCACAGCGCCCGGTGCCCGTCACGAGCAGGGTCGGCTTTTGCGGCGGCCCTGGGTTCGTCGTCTCGTAGATCATTTTGAGGTCGACCGTCTTGGCGTGCCCCATCGAATAGCCGAGCGCGGCCCAGACCGTAAACCCGGCTGCTTTCGCGCGCCGGCAAAAGTAGTGGTCCTCACCCACCAGCGTACACCCGTCGTCGTCGTACTCGAACTGGAACGGCGCGCGCATCATCGGATGGTCGATCACGTGCCTGGCAATGGCAATCACGCCCGACCCGCCCTCCTTGATCTCGACCACGCGATTGAGCCCGACCGGGATTGTCACGTTGTCGTGGCTGCCGCCCTCGGCGCCCAGCGGCACTAGGTTGGCCATCACCGGCCCGCGTTCGTCGTCGCCCCGGATGATCGGCACGGGGGCGAGCACCACGTCCTTGCCCATCCCGCCTTTGCTTTCTGGACAGGCGATAAACGCGACCTCCAGCGCCTCTGGAATCGGCACGGTGTCCTCGTCGATCATCAGCACCGCGTCGATGTCCTGTGGCGCATCGGCGAGGATGCGGTTCCGGTTCGAGTTGACCGGGTGCGCTCGATGGTCGAGCCCGTAGTATTTGACCATCACGCCGGCGCGCCGTTCTGTCGCGATCACGTGGTTGAGCCACGCCGACAGCTCCCAGCGCACCTGGCCTGTGTGCAACACGGCAACGAGCACTCTTGGCACGCCGCCGCTCCCCTTGGTTGCCTCTGTCATCTGTTAAGGTTCCTTCCTGGGCACCCTGGCCCGGATACGTTCAAGCGTCGCCTTGCCGATCCCCGGTACGGCGCGCAACATCTCGTCTGTCGCGTTTCGGATCGAGCTCGGTTTGCCCAGGCCCACGCGGACGAGGGCTTCTGCGATCTCGGCGTTTATGCCGAGCTTGAGTTGTAGCTTTTGCGTTCTTGCGTCCATATATCCCTATCCTACGTATGGATGGCAGCCCCAAAAGAAATCGACGTTGCTTGCATTTGTCGCATTCCAGACCTGCGCCCACAGTTTCGAGCCCACGTCGACGCGCGGCATCTGAAACCGCAGCGGTACGCCGCTGCTAAACGGCCCCGCGGACGTGATGAACATCTCTTCCGACCACTGGCTTGCCGCGATTGCGTCTGCCGAGGTTCCCGTCCCGTAGATGAACCGGACCCGATACGGTGTAGCGTGATCGGTGTCTGTGACCAGGATCAAGTGTGCGTCGAACTTGGCATACCCTAGCCCGGTCGGATCGTCCCCGGTTCCACAAATTGGAATCGCCGTGCCCCAATCATCGTTCCCACTGACCGCCACAAACGGGGTATCGACGTTAGCATCTATGGCGTTTGTTTCCGTAGCTGCGCCATTGGATCCCCAGAATCGCCCCCGAGAGTGAAAGTGCTTCTCAATCTCGTGTACCCGGTACGCGAGCGAGTTTGATGTCCCGCTGAGCCCGTCCGTCGCCAGCGCGTCGATCTTTTGTGTGTATCCCAGGATCGTCGCAAGGTCGGACGTATCTAGTGCTGCCACCGCTGTGGCTAGGTCTAGGATGCGCTGGGCGAGGGAGTTGGCGACCTGATCTCCCTCGCCGATCGTGGCTTTTTCCAGTATCCAGGCTTCGGTTGCCATCTAGCTCCCTTATGTCGGGTTGGTCACTTGCAGACCGTTTAGGCAGTGGTTGCCCATCCACGCATCCGTGGCCGCAGCCGTGCAAAAGTCGTCCAGGTCGCCGTTTGCAGGCACCGGCAGGAGGCAAGACAGGAAATTGTTGTGTATGATGTTGTCATTGCCCCCTGTCGTGTTGATGCCCTCGTTGGTCGCCGCAGCCCCGGCCTCCGCATTGCCGTTGTAGATCGTGTTGTTGTAGATGCGGTTGGCGCCGGCGCCGCCCAGCAGCGCGATGGCCGCCGTGCCCACGTCCGTGAACCAGTTGTCGTGAATCGAGGTGTACTCTGTGCCAGACCCCGCCGCGTCGGTATAGACCCCATACTGGTCGCACTCCAGGAACCAGCAGTGGTGGATGTGGCAGTACCACGAGTATTCGAGCTGCACCGCAATGTCCACCGTATCATCGAACACACAGTGCCGCACGGTCAGGTTTTCCCCGAACAGAGTCGCGCCGTCCCACTCGGCAGAGATCGCGGTACAGCCGGTGTACGTCGGCCCTTCTGAGAAGAAAAAGCCCTCGATGGTGCAGTCGATCGCGTGGACCGTGATGCACACGCCAGCGTTAGAGGCCGGATACCAGTACACACCCTGCCCTGCCGAGCTGACGCCCACGAGCCGCACACCGGGCACGTTCAGCGTCACCTCCTCGGCGATCGCCGTCGTTCGCCCGTCGGCGGTGTTGCCGTACTGCCACGAGTTGTTGGCCATCACGGCAATCACGTCGCCGTGATAGGGCTGGCATTTCGCGATCGCCGCCGCCACCGTTTGCAGCGGGTGGCGTGGATCGGTGCCGTCCCGCTGGTCGGAGACGCCGGTCGCGTTTGGATCGACATAAAAGACGGTTCCGTGTGAATCGGTGCGGATGCCCTCCTCGCTGTCTGTACCCGGCACGCCAAACTGCCCTGGGTAAAAGATTCTTTGCCGCAAAAGCGGGATCGGCCAGCTTACATTTGCTCCGGGCATAAAGCCCTCCTTTAGTCCGTCCCTGCGGTCTCGACTGCTCCGACGCCGGCGTTCAGGACATGGTTGGCGATGGTCATATTGGCGTCTGCGTGACTGATCGCATCGGTTGCCGTGATCCAGTTGTCCACACAGAGCGAGTCGCCCACCACGGAGTCATCGATCCCGGTCCCGAGCAGCACAGCACCACCACCCCAGATCATATTGTGCGCGATGACTGTGTTGCCCACGAGCGCCGCGCCGGACAGGTCGATCCCGGTCGTTACTGCCGCAATCTCGCAGCCCACCACGCGGCACGAAAAGAAGTTTCCAGTAGAGCGGATGCCGCGCGTGATCGGGTTTGTGTTGCCGGTGAAACGGCAGTTGATGATCCAAGAGCTGTTGGCGCTCGTGGTGTCCACGCCGACTGTCGCAAGGCCGGGGTTGCCGTCTGTGAAGCAACACTTTTCAAAGATAACGCTGTTCATCACGCCAAAGTCGATGATCGGCGCAGCCGTGTCCGTCGTGAAGCGGATGTTGTACCAGTGACACGCCAGGCCGGTGCCCGCAAGCGCCGATCCTGCTGCTGGATGCACGTCCACACATACGTCCGTTGTGTTGCCGGTCGCCAGCCCGAGGCCGATGATCTTGCAGTAGTAGGGCGGTGTCAGGTTCTCCGCGTATGTGCCCGGTGAAACGACGATGTAGTTAACCCCATCATAGGGCGGCGTGTTGGCCCAGGTAATGGTCGCGTTGTTGTTGGTGATCGCCTGCTGGATCGTTGACAGTGGCTCGTTTGGGTCCGTCCCGTCGTTGTTGTCGCTGGCGTCTCCGTGGCTTGGATCGACATAGTACACCAAGCCCTGTGGCGCGGTCCGCAGGCCAAGCGGCGTGTCCGAGCCTGGCACGCCGATCTGCCCACCGAACCATTGCGGCAGCTTCAGCATTGGCAAGTCATTGCCAGGAAAAGTGGTCATTGTCTAACTCCTATGCCATCCGCCGCTAGGGCCGCCACATATCCGGGGCATTGTCCGGGATGGGCGGGACGCCGCCTTCCAGGCAGTTGATCTTCTGCCGGAGGACGACCGGGGCGACCTCATCCAGGGAGAGCCCCGGATAGAATCGCATCGCCCCGATCTCGTCCTCCAAGCAGTACAACTGGCCCGTAAGGCCGGGCAGCACGAATCGCTGCCCTTGCGGCGGATCCTCGCCGTCGTCCAGGAGCACGAGACCGAGAAAGGTCGCGTGCTCCGGACTCCCGAACTCGATGTAGTCAGGCCGGTCCTCGGGCGCAAGCTCGCCTTGCGGCTGCGCCGAGATGCCGGACTGTGCAAGCATCTGCTCCAGTTGGCGGATTCTGGCTTCAAGCTCTCTGTTGGTTGCCATCGTTTTGCTCCCCTTTTCTGTCCGATTAGACTTATGTTCCTAAGCGGAATCGCGGCCTAGGGCGCGGTGCCGGCGCTGTAGTACCCGCCGCGCACGTCGACATAGTTGCCGTTTCCGCTGCCACCGATGTACGTCCCAAAGATGTCGATCACCTTGAGGATGATGTTCCCGGTGTCAAAGTCGCCCATGATCGCCGGCGCCTGTGCGCCTGCACCCAGCATCGTCCCGATGAACTCCATATCGGAGCGCTTGCGCGCCACGCGCGGGCCGGTCCAGCCTTGCAGCCGGGCCAGCACAAACGGGGTGATGTTGTTGGTCGTGCTGAACGCCCACCAGGGCAGGTTCGGCGCGGTCCCGGTGATGTACGGGTCTTCGATGAACGTGAACGGTCGCACGATGTTGGCCGCGTTCGTGGCCAGCTCGGGCACCAGCTCGCTCGCCTGGATCTGGAGCGCGGTATCGACCAGGCCGCTGTGGATCACCAGGTAGTCGAGCTTGGCGTTGATCGGCTCAGAGCAGGCGTCGGTGCGCTGGTTGAACGCCATCCGCGACTCGCTGATCCGGGCCGTAGTCAGCCGTCCCGTCTGCGAGTAGAGCGCGCCAAGGGCGGTCATTGCGGCGATGCTGACGGCGTTGGTGTACATCCTGGAGACGAACTTTTCCAGGGTGCGCCGGGCCGCCTCGCCCATCAGCCGCACGGTGTCCTCCAGGTAGCCGAGGTCGTCGTTGACGAGTGCTTCGTAGGAGAAATCGATCTGTTTCTCCCAGCGGTAGACTTGCCACTGGCGCTTGGTCGCATCCTGGATCGTGCCCGGTCGTGCCTGGCCTTTCTGGCCGACGTATTCCAGGTCGTCGAATCCGCAGCGGTTCTGGTAGCGGGTGTGCGGCAAAAAGTTTGCGACGGTGTCCGGCTTGACCAGCGGCTCAAACATAAACTGCTTGCGCTGGTAGCCCGGCATCAGCTCGCGGTTGACGTACTCCTCCAGCGCGTAGGGGAAGTCAGCAGAGACCAGGGTCTCGGCCAGTTGCTCGTTCTCGCTCGGCGCGCCGTAGGACAATTGCCGGTCCATCTCTCGAAAGAGCGCGTCAACCTGGACCAGCCGTTCAGCCTGCGCGCCGCGTTCACTCAGTTGTGCCTTGCGGATATCCGCAAGCAGTTGCAGAAATCGTCTCATCTCACTTGCTCCTTTACGCCAGCTCTCGCCAGCCGTTCGACAGGATCACGCAGTAGACCTGCTGAACGAGGCTGTTGGAAAGGGCGTTGTCGAACTGCTCGCTGGTGTTCGGTCCACCCACCATGTCGTTGGCGTACTCGTCCTGGCAGTAGAACAGTTGCCCCGCGAGCGGATTGCGCAGGCCGGCGTCGTTCAGCGGGCTCATAGAGAGCGTGACGCCCGTGCCTAGGCTCTGCGAGTCGTCCACGTAGACCGGCTGGCCCACGACGGGCGCGGTCTCGAACGTGCTCGGCGCGCTGGCCGCGTAGGTCAGGACGTTGGCGACGTAGTTGCGAACGATCATCCCGTCCGCGATGTTGACGCGCACCAGGCTCTCGGCCAAGGTCGAGCTTGGCGTCACGTCCACCACGACGCCGGTCAGGTTCAAGGGCCGGCCATCCGCTGCGGTGCGTCCGCCGATCGCGATGACCGGATGCACGCCGTTGTAGTTGCCGTTGGCGTCGAGCAGGCTGTCCTTGGTTGTGACGTTTGCGTTGTCGTACACCGGCCACACGTCGGCCTCGTGGACCTGCCGCACGACGAGCGGACCCGATGACTGTTCGTATCGCTCGGACGAACTGGCACCGTAAAACTCTGTGGTCATGTTATTCCTCCAGTCTCACATCGTACTCGAGGCCATACCGTTCCTTGATGCGCCTGTATCGCGCCACCCGGTCGGCCTCCGTGATCTGTTGCGGTTGTGCGGGTTGCGTCGCGCCTTGCGCGAAGGGCTGCCCGCTGCCTGACGCCCGCTTGATGATGCGCTTGAACTCGGCTATGGCGTCCTGTACAGCCTGTTCGTTTTCGTATGGTCGCGTGAGCAACCGCTGCGCGTCCTCGCCCAGCCCGGACTCAAAGAGAAGTTCGGTGATCCGTTCTGCCGGCAGAGCCGCCTCTGCCGGTTCGGTGTCCTCCGTCTCCGCCTGGGCCTGCTCGGTCTCGGCCTCCGGCGCTTCTTGCGGCTGCTCCCCTGGTTCCTCTTCTCTCAGCGTCACGGTCTCGGCTTCCTGGACGACCTCAGTCTCTTCGACCGGGTCTTTTGTTTCGTCCATTGTGCCTCCGTTGTCTTGTGCGGGCGCGTCCGATTCTGCCAGCGCAAGCGCCCGCCCGCCGGCGCCCGCCTTTGTCACCCAGTCCGCAGACCCCTCGGTGATGGCTTCTACAATGTTGTATTCGGCTTCCCCGACCTGGCCCTTTTTGGCCTTGCCGGAACCGATGATGCTACACTCCATTTTCTCAAGCAGCCCTTCGGCTTGTAGCGCGCGGATGTCCTTGGCAAACCAGTCTTTGTGGACGACCACGCGCGCAATGGGCGCGCCGGACTTGGTGAACCCGACCGGGCACTGCTTGATCGTAGAGACCCACGTTCCCACATCCTTGGCGTTCTCACGGTGATCGGTTGCGAACATTTTGCCACCCTTGAACACGCCGGCGTCACGTCGCAGCACCTCAGCCGGGTAGTAGTGCTTGTCGTGCGCGTTGCCCGGTCCGGGCTCGATCAGCGCCACGTCCAGTGTGAGCGGGACGAGTCCGGTGGGCGTCTCTGCCTCTTCGATGGCAATGACGCGCCCTACGGCGGCCTCGGATAGGTTGGACTCAGCTACAGGCTCGCCAGGTGGCTCTCCGGTCGGGACGGCCCTTGATGCCTCAGTCAGAAGAGACAATGCCTGCTCAAGCAAGCTGCGCGCCCGCTCTACCGCGCTCTCGCTCCACTCCATATCCTCTTCCTCGTACAGCGCTTTGAGCTTGCGGGTTGCCTCGTCCTTATCCGGCCCTTCGTACACGTTGCCACGGTAGCCCACGGTCAATGCCGCTTTCGCCGCGCCCATCAAGCGACGGTCCGGCTGCCCGTTCGTCTTGACCGGGAGGTGCCAGGTGCTCGTCTCGTCTGGATCGCCTACCACGAGAAAGTCGCCCATCCCGTGCCCGTCTTTGGTTTTCGCTTCTGTCAATTCGCCCATCTCGTCGTCCTCGTCTGTAGATTCGCTGGCGTACAGCGCCGCCATTTGTGCCTCGGCCTCCGCTTCCGTCTCGTGGCAGCCGGCCAGGTTTCCGTCGCCGTCCTTGATGACCGCGTATCCGTTACACTCCGCGTGCTCTCCAATGTGCCAGGGCATTCTACCGTCTCCCTACAGCGTAAACGTGACCGGATACGATAGGCCGAGCGTGTCCGTGATGAACAGATGTATCGCGGTCGCCGCCGAACTTGCGCCGTCGTTGGCGTCCATCAGGGCCTCCAGTTGCGCCGTGCTCCATCCGGTGATAGGCTGCGGAACGGTGGACAGGTTACTCACGAGCGCATTCTTGTACGCCGTGATGATCTGCTGGCTGGTCCCTGCCGCGAGAGCATCGTCGACCTCGCTTGCTGGAACGTTGATCGATGCGTGCCGCCCAGGAACCGTGAGCCAGTTCTCGCCGTCGCTCGACGCTTCCACAGAGATATTGTGCTGAACGCATCCAGAGCCGTCTCGCCGCGCTTCCGGCGCTCCCTCTAGCCTGTATCGAAATGTGTAATCTGCCATATCACTCCCTCTAAGGCGGACTGATCACCGCATCGCCCTGGTAGTCCGGCGTGGCCTCGCTGCCAAAGTAGGCCGCGGCTGTAAAGTTGGCCGCAAAGCCGGTCCCGGCCACAGCCAGGAGCGGCACGCTATCGAACCAGACGTGTATGCTGCCGCCAAAGTTGTACACGTCGATATTGGCATCCGTGTCTGCGGCCCAGGCGGGTGTGTCCGTGTCGGTCCAGGGTCCGCCCCCGGCCTGGTTGACCTCAAGCGTGAGCGTCCCGCCCGCTGCGTCATCGCGGTACACGCGGATGTAGTTGTTGGCATCCTCGGTCAGGTCGAGCAAGTATTCTGCCGTCTGGCCGAACGCCTCCGAGTTTGCAATACCGTGCCTGGGCGTAACTGTGAACCGGATGCCGCCGCTTGTCGCGAGCATCCGGTGCGCTGTAGCCGGGACCGTGCATTGGTCGAGCCCATCCACGCGGATGCCGTCGCCCTCAAGGCTGTTGGCCCCAGAGGCGGGCGTAACGGTCAGGGATACGCCGTCCAGCTCGAACGAATAGAAATCGTCCGAGAACCCATCCCCGGCGATGGCGTCTGCCTCGATCTGTAGCTCTGGGCTGGTATCCAGCGCGCGTAATACCATCGGCGTATGCGTCCAGGTTGCGCCGACCCCAGTCGTCACTCGATACGAGGACGCGCTATTGTGCAGCACTGCCTCTGTGCCGTCTAGCTCGCCTAGCCTGAATCCATCCGATCCGTCTCCCTTGGTCCATCCGGCAAATGCCAGAAAGGTTCCCGCCGTAGTCGTGATGGTCTCGTACTGACCCTCTCCCAATACCGCACCTGGATTCCATTCGAGCGACTGCGCGCCCGCGTGGATGTCAACCGCGTCGGTCTCCACGTCTCCAGCGTCCAGTCCGTTATTGGTCCATCCGGTCAGGATCGCCGGGTTGCCCGCCGCGCTTTCGTGGTCGCCATTCGCGAGCAAGCTCTCAATCACCTCTGCCTGGTGCACCGTGATGATGCCGTCCGAGTTGCGGTTTGTGATGCGCAGTTCATAGGCAGTGTTGGCGCTCGTGTGGGCGACGATGGGCTCGTTGAACACCCAGTTCGTTTCCGCCGGGACGATGTAATACTCGTCGTTCGTGTCCCAATCGTTGTCCGTTCCACCTGCGAGGGCAGCGGTGATGGTGTCCTGGTTCGTTCCGCCTACGGCTGTGATCGTGCCTGAACTGCCGTCCGTGACGTTGTAGATCTCCGCGCCAATCAGGTTGGCCGGGAACACCTCTCCGGCACACGTCATCGTCGCGCTGTTGTTAGCCCCCGAGTGCTGGCCAGTCAGAGCGGGCGGGTCAAAGTCGACAATGGACCCCACTGCCGTCACGTCGTAGAGCGTGATGCGCGGCCAGGCGTTGGGGCTGTAGCGCATCGGCACGCGGATCACATAGTCGGTCGCGGCGGTCAGCGTGACGGGGATATAGATGCCGTCCGCCCCATCCGAGCCGATGTTGTAGCCTTGCTGGTAGACCATCGCGCCCGGTTCTTCCAGTGCTAGGTCTGGGGTATTAAGCCAAACCCCATCACCAGGCGTGATTGTGCCGTCGTACCCGTTCCCGCTGCTATCGGTCGCTGTCGTTCCTGCCCCGTCGGTCATATAGATGAGTAGCTGCGCGTTGCCATCATTTGCGGGCGGGTTGTTGCGCGATGCCGGAATGTAATACTCTACCGTCGTTGCCACACGCAGCGAGTCCGACAGGCGAACCCAGCCAATGGCCCCGTCAAATGACGACCCACCCGTCGCGCTACAGCCAATGCCTATATCTATTCCTACATCCGACTGATAGTTGCCGACTGCTGCGTCTCCGGCGTCTTGCAAGATGCCATCCAGGTAGAGCCGCGCCTTGCGGTCGCCGCCGTCGTCAAACGTCCCGCGCAGTGTGTGCCATCGGCTATCTGGCGCAAACGCAAACGACGCTACGCTATCCGTGGTCGCAGCATTGACGCGAAAGACGATGCTGCCCAAGCTAAACGCACACGCCCAACCATTGTTGCCTGATAGCTTGTGTAGAAATGTGCCGACGTTGCTTTCGCCATAGCTATCGGCGCGGAAGGCAATGTCAAAGGTGAACGCAGCATCGGGCAAGTCTTGGATATTCGCAGCATCAGCTACGATGATAGCCGTGGTGGATGCATCGAACGTATGGCTCTGCGGAATCTCCGGCGTGCCGACGACTGCCCAAATCGCGGACCATGAGCCGTTGGCGATTGTGCCGTCGCGCGCCGCGGTGCCCTCGGCATTGTCGACCGTTACGCCAGTGCCCTCGTCCATCGGCCAGTAGGCGACCGTGTTGCCATCGTTGTAGCCCACGCGAGGCGGAATGAAGTCGGTGCCGGCAGTGTGGCGGTCATTGTCGGAGACCTCGGCCCAGGCGATCCCGCCATCCCAGGCGTCGACTGTGGCCTGGTCCTGTACGCCGATTCTGAAATTGTGCGAGGCATCCGAGGTGTAATTGCCTACGCCGTCTGTACGCGTATCGTAGGCCGATGCCCAGCGTCCGTCTACGGCTACACTGATTCTCTTGTTGACAGTATCCTCATAGTGGACAGTCAGCAGATGCCATTTCCCATCGACAAAGATGTTGTCTTCCAGGTCAAACGCGCTGGCATCCACGATCGCGACTGCATCGGTCGTATCGCACTCGACCAGCACGTACAACTGATCATCTGCCGCATTCAATTGGGCGTAGTAGCCGCCATTGCTCAGCGAGGTCCACTTGTTGAAGAGAGACCCTGAATCGTTCTCACCATCGCTGTCGGCCCGGAACCAGATGTCAACCGTGATATCTCCGCCGCTCGCCACATCATCCAGGCCTGCATCCGACCCGCAGTCGATGACCGTCGTCGTCCCGTTGAACTCTACCGCATAGTCAGTGCCCGGCAGGCCCCCATCATCGACAAACGGCACATCCAGTTCCTCAGCCGATGCGTGCGGGTGGCTCCACGCTTCCCCGGTGCCGGTGACCAGCGCGCCGGTTGTGCTGTTGGTGGGCAAGAAAAACGTCGTGTCCCAGGAACCAAAGATCTTCGCCGGATCTGCACCCGCCCCGGCTGCGTAGATCGCCGCAACCGCGTCAATCGGCCCGCTGCCATCGAACCACATCGGGCAACCATAGGTACCGTCGTACAGCGGCACGCGCCAGATGAAAAAGCCCTCAAATTGGGCGTCTGGGGCTGATATTACGTAGCCGAGATATGTAGGCTCATCCGGCGTAGGTACGTCTGGCTGTGTCGTAATGCCAAAGGTCGCAACGTCGTTGACATAGATCGCAGCGTAATTGGTTCCGTCCAGTGTATTTTTTGTGTCCCAAGAAACGACGACATGATAGGACGTTCCAGCTACCCAAGCGGAAACATCCACGTTCAGTGTCTCATCCCCTACGCCAATAGACAGATCGCTCGCATTGGTCTTGATCAGTCGAAACTTATCAGAGCCGCCAGCATCCGAGTAGAAAAGCGCATGAGCTATCCCATCGTCACCATCCCATTCAGGCGTAATCCAGAACGAGATGCTGCCCTGGTACGGATCGAAGTTGCTGTAGAAATACTGCGTCTGGTTGCCAAGCAACGTGCCACGGCTGAACGAGACCACATCCGGCGTGCCCGTTCCGTCCCAGGCACCCTGGATGATGGGCGCAGCGTCAAAGACCCCGGCCTCTCCGGTGCGCTTTGCCATGCCCGCAGTGAACGTGATGTCGCCCAAGTCGAACGAGTACACGAACGGGGCAGGAACGCCGCCGAGTCGAGAAACGGGTAGAAGCCCTGCGCCGCCGATGCCGATGCCTGGCACTAGACGCTCCTGCTCGCGATCTGCATCTGAACGACCATATCATCCGCCGCAGCGTCCACGGCGTTGTTGTCGTAGACGCGGAGAATATCGCCAGCCTGAAGAATCAGACCGGGCGGTAATGGGGTCATCAGCCAGTCGGTATCTCTGAACGCCTGGAGGTCGGCCATCGATGCAGCCCACTGGTAGTAACGGGTCAGGGAGGCCGCTTGCACAACGCCGGCCCGAAATTGGCCAATCACGTCAGCGGCGGAATCCTGTATTTCGATCACGAGCTGGCGATTGCCGACCGTCGCTGTGGTAGCGAGCTCTACCCACACCCAAAGTACTTGCCATTCCGTGGAGGCCGGAACGGTGAACGTCTTGTCGCTATCGTTGGTCGTTTCGTCAGACTGTAGCGAGACCCGCCACGAGTCGATCGAGTTGACCGGGTTGGAGGCATCTACGTCGGCATCGCCTACCTGGAGGTTGACGTTGGCGTTTAGATCGTCGTGGGTATCCTGGATGACCTCGATCCCGCCAACCGGAGAGGCTGCGCTATCTGTGAGTCCTGGATTAGGCATTAGAACAACTCCGCGACGATGGAGAGCGAACCGGGCGTCCCTGCGTTGCCCGATTCCCTGGCACGCACGCGCACCCGCTCAATCGTTCCGTTGAGGGCAATAGGGCCATAGACAAAATCCTCAGTCGCGCCCGCCGCCGTGATGGTGTAGGTCTGATATTCGCGCTGTATGTTGCTGCCGGTGTCTGCGCCTGCTGCGACTGCGCCGGCAGCGTAGAGCGATTCCGTCACCCACTCGGCGGCGCTGGTAGGCACATTGCCCACGACGGCGTAGATTGAAATTTCCAACTGCCAATCGAAAGCGCCCGTCCCCGTCTGCGCGCCCTCCGCATAGGTAAACGAGAGCGTCATATTCTGCGCGCCGCTGGTAAAGCTCTCGGTCGGCGCAGCGTCCCACGCGCCGGCAGCGGGAAGGGCCGCGTAGGCTCGGAGCGTTACCGGGTTGTGCCACCCGCGAGGATGGCTATCGAACATCGACAGGTTTGGCATAGGTCTCTCCAGAAAACAAAAAAAGGGCGCTCAACCCTCAGTGGGGTCAAGCGCCCTTTTCTAGCGCGAATGAGTATGCAGTTTGACGGTTCGATGACAGTTCTATGACGAACGCGCCCGCTCCCCTCGATAGGGTCGGGCGCGTTTCTACGCCGAAGTTGGTATTATCTTACCATAAAGCGGGCCAGGTGTCAAGCAACTCCCGCCCCGTCGAACGCGTCGCAGAATGCACGCGCCGAGGCTGCCGGCTCTATCGTCTTTTTCTCTGGTGCGAACCAGAACGCCGGCTGACCGCGTATGCACAGGATACGTATATCCAACACACACGCGCCCGAATCGTTGCGCGTCATCTGCTGCAAGCGCAGCATCACGTCTCGCCAGTCGCGCATCGCGCCCTCGATGATGGTTGGTTCGGTCGTCTCAGTGTTAGGCATCGGCTTTGATCACCTCCGCAAGCGTGCCGAGCGTAGTGCCGTCTGTCCACAGATCGCCCACTGACCAGATCCAGCGCGGAGGAGGCGGCGGCCCCTTGTCCTCAAATTCAGCCACCCACTCAATGCCGTTCCATTTTATCGTGATGGTCTCGCCAGGGAGGTCGTCATAGTTCGCCGACACATCAAGTTGACGCTGCTGCTCCTGTGACAAATACCCCGTCTTGCCGTCTGAAAAGTCCCATATCTTTTCGTTGAGTTGGCGGATAGGGACGGCGCTATCTGGCTGCTCAGACTTGCGTAAAAACAACCTCGCAATTGCGGCAAGACTAGCCTGGATAAACTCACGTCGGTTCATCATTGCTCCCCTTTACTACAGTATCACGCCTTGCTTTGGAACCCGCAGAGGATTCCACTTTGCGGCATTGTCCAGACAATCCGGGCAGTGTTCGGCGGCGCCCAACGTCCAGGTACACAGCCACTCGTCCTCGGTCTGCTCGCAGGACCAGTGACACTGGCAATTTGCTCGGCAGATCGTCTTCCCATCTCCCGGATACGCGGGCAGCGGCGGGATCCCCTTGGCGATCGCCAGCGCCCGCTCGTGCGCCTGCGTGGCGGCCTTGAGGTACATCCTCAGTCGCATCTTGGCTTGCGCCTCGCTCAGCTTGCCGTCGATCAAGTCCTGCTCGAAGCGTTGCAGAAAGCCGTACTGCGTTTTGAGCATCGCCCCAAGCCGGCCCCAGTCGGCCTGGGTCATCGCTGCGCGCCCACCACGACCGAGCAGGTATTGCGCGATAAACTGGTCCTTGATCTGCTGCCGAGCCTGGAGCGTCCACTGCTGGTGATCGATGCGACGGGCAAACAGATCAGCGACGAGGCCATCGGTGCCGCCCGCTTCAATCACACGGTTGGTCAGCCGGTCCCGGCGCGCCGGGCTCGTCCGCTGGATGCTCTCAGTCTTGGTGCCCCG
>Ga0180437_10006938_pt1 | contig 14939 bp, 14 predicted proteins | sample SS_ome_4_FD_132410 | JGI IMG/M metagenome (GOLD analysis project Ga0180437, IMG submission 132410) | Hypersaline lake sediment archaeal communities from the Salton Sea, California, USA - SS_3_D_1 metaG | ecosystem: Environmental > Aquatic > Non-marine Saline and Alkaline > Hypersaline >...
TCTGGCGGCAAGCTCACGGGCTACTCAAATTGCCAATAGGTTTCTGGCAGGCGGTGAGGACCATCTGGAGGTTCAAGCCGGACATCACCATCGGTGTCGGGGGATACGCCTCCGGACCGGTGGCCCTGGCTGCCAGGCTTATGGGCAGGAACATGGTTATTCATGAGCAGAATTTTCTGCCGGGATTCACCAATCGGATGTTGGGGCGATTTGCCCACCGTATATTTGTCTCTTTCCCGGACGATCTGGGCCTGTTCACAACTTCGAAGACAGTGTTGACGGGGAATCCGGTGCGGCAGGAAGTGCTCAGGGCAGCGTCGAGTGAAAACAGGAAAGACAGTTTCACCGTTCTTGTGGTGGGTGGCAGCCAAGGCGCTCACACCATCAACTGTGTTGTAGTGGAGGCCCTCAGATATCTGGATCTGCCTTCTGCAATTGGCTTCATCCATCAGACCGGGACCAAAGACGCCCCATGGGTTGCCAGGGCTTACAAAGAGCATGGGATAAGGGCAACGGTTGAGCCCTTTATTGACGATATGGCGAGTGCTTACCAGGCATCTGATCTGGTTATTTGCAGAGCCGGGGCTTCTACTGTGGCCGAACTGGCTGCCCTGGGCAAGCCTGCCCTCTTTATTCCATTTCCCTTTGCAGCGAACAACCATCAGGAACTAAATGCTCGCTATGTGGCAGATCGCGGTGGCGGTGAGGTCGTGCTCGAAAAGGATTTAGACGGCCAGTCCCTGGCTAGGAAAATACGCCATTATGAATCTAGCCGCGATGCCTTGGAGGACATGTCCATCCGGGCCTCGGCCCTGGGACGCGCTGACGCAGCGAAGGTGATGGCAGATGAGTGTAGGAGGCTGGTGGCAAAAGTGGTCAGCCAGGGGGAGGCAACGGGGTAAGCGCGGACTATGTATCAGAAATCTTATCATATCCATTTTGTCGGAATCGGCGGCATTGGCATGAGCGGCATGGCTGAACTTCTCTTGAATCTGGGTTACAAGGTGAGCGGCTCGGATATCAAGTCAACGGACATCACCATGCGTTTGGCACAACTCGGCGGCAGGGTATTCACCGGACACAGTCCGGAGTTCATTGAAGGAGCTGATGTGGTCGTCGTTTCGTCTGCCGTGGGGTCAGACAACTCTGAGATTGTGGCGGCTAGAAAGACAATGGTCCCAGTTATCCCCAGGGGTGAAATGCTGGCAGAATTGATGCGTCTTAAGTACGGCATTGCTGTAGCCGGTGCTCACGGCAAGACCACGACGACGTGGATTATTGCCTCCGTGCTGGAGCAAGGGGGCCTTGATCCCACCATGGTCATCGGCGGCAAGCTGAAAAGCCTTGGAAGCAATGCCCGTTTGGGTCAAGGTGAATTTATTGTGGCTGAAGCAGACGAAAGCGATGGGTCTTTTTTGAGACTTTCTCCCACGGTTGCGGTGGTCACCAACATTGACGCCGAACACCTGGACTTTTACCCTGACCTAAACCGGATCAAAGAAGTGTTTCTCGATTTTATCAATAAGGTGCCCTTTTATGGGATGGCCGTTCTGTGTCTCGACAATGAAGGGGTTCAGGATCTGATCCCAAAGATCGAGAAACGGTTTATCACCTATGGTTTAACATCTCAGGCAGATTATCAGGCGAAAGAGGTCACTTTCGAAGGGTTGAGAAGCCGATACCGTGTCTTCCATCATGGAAAGCCCTTGGGCGCAGTGGATCTGAATCTTGCTGGGCTGCACAATGTGCATAACTCCATGGCCAGCATAGCGGTTGGCCTGGAACTGGGGATTGCCTTCGAGACTATCCAGAAGGCACTCGCTAATATGGAAGGGGTTCAGAGGAGGCTGGAGGTGAGGGGTTCTGCCCAGGGTGTTACGGTCGTAGACGACTATGGACATCACCCCACAGAGATCAAATTTACTCTTCAAGCGGCTCGCCAGAGTTGGCCGGATCACCGATTGGTGGTGGCATTTCAACCCCATCGGTACTCGCGCACGGCAGCTCTCTTTGATGCTTTTACCCGGGCCTTTTACCAGGCGGACAGTCTGGTTTTGCTTCCCATCTATGGGGCGGGCGAGCCCCCCATTGAAGGGGTGACGGGCCAGGCCCTATTCGAGGGCATTCGCCTCCATGGCCACAAAGAGGTAGCATTTCAGGATGGACTGGACGCTGCCGTGTCTTACTTGAAGAGTGTGTTGAGGCAGGGCGACATCCTGTTGACGCTGGGAGCAGGAGATATATGGCAGGTGGGCACAAGGTTCCTTGGTGAGCAATGATGTGGTTGTATGACGTATTGACTCACGTGTGAAGTGGTAATGCGGCATTTACCGAATGGACCCATTGACGAATGAGCGAGGTGATGACCTAACGATGAACGAAAAGGACAAAAAATGGCTCTCAGACCACTTCGGCAAGGAGGTCCTGTTTGACGAGTCCATGTCACGTCATACGACCTTCGGCATCGGAGGGCCAGCCGAGGCCCTTCTATTTGTGAGAACCGATCAGCAGATCAAGGACCTGGCAAGGTGGGCCAATGATCGGGGCCACCCCGTAATGATTCTTGGTGCCGGTAGCAACCTGCTGGTCCGTGAGGGAGGCATTCGAGGCCTTGTTCTTCGCCTTGTCAACGGGTTTAGGGGTATTGAGCAGAACCTTGAGGGAAGTCCTAGTGGATATGTGACGATTAAGGCAGGGGCCGGTGTTTTGCTGCGCCAGCTGGCCAAATATGCCCTTGATCGTGGACTGGGTGGCCTCAACTTTGGGCTGGGAATCCCTGGAACCGTGGGTGGCGCCCTGCGGATGAATGCAGGGGCCTGGGGAGCATGCATGGCAGATACCGTCACTTCCATTTCCGTCCTTAGAAAAGGCGGTGACATAGCGACGATGGCGAAGGAGGCGCTTCGGTTTTCGTGCCGAACACTGGATTTAGAGGAAGGTAGTATCATTTTGCGAGGTGCGTTTCAACTCAAGCGTGTGGAACGAGAGAGCCTTCAGAGGGATGCCATCCATATGCAAAGGAAACGAAGAGCAAGTCAACCTTTATCTCTGCCCAGCGCTGGGTGTGTATTTCGTAACCCCCCCGGGGGAATGTCAGCGGGTGAACTGATCGACAAGGCTGGCCTTAAGGGGTTTCGGAAAGGAGAGGCGGAGGTCTCAACAAGACATGGGAATTTCATCGTTAACAAAGGGGATGCCAAGGCTGCTGATGTTATTGCACTAGTGGAGCATGTGAAGGAGGCTGTGTCTAAACGGTTCGGGGTCACCTTGGAACTGGAGGTTGTCATCGTTGGCCAGGAAGCAGGTTCGTAAGAACTACTATAGAAACAGCCCGGCGCGCAAACGGGAACGGCTCATAAGACGCCTTGTCGCGTCTATGAAAATCGTATGTCTGTTGGCCGCTATGGGCGGGGCGAGTCTTCTGTTCATCCTGGGCCACGATGCCCTGATGCAGAGTTCGTGCTTCAAGGCCCGTGAGGTTGTTGTGGAGGGAAACCGCAGGCTTTCAAATGAGGCGATTCTAAATGAGGCCCAGGTGAGACCAGGCGATAACATTTTGGAGATAAACTTGAAGGTCCTTCGCTATCGGCTACTGGCCAATCCTTGGATTACCGCTGCAGACGTGTGGCGAGAGTTGCCTGACAAGATTCATATTCGAGTCACTGAACGGGTACCTATTGCCAAGATTGAGCTTAACAGAGCCTTCTATCTAGATGACAGGGGGGAAATAGTAGCGCCGGCAGGAGCTTCTGATCAGATAAACGTGCCGATGGTGACCGGACTAACACTCGCAGATACTGATCCGGACAACGAAGGACAGTCCAAGCTATTTGGGGCCGTCATCAAAGTCCTTCACCTGAGCCGAGTTCAGACAAGCGTCTTGCCCATCCATATGCTCCATCGCATTCACGCAGACCCGGATACAGGACTCACCCTTTTTGCATTTGACTGTAACCTAGCCATAAACCTGGGGTTCGAGGATTACGACGAAAAATTCAACCGGTTGGGGGACTTGATGTCCCATTTCAAAGAGGATGGCAAGGCTTTGAATATTGAGTACATACATCTAAAGGATGTGGGCCGCGTGGTGGTTAGGCCATCAGAGGGCGGGTCTGCCTTAAAGGTGTGCTGTCGAAAGGAGGTGTGAAAGTGCAGGGAGACGAAGGTCTTGTCGTTGGCCTGGATATTGGCACAACGAAGATTTGTGCAGTGGTAGGTGAAGTCAATCCAGACGGGATAGATATTGTAGGACTTGGCACGCATCCTTCGGTGGGTCTTCGAAAAGGTGTTGTGGTGAACATCGAATCAACGGTTGACTCCATAAAGAGAGCCATAGAAGAGGCGGAGTTGATGGCAGGCTGCGAGATCACGTCCGTCTATGCAGGTATTGCCGGCGGGCACATAAAGGGGTTTAACAGCCATGGCATCGTTGCCGTCAAGGGAAGCGAGGTAACGCCGAAGGACATTGAACGCGTCATTGATGCAGCACGTGCTGTAGCTATTCCCCCGGACCGCGAGGTCATTCATGTGCTTCCCCAGGAGTTCATCGTGGACGAGCAGGGTGGCATCCAGGATCCCTTGGGCATGTCAGGGGTTCGGCTGGAGGCGAAGATCCATATCGTGACCGGTGCGGTCACGTCAGCCCACAACCTGGTGAAGTGTGCCAATCGTGCCGGCCTCGATGTGTGCGATATTGTCCTGCAGAGCCTGGCCTCTAGTGACGCAGTATTGAACAAGGAAGAAAAGGATCTGGGCGCGGCATTGATAGACTTTGGGGGGGGGACCACAGATCTGGCTATCTTCAAGGGCAAGAGCATCAAACACACGTCAGTGCTGGCTGTGGGGGGAAACAATCTGACCAATGATGTGTCGGTGGGACTCAGAACCCCCATGGCAGAAGCAGAAAAGATCAAGATAAGGTACGGCACTTGCCTGCCGGACAGTGTCAGCAAAGATGAGACCATTGAGGTCGCCGGCGTTGGTGGTCGCAAACCAAGGACCCTGCCCAGGCAGATTCTCGCCGAGATCCTAGAGCCGAGGGTGGAGGAAATCTTTGATCTTATGAACCGGGAGATCTATCGGGCGGGGATGGAGGACATCGTCACATCAGGGGTTGTGGTTACCGGGGGATCTTGCCTGTTGGAAGGTGTCTCGGATATTGCAGAGGCCATATTCGGCCTTCCCACGCGGATTGGAAAGCCTATGGGGATAAGGGGGTTGGTCGATGTGGTGAATAATCCCATGTACGCAACGGCCGTAGGGCTGGTTGTGTATGGTGCCAGGTCGCAACCACAGAAAAAGTTCAGGATTCGGGACAAGAATATCTTCAACCGTGTCATGGCGCGTATGAAGAAGTGGTTTAAGGAGATCATATGAGGGGACAAAAAACACAGGAGGTGGGGACAATGATGTTCAGTTTTGTAGAAAGTGAGAAATCGGCCAAGATCAAAGTCATTGGGGTGGGTGGTGCCGGTGGCAATGCTGTTAACAACATGATTGAGTCAAAACTCCAGGGGGTTAAATTCATCAGCGCCAATACGGACATTCAGTCTCTTGAAGTGTCAAAGGCACCGGTGAAGATCCAGATGGGGGAGAAATTGACTGAAGGCCTCGGTGCAGGGGCAAATCCTGAAGTCGGCCGTCAGGCAGCCACGGAAAGCGTGGAGGCGATCCGCAGTGTAGTCGAAGGCAGCCACATGGTTTTTATTACTGCCGGTTTGGGCGGCGGCACTGGCACGGGTGCTTCACCTGTTATCGCAGAGATCAGCAAGGAGTCGGGGGCCCTCACAGTGGCAGTGGTGACAAAGCCATTTGGTTTTGAAGGGAAGAAGCGGATGAAGCAGGCCGAAGAGGGTCTCAAGGCCCTGAAGGATGTGGTGGACACGGTCATCACCATCCCTAACGACAGACTTCGGGGGTTGGCATCCAGGAACGACACCATGCTCAACATGTTCAGGAAGGCAGACGAGGTGCTCCTCCACTCTGTGAAAGGGATTACAGACCTTATTATGATGCCTGGCCTCGTGAACCTTGATTTCGCTGACGTGAGGACCACCATGTGCAAGGCAGGGATGGCTCTCATGGGAACTGGAATCGCCAGCGGAGAAAACCGGGCGCTGGAGGCCGCTGAAAGGGCCATATCACATCCTCTGCTAGAGGACATCTCCGTTGCTGGAGCGCGAGGTGTGTTGATGAACCTTACCAGTGGGACGGATCTGACCATGGCAGAAATGACAGAGGCATCAGATCTCATCCATAGCGAAGCCGGAGATGGCGCAGAGATTATCTGGGGTGCCGTGTTGGATGATTCGGTAGGTGATGAACTCAGGGTAACGGTCATTGCTACCGGTATTGAGCCTGAAGGGGAGTGGAAAAAGACGCCCTTTTCCGGGAAGCTCTATGACATTACGGAAGGTGACTTTAGAAAGCATGAAGATCTAGACACACCGACATTTCTCCGAGAGGAAAAACTAATCGGTGAAGCAAGTCGGACGCCACATATAGGCTATGGCGGGATGGTCCTGGATCATCATGACCTGGAAGTGCCGACCTTCATGAGAAGAAAAGCAGATTGAGCTAGTCTTCATTCAGAAACGGCCCTTTGCCGCAATCTCAGCGCCTGTCCCGTAGGATGCTCACCCTGTGAAATGGGCAGCCTATTTCGATGGGGCCAATCAGCCGGAGGCTGACAAGCTTCCGGGATCACTTACGCGATCTGCCACGAGTATCGGCGGACTATCGCACCATCTCCTGATTTGCTTGGCCTTGCGAATCGGCCGATGGCGGACTGAATTGGGAACTCACGCTAGTGCCCATTGATGCACAAGCCGGTCATGGATCGGCAGAAGCTGCAACCCGTGTAACGGTAAAGGGTCATTGGGAGACGAAGCGGCACTTTTAAATCCCCAATGGCGCACCCTATGCCACGCAAGGCACGAAGGACCCGTAGAGAGTTGCTGGCCGCAGAGACGGGAGCCGTCAGAAAAGACTGGCGGGGCAAGATCTCTGTGGTAGTGATATATCCCAACACCTATCACCTTGGGATGTCGAACCTTGGTTTTCAGGCAGTCTACAGACTGATAAACGGATTTGATGATGTCGTGTGTGAACGGGCCTTCCTTCCTGAAGAGAAAGGAAGAGGCCAGGGACATCTCAGATCCCTGGAGTCCGGAAGGTGTTTGACTGATTTTGACATCATTGCTTTTTCCATCTCCTTTGAAAATGATTACGCCAACCTCCTCACCGTCCTGGCAGGAGCTGGTATCCCCCTGCGGTCTTCAGAGCGACGTGCCCCCCACCCTCTGATTATCGCAGGGGGGGTCACAACCCTCCTTAATCCTGAACCCATGGCACTTTTTGTGGACTGCTTTCTCATAGGGGAGGCAGAAGAAATCGTGCCGCACTTCTTTCGTGTTTACAAGGAGTGCTCACAAAGAGAGGCCCTCCTGGAGTCCCTGTCCCAACAAGTCCCTGGAGCGTACGTGCCTGCCTTCTATGACGTGGACTATGAGTCAGGTGGGACCATCGGGGCGTTTCGGCCAAAGGGTGACTTCCCGGTCAAGATTAGGCCCCCGAAGGCCAAGGACTTGTCTTCCTGTGATGCCTGCACCACAATCCTTACGCCCCACACGACCTTCAGAGATATGTATTTGATTGAGGCGGCACGAGGGTGTCCGCATGGATGTAGATTCTGCGCAGCAGGATTTGTGTATCGACCGCCACGATTCAGGGCAGCAACCCAGCTGGAAAGCTTTTTGGACCGGGCAGCATCAGGTACTAGACGGGTTGGACTTATGGCCAGTGCGGTCTCAGATGTTCCCTGCTTAGAAGACGTGTGTCGAAAGGCCGCAGATCTTGATCTTAGACTTTCGTTCAGTTCTCTGAGGGCGGACCTTCTCACGCCGGAATTCTTGAAGATTCTCAAAGAAGCTGGCGTAAAGACAGCCACCATTGCCCCAGACGGAGGCTCAGAGCGGATGCGGCGTATGATCAACAAGGGTGTGGAGGAAGAAGATGTCCTCAGGGCCACGGAGCTGCTGGTCCGCACTGGCATACCCAACCTCAAACTCTACTTCATGGTGGGTCTGCCCGAAGAGACAATGGCCGATGTTGAAGCGATCCTGAGCCTGTGCAAGAAAATCAAACACAGGTTTTTGAAGGTAAGCCGAGAGAAGGCAAGGATTGGGCAGATTATCGTGAGCCTCAGCTCTTTTGTCCCCAAACCCTTCACCCCCTTTCAGTGGGTTCCAATGGAGGACTTAAAGGTTCTAAGGGCCAAGATCAAGCATGTGACAAAGGGATTGAGACGCGTGGCCAACGTGAAGGTCCACGCTGACCTTCCAAAGTGGGCCTACATCCAGGCCCTGCTTTCTCGCGGGGATCGGCGCATAGCAGAATTGTTGGAAGGTGTGCACAGAAATGATGGCAACTGGGCCCGGACCCTGAAGGAGTCTGTCATCAATCCAGATTTCTATGTGCACAGGAAAAGGTCCCTTGATGAAACCCTTCCATGGGATTTTATCGACCATGGGATCAAGAAAGCTTATCTGGTTGAGGAATACCAGAAGGCCCTCCGGGCAGAGACTTCCCCTCCCTGCCAAGTAGATCTCTGCAAGGCCTGCGGCGTGTGCAAGTAGATTCCGGGCCTGCTTTGTCCCCGGAGGCACTTTCCGTCATTTGACTTCCCCGTAGACGGTGTTAAGGGCTCACAAAGGGGCGTTTCATAGGCCAGAATTGGCCGACGGCAAGGGGTTATGACCTTCAGGGCTTCGTTTTCTATTCTACGTACTGCGTTCTGTAACTCACCTTGCCATCCCGGTATTGATAGATCCTAAAGGCAGCCTGTCTGCCCCAATATCCGGCCACTGGACCACATACATGCAAAGGAACATCTCCCAGCCAATGGTGCTCATCTCGGTGGAAGTGCCCGGCGATGACAGCTTTGACGTGATAGGCGTTGAGGAGGCTTACCCATTCAGCTCGTATATGGTCATCCCAGCCCTGATGCATTCGATTTTTGTAGAAGTTCTCAACTGACGGGGTATGGTGAAAAACGATGATAGGCTTTCCCTGGTTCAGCTTGAAGACTTTTTCGAGCTGAATCAAGGGGTTGTAACGCTTTGCCGAGAAAGACTGGGCCAGGGGCTCCGTATAGACCAAGATGAAGGCGACGCCACCATACTCATGCACTTCCAGCAATGGGCCGAACCTTTTCTCATAGGCCAGTCGCGTTGTTTCGTGTTTATCCTTCAGAATATCATGATTCCCAGGGACAAAATGAATGGGGACTTTCAACGCCTTTAATACCTTAAGACCTTCAGAAACGGTTGCCTCGTCTTCAACCCTGTCCATGGTGATATCGCCAGTATGTATGACACATCGAATTTCCAGGGGAAGGTGGTTAATCTGCTCAACTATCTTTCTTGTTCTTTCTATATGGTCTTGGTCACCCCAGTGGGAGTCCGTGATCTGAACGAAGTATAACGGACTGCTTTCGGCCCCCCGTCCAGAGGTTGCCCAGGCAAGGGAGAGCACTAGGAGTATAAATGAGCTTCTGAGGGATCTCCGAAATCTGACAGCAAACGTGACGGTTGCGTTCATTTCATATCCTTTGATCACGTCTCGTTAAGGAGGGCAAGAGCCCTAAATGGTATTGGCTGAATATCACAAAAGACATGGTTGTTCAAAGGACGGTAAGCGAAATGAATCGTGATTGCCCCCAGGGTCGGAACGGAGCTCCAACACGCGATTGCAGCTGCTGTGCCAGATAAGTGTTGTAAGTTTTTTTGGTTCTATATTTAAGGGTGCCCCTATAAACCAAAATATGCCCCAGTTCAAGGCATGCGAGAATTCTAACCGCAGGAATACTCATAGTATTTCCAGGACTATCATTGGAGCATAACGTAAAGATCGAACTGATAGACAATTTTTGGAGGTGGACTTCACAGTTAACTCGCAGTACCTATACAATCGGACCCAGACCACAAGGATTGGAGGGCATGGGCCTTTTCTTACAGCAACCAGGCTCATTGACATGCCGTTTCGGTAGCTGTAGTCTATCCCAAAGCCGGTCGTTGTCTTTCTCGTTCTCTGACATTGGTGGGCTTTTAGGAAAGATCGTTTTTGGCAGAAAGACACTAGATGCGGAAGGTGTCAGGGGAGAGGGGCCATGACAGACAAGAGCAAAGAACCAATAGACCTGTTGAAGCGCCGGGCCGACAAGCTGCTGGCACAGAAAAAATTGAACGCCACGCACAAGGGCAGAAAGGAAGTCCAATGGACGGGTGAAGAGTTTGCGGCTGCAGTCGCATCGATCAAGTTCAGCGACGAAGTGCTTAAAGGTGTTAAGACCTTCATGTGCACCATCGCGAGTATAGTCAAGGAGGCGGGGTCGATTCGGGAGGTTGAACGCCCATGCTTTGGCCTTGCACTACTTCTTCTGAGGGACTACGATCGTATGGCCTTCGATAAGCTCCTGCAGATGATGAAGGAACAAATCGACAGGGAGTAAGCCGCCTCTGTGACCCCATGCAGCCCCGAGTTGATGTCAGGTTTTTCAGGAACTGACGTTTGATCAAATCGTAAAAAGTCCCTTTTGCTCTCCATGAGCATTTGCGCCTGTGGGCTTGAAAAGAGACGAGCACGCTCAGTTTGTTCGGCTAAAATGCTACGGCCCTCCGTAACGGCGGATCAAGCAGTCAGCATTTTTTATGGCCGAGGATCCCAAATGCTTTTCTCCTCCGCCACGGCGGAATCAATGTCGTTTGCGAGAGACATTTTACGAAAGCGTCAAGTTTGACGGTTTGAACAAACCCGAGTATGATAAGGCATTTGTCAAGGCTTTGATTGGTGTTGTAAGGGGTTCTACTTTTTTGCAGCAAGAATTGGAGGACAATGTTTATGAGTGAGAGGGCACGGGAAGCGGAAATGGAGAGAGGCGTCCTCAGGCTTCTTCAATTGAGACGAAAAATGAATCATCACAAAGAGGCGCTTCTGAAATCAGACCAGAAAGAAAAGGACTCCCACCAGCATGAGCTGCTCAAATTGGATAACGAGTATGGAATCACGCGTCACCGGCTTTTCTATGGCCGTTCCAAGGAATATGCACAGGATCTTCTGGCGTTCCTAAGAAAAGGGCAAGTCGGATATAGCCGCGATTACGGTGATGTTTTTCATGATTTGTTGGTCCAAGTCATGGACTATGTGGGCAGCCATGATCGTTCTTCACAAGGGAGAACTATAGATTTAACAGAGGAAGACCTGACTCTGGAATAGCGGTTCAAGGGTCTACCCTCTGCGCACTGAGTCCCACAATGGGGGGCCATGATGAGACAAGTCGTGCAGAGATGATTGTCTTGGTTTCCTGAAATGGAACAGCCGCAATGCACCATCTCCCTTCAACGGATCCGTTTCCATAATCCTTGTGGAACAGACTAGAGGGATCTCAGTATTTCTTCTAAATCGTCGCTTGCAGTCTCGAATTTCACGCCGATTCCCCTTGGGACGCGCCAGAGGATTTTTCCGGTAATCTTGATCGGTCCCTCCTGATCGACGGCGGAAGGGCCTTGCCGGCTGCCGGGAGAGAAGATTAGCGTAAGCTCCTTTCCAGTGGAGAAGGTTCTGGGGGTTTCAATAAAAACGCCGCCGTTGCCGATATTTTTGATAAAGCCCTTGAATGCGCCATCCTTTGCGGTGCAGGTGACAGCGTCGGAGCAGGGCTTTCTGGAGGCTTTTCTTCGTTCCCTCTTTTGCCAAGCTTCCAACATGCGCACGAGGCCGGGACTCTCCAGAAAGCCTAACAGGCTTCGGTGCTCGTCTTCAGAGGCCTTGTTAATGATAAGAGAAATGCCCGCAACGAGGTCTTGCAGGCGGGCCTTGACACGAGATGCTTCAGCGGATAGACCGACGGAATCTGTCATGGCAAAAACCCCCGTTAAAAATCATGTTCATCATGATGACAGAAAGGCTCGGCATAACGCTATCGAACGTTCATTGTGAGCTTTTTCAGGTATCCATTCCCGACTCCATCGGGAAGAGGAACCCGCTAGCCTGGGCAAATCGTGAAGTGCCTGATCCGCCAAGGCGGAGAGTGAAAGCGAAAAATGGCGCCTGACGGCTTGAACAAAGGCACTGCGTGTCACGATTTGGCGAAAGAAAGCCGAAGACGGGCCCAAAGGCTTACAGAACCGAGTGAGGAAGGGTTTTGCAAAAATCTTGCCAGGTGACAGGACAATGTAACGGGAAGCTAAATCAGCCGAAGACCCCTCACCCCTTTGCGGAACCCCGCTTTAGCATGCCCGTACTATTCAAGGGCGGGAGGGCTGTCAGGTTGGTAAGATCCAGAAGTCCTCGTCAAAAGGTCGGCTCCGACGGGCTAGAGGAATTCTATGGCGCCTGCCAGGTCTTTACTGGCTCCTGTGAACTTAATGCCGACTCCGTCCTTGGTGGTTCGGACGATTTGGCCGGCCACATTGACTGTTTTTTCCCCTTCCGGCACTGAAAACGTCATGGTAAGGCGCTCTCCGAGCAAGCAGGGCGAAGAGGTCTGGATAAAGGCACCGCCGGCACTTATGTTACTGATGAAGTCAGCAAAGACACGATAGGCCGAACACGTCACGGCAATAGAGCAGGGTTTCCTAGCATGTTTTCTTCGGTTGATGCCCAGTGACTCCTCCAGTAAGCTCAGAAGCTTACGCTTATGGTTGCCAGACAGACTCTCTACGGAGGGGATTACCTCCTTTAGCAGCTCTTTCAACCGAGCCGTTAAGCTTGCCTCGTCTGGTTGGTAGGCAGAATCGCTCATAACAATATATATTACAATAAAAATGCATATAAGTCAAGCTATTAGACTAGTGTTCAGCCGCCAATCGTAGGAAATCAATGGGCGGTAGCGAAAGTCTCCCATTCGGGAATGAGCATTTTTGCCTCTGAGCAAGGCCGCACAGGGCTTGCTCAGAGGCGTCCTTTTCAAATGTTGCAGACGCGCTTTTCAAGCCGCGGGCGTAATACCTCCGCAGAACACAGCTCAGAGCGGAGAGGGCCATTTGTGGACGGAAACCAGGCTGAGGGGCAAGACAAGGGAAGTGCTGTCGCCGCAGCCCGTAAAGCGAGATCGGCTTTTGCCGCAGTTGGCTCGTTTCGCTTTCAACTTAATCAGCCGTTAGGTCCGCCTGCTCATTGGGTGACCTTTTTACCACTTCTAACAAAACATCATCAACCCACTAATTTAGGCTTTTCTAGTCTCTTTTTGCTCCGATGCCGATTGCTTTGTGGCGTTGGGGTTCAACACACACGACGAATTTACCTGAATATGCTTCCGGGTATTCTCCTGTCTCAGGACAGGATGGTAGATAATCGTCAAGAGAGCCCTGAAAAAGCTGTCACAACACGCCGACTCCTGTACCTTGCAAGATAGCAATATCCCGTAGGCTAAACGTTACTACGGAAGATATTGGCCTCGTCATCAAACCGAACCGCTTCAAAATATCCTTCGTATTCCATCATGGCTTCACCCCCGTTTCACGCGGCAGTCTTTTTACAAATTTGACGGCTTCCCTGGTGGTCCGTGAACGGAGGAATTACTCAAATGGTAATTACACTTTTGTTATATGAAACTCCTTTTCGACACCCGTCGTTTCCCATGAAATCCCTGTCCTGCTATAAAAGGGTGTGGTGCTTAGTGATTTTTGAGGCCCATAACACACTTTTTTTGCCGACATTAGATTACTGCCACCGCCCTTTTATTAGTCGTCACTTGGCGCGGATTTTGCTTGTCGGTCAAATTAAGTCTTTGAATGCCAAAGAAGTAGAAAAACCTTCACATCGAAGGGGGCGAGCCAAAAAGCCGGAATCGCACTTACGGTGAGGTTGCGGAACTGCGGGGCTCATGCGGCGCCTCCTGGAGACTGCCTTCGGGCCGTTGAGAATAAGCAGGAGGTACAGAAATGCTACGATCCACCATGTCACATTTGTCTCAGATTGGCATATCCCACCTAAAGTTCTTCAAATCTCCACCTGTCGTGATTTTGGCCTTGTTGATCTTTGTCCTGCCCCAGACTGCCCATGCCGTCGTTAGCGTAACACTTGCGTGGAATCCTAATAATGAAGAGGATCTTGCAGGCTACAGGGTCTATCATCGTGAAGAAGGGCAGACCTACAATTACAGCAGTCCAGCGTGGGAAGGCACTGAGACGACTTGCACTATAGAAGATCTGGATGACACTGCCACCCACTATTTTGTAGCCAAGGCCTTTGACCTGGCGGGAAACGACAGTGACGATTCAGTAGAAGAAGTCTTCATACCCAACCGCCCGCCGGTGCTTGACACCATAGGCTCAAAGAGCGGACAGGAAGGCCAGACTCTTCAGTTTACCGTATCAGCAAGTGATCCTGACAATGACGATCTGACGTACACTGCGGGAAACGTTCCCACTGGTGGGGACTTTGATAGTGCCACCCGGACGTTCACCTGGACCCCTGACTATGCTTCTTCAGGCACTTACACAGTAACCTTTACGGTGACTGACAGCGGCACGCCTGTCAAGAACGACTTTGAAGATGTCCTAATCGCCGTAAGTGACGTGAACCGCTCACCTGTGCTCAACACCATAGGCGCAAAAGGTGTAGATGAAGGTCAAATGCTTCAATTTACTATTATGGCAAGTGATCCTGACAATGACGAGCTGACCTATTCTGCCGAGACCGTTCCCTCAGGCGGAAGCTTTGACGGAGGCACCCGGACCTTTACGTGGACGCCTGATTACAACACCTCAGGCGATCACACGGTGACCTTTACTGTAACGGACGACGGCTCGCCGGTGAAGAGTGATTCTGAAGACGTGACCATTACCGTAAGCAACGTGAACCGCCCGCCGGTGTTGAACACGATCGGTGCCAAGAGCGTAGACGAGGGCCAGGAGCTTTCCTTTACGGTGACGGCA
>Ga0180437_10006939_pt1 | contig 14936 bp, 14 predicted proteins | sample SS_ome_4_FD_132410 | JGI IMG/M metagenome (GOLD analysis project Ga0180437, IMG submission 132410) | Hypersaline lake sediment archaeal communities from the Salton Sea, California, USA - SS_3_D_1 metaG | ecosystem: Environmental > Aquatic > Non-marine Saline and Alkaline > Hypersaline >...
GGCGAGCATCCGGAGCGCTTCGCGAGAGTGGTGGCGGCGAATACCCGTTTGCCGATAATCCCTCGGGGGTTAAATCCCTTTCGCGTGCCTGATCCCGTTGAGGTCGACTGCAACCTCAAAGACCCCTTTACAGAAGTCTTTGGCAAGCAATACAGCTCGCGACCACAGCAATTTCAGGCATGGATAAATTATGCTCTTACGGCACCCAAGCTAACGCCGAGCGAGATTGTCGAGCTGGCAACAGTCAACGAGCTGACACCTGAGGAAGCGGCAGCCTACAATGCTCCCTACCCCAGCTTGATTTACAAGGCAGCTATCCGGACCTTCCCTTCAATGATCGCGGCTGTAGAAGACGAGAACGCCCCGGCCTGGGCAACACTCGGCGAATTCGAAAAACCCTTCCTGTCCCTGTGCGGGAAGCGTGACCCCAACCTGGGCTCAGAAGCCGTGCAGAATGAACTGATCAACCACATTCCGGGAGCAGAGGAGCAGCCGCACGATCGCCTTGATGTGGCCCACTTCATCCAGGAGGACATCGGCGAAATTCTCGCAGAACGGGTGAATGAGTTCATTGCGATGAACCCCCTCCCTGCATGAAAATGACTGCTGCATACGCCCTATGTATATCAGGGTGGGTAGCTTATTAAGCCAGGGAAAAGAGACGGACACCGAACAACTCAATCAAGTCCGACATTGAGGTAAAGCCGCAGATTGGGTTTGAGCTGCATTTGTTAGGTTAGATTTTGATCGACTATAATCTTCAAAATCCTAACCGCGTATGAGCTTGGTCGTCAGCCGTCAGATGCCAGATATATCTTTTGTTCCGTTATGTATTTCTCTACCTCAGCGGGCACCAAGTAACGAATGGACAGCCCCTGAGCTATGCGCTGGCGAATTTCCGAAGAGCTAATCCCGATTACAGGCATATCGAGCTGAATAACTTTATCCAGCAGCCCGGATATCGATGTTTCTAACTGCTTCAAATCTTTTGAGCCTAATCTCGGGGCAACCACCAGCCTACACAATTGGACTAATTTCTCGGGTTCCTTCCACAATGACAGCCCGGCTAAAGTATCACGCCCGAGGAGAAAGAAAAGTGCTGCTTCACTGCCTAACTGTCTTTGTAGCATCGTCATGGTATCCACGGTGTAAGAGGGACCGGAGTGCTCTGCTTCGAGAGTACAGAGCTTAAAATGAGGGTTGGCAGCTATAGCACGGCGCACCATTTCCACCCTGTGGACTGCCGGGGTAATATTATGGTCCAGCTTGAGCCAGGGCTGCCCGGCAGGCACGAAAAGAACCTCGTTAAACCCTAACCTTACTCTTGCTTCCTCAGCAACAATAAGGTGACCTATATGGATAGGGTCAAATGTGCCACCAAGAACGCCTATGTTCACTGCCTTATTTTCTCGGTTTGGGACGGAATATCGCTATTTGGGGTTGGGAAATTATTTCCTCATCCTGGCTTGCCTGAAACACCATTTCCACAGCTTTCCTCGTCAATTCTAACACAGCTTCGCCGCTAGCTGCAGAGATATAAAAGACAGGCGCTCCAAGCTTGGCAAAGCTTTGCTTGACCTCAGTCAAACGAGCTTGAACCTCGGGCAAATCCACCTTATTTACCACCACGATTTTGGGCTTTTTTGATAAATCATCTTTGTATGAGGCTATCTCCTTATCTAGTTGGCTCAGGTCATCAATAATGGTTGACGAACTGCCATCCAATAAATAAATAAGCAGCTTAGTTCTTTCCACATGGCGCAAAAAATCGTTCCCCAATCCCTTGCCCAGATGAGCACCCTCAATAAGGCCGGGAATTTCAGCAACAATGAAGTCTCTCCTATCGCCTGGAATGACTCCCAAAATTGGCTGGCGGGTAGTGAAGGGGTAATCGGCAATTTTGGGTTTGGCTCTCGATACCGCAGATATTAAAGTAGATTTTCCCGAGTTCGGATGACCAAGAATACAGATATCGGTAATGAGTTTTAGCTCAAGGATAATGAAACGCTCCTCCCCTGATTCTCCCTTGCTGGCTATCTCAGGAGCCTGATTTACTGCGGTAGCAAAGCGGGCATTACCGAGCCCCCCTCGTCCCCCTTTGGCCACTAAAACCTTTTGCTTGGGCGTACGCAAGTCAGCTAAAAGTATCTCTTTTCCTGAATCAGATTTAGTAAAAACCATTGTGCCCATTGGCACTGAAATAGTCAGGTCCTCCCCCTTCTTGCCATGTTTCCGCCATCCACCTCCCCGGCGGCCATCTTCGGCGACAAATTCCTTCTTCTGCCCCATCAAGCCCAAATCAATCACGCTAGGTCTGACCACGATAACCACGTTCCCACCATCCCCACCATCCCCACCATCCGGACCTCCAAAAGGAATATACTTCTCTCTCCGAAAGCTTACACAGCCATCCCCTCCCAAACCCCCCATAACTATAATTTCTTTTTTATCAATCATATCTTAATAAGTATAAAGGTTTTGGATTAACTATATAAAGTTATAATTAATAATTGTGATGGGACGGGTGAATGGAGAGGGGTACGAATGGCTACGGAATTAGCGCAGGCTCATAGGCATGTAAAGTAACAATTTGTCCACAAATCAGCATTAGTTCCGCACAGCTTAGTGTGCTTCTCTACAACCTCTCTGAAAATTAATTTTCTCTTTGATTTCCAAGATTTGGTTGGAGAGGTTAGGATGAATATTCAAATCACTAGCTATTTTTTCGTAGCCATGAAGAATTGTTGCATGATTTCTGCCACCCAATTCTTTGCCGATTTCGGACAAAGAGCAATTATTTTCTTCCCGCATAAGATAGATGGCCACGTGTCGTGCCAGGACGGTTTTTCTGTCTCTTTTCTTGCTGATTAGCTCTTCTGCCGAAAGGTTGAAATAGTCTGCTACTACATGTAGTAGCAAGCTTCGGTCTTGTTTGTGGTTTGTGCCTGTTAATAACTTGTTAATTGTTTGCGGAGTTATGTTGGTTCCGCTTAGTTTGGCATGGGCAGTTAAATATACCAAAGCACCTTCGAGCTGGCGGACATTGTCGCTTACTTTCTCTGCCACAATGTGCAGCACGTCTTCGAGCTCTGGGGTCATGGCTGTTTCTGCTTTAGCCCGTAAGATATCCAGGCGTGTTTCAAAATCGGGTGGTTGTATGTCGACAACAAGTCCCCCTTCAAGGCGTGATTTAAGCTTATTGCTAGTGAGACTCAAATCTTCAGGGGCACTGTCAGCGGTGATGACAAGTTGATGATTATTGCCATATAGCTCCTTGAAGGTCTGGAAGAAACATTGTAAGGTTTGTTTTTTGTCGACTAGGAAGTGAACGTCGTCAAACAGTAGGACATGGATATTTCCGAATTTGCTGCGGAACCTATCAACTTGGTTTTCTCTAACGGCTAATACAAATTCACGGGCGAATTGTTCTGCGGTGGTGTAGGCTGCGCGCAGCCCATTGTATGTCGTTAAATGCCCGATAGCATGTAGTAAATGAGTCTTACCTTGTCCAGTGCTGCTGTGAATGAAAAGAGGGTTATAACTGCTTCCCGGATTTTCAGCTACTTCCACAGCGGCAGCATAGGCTAAACGATTAGAATCGCTGACAACGAAGTTATCAAAAGTATATCTTGGATTGAATCTGTACTGTGTAGCTTTGCTGCTTGTGCCGCCATCGGTTTGGCCACTCGAAGGGCTGGCTGGTAGTGGTTCGTGGTTGTGGACCACGAATTGGACATCGACATCCTTACCCATAATATCAACCAGAGTCTTCCTTACCAGAGGATAAAGGCGCTTGGATAGCCATTCAGCTACGAAAATGTTAGGGACACTGATGACAAAGGTATTATCTTGGTAGCTTAGGCCCTGGCTATTGCTAAGCCAGGTAGCATAATTTGCCTTGCTTACCCGAATTTGAAGCTCGCCTAGGGCTCTCTTCCAGACCTCTTTAGCTGATCCCAATTTATCCCAACAACAATAGTCCTAGCCCGATGGGTGGCTGAGAAGAACGCTAAAAAAAATGGGTAATTTAAAAATTACCTGATTTATAGAGTATCAAGTTATTTCAAGCTCCTCTAGGCAGACTTTGACATAATGAGAGAAATTATTGAAAATAGTTTTTGATATGAAAGTGCGCACCGTTTTTATGGGCACACCGCAATTTGCTGTGACCATATTGGAGTCTTTGCTTAGTAGTCCATATCAGGTGCTTGCTGTGTATACTCAGCCTGACAGACAGGCTGGGAGGGGGCGACAAGTTGCTTTTCGTCCGGTGAAAAGGCTGGCTCTGGAGCATGGAATACCGGTTATTCAAGCACAGACTCTTAAATCAAGCGAGGTGCTGGAGAAGCTGGCTAGTTTGCAGCCTGAGCTAATCATTGTGGCGGCCTTTGGTTACATTCTCCCCCAGGCAGTGCTGTCTTTGCCCAGGTTTGCTTGCCTAAACGTTCATCCTTCATTATTGCCGCGGCATCGAGGGCCATCACCAGTCGCTAATACCATTCTCTGCGGAGATGCACTTACTGGCGTTACCATAATGTTAATGGACAGTGGAATGGACACGGGGCCGATTTTAGCTCAGGAAAAAGTGGGCATTTCCTTCATGGATACCACCGGCGCACTTAGCTCCAGGCTGGCTGACGTGGGAGCCAAGCTTTTGCTAGAGACCTTGCCCGATTGGCTTGAGGGCAAGCTTGAACCAAAAGCCCAGGATGAGTCTCAGGCTACTTATAGTAAATTGATAACTAGTGAGGATGCTGAGATTGATTGGCAGCTTTCAGCGGTTGAGCTCTGGTGGAGGGTAAGGGCTTACAATCCGTGGCCAGGCTGCTACACTTGGTGTCAAGGAAAACGGCTAAAAATCCATGAGGCAACTCCTGTTGAAGATATGGTGGAGGGGGAGATAGGGGAAGTCAAAGCCTTGAAAGACCCACCTGGAGTTGGGGTGATAACTGGGCGTGGTACCTTAGGGCTTGGGCAGGTTCAGTTGGAAGGAAAGCGCAAAATGTCGGTGGATGATTTTGTCCGGGGGCAAAGAGACTTTATTGGTTCCATCCTGGGGCGATTCTAGGTTATCATTCTGAGCTGAGTCTTCATTTCTCTTATAGCTGACCCCAATCAAGTGCTAAGTTCCCTCAAATCTCTGGCTATAGTCCCACAGCTTGGATAGAGCGCGCACCCCCCGTTCAGGGCTAGGAAAGATTACCGTCCTATTATTTTGCTCTAGCTTAGCAGTTAATCTACCCGGAGCTCCGATGACAGAGAAAATGAGGGGATGGTGCTCAAGAGTATCAGCGGCGTCAAGGAATAAGGAGGAAATGTCCCCAAATTCTCCAAACATTTCCACAAAATCTGGGATAATAACCATGACAGCATCGGCATTTTCCTCGGCTAGAAGTGCTTCCAGGACTATCCTGATTCTTTCTTTGAAACTCCCGGGGTCAAGGGAAAGTCCAGTGCTGGCCCACAAATCTATAGGATTGTGAATGGGAAGCCAGGGGGGAGCCAGTTGGCTGATCCTGTTGACAGTAGCTGGTGATAGTTTCGCCAATTCCAATCCGTGTCTTTCGCAGGCATCTGCGGCGAAAACCATGGTGGCACCAGCCCAGGACATAATGGCCAGCCGCCTCCCTTTCATGGGAGGAAGCCGTAAAAAGGCCAGGGACAGGTCCTCAAGTTCTTCAACATCAGATGCCCGAATTATGCCACACTGGGCAAAAGCAGCCTCATACACCTCGTCTTTGCCTACCAGTGAACCAGTGTGTGATTGCACTGCCTTGGCTCCCGTTTCGCTCTTGCCTCCCTTGAGGGCAATGACCGGCTTTTTCCTCGCCGCTCGATTCGCCACTCGGAGAAATTTCTTACCTTCTCGAATTCCTTCGATGTGTAACACGATTACTCTTATGTCAGGGTCATCCTCGTAGTAAGCTAAGGCATCGGCAAGGTCAATATCACAAGCATTGCCCAGGTCAATGATTTTACCGAATTTCAATCTGGGCTGACCGATAAAGAAAAGGCCAGTTTGCGAAACGACTCCTATAGGAGTTCTTGCCATCTGAGGTACTCCTGGTGTAGTGGAACAATCATGGAACATATTGGTTACTCCAAAGGTATTGGGGCCGATTATCCTTGCCCCTCCCTCTTTGGCAATCTTAACTATTTGCGCTTGCAATGCTTTACCTTCCTCGTCGGCATCGGCAAATCCTTGAGCGATGACTATTATCGCCTTTATCCCCTTTTTAACGCAGTCCTTAATAATTGGAGGCACTGTATCGCGTGGAGTGGCGATTACTGCTAAGTCAATATCCTCAGGGATAACTTTCACGTTAGGATATGCTTTGAGCCCCGAAATTTCCTCGGCCTTAGGATTTACCGGATAAATTTTCCCAGCGAAACCGAGGTGTAACGGGGCCCTCAGAAAATCAAATGTGCCCTCCCCAGCAGCCCTGGTTACGCCAACAATGGCGATTGACCTCGGCTCCATAAAAAGTTTCATTTGCTCGGTGATATTCATAATGATAGATTTTAACAGTTTAGACGTCTCTCAAAAAGGACTTTGCCTATTTGCGCTGCGAGGCCCTCAGTAAAATTGTTAACAAAGTCCCGTTTTCCTCGGCTGCCTTGACTTAATTTACGCACCTATTATAATTTGACTGAGGTTTTATTCCTAATATTTACCATATGTTTGCGGCGAGGGCAGTATTTTCTTGCTTACTAAATGTCAACATTGTGGTAGAGAATCTTCCCTCATTTCCCAGTCTTTAGGGATATGTCTCGATTGTATTCGCCAGGACTTTGCCGCCGTACTTCCTGATATAGAACAAGCTCATAGCCAAGCCAGGAGCCAGTTTAATCTCCCCGTACATCCTCCTGAAAGCGCAACAGGACGGCAATGCCAGATTTGTGTAAACGAATGCTGCTTAGCGCCCGGGAGCAAGAGCTACTGTGGGTTGCGCTCTAACGAGGCAAACAGGCTCAAAGGCGCCACAGCGGACAAGGCCAACGTAAGCTGGTACTATGACCCTCTGCCCACTAATTGCGTGGCAGATTGGGTTTGCCCCGGTGGGACGGGAGTCGGCTATCCCGAGTTCGCCTATGCCGACGGACCTGAGTATGGCTATAAGAACTTGGCCGTTTTCTACCAGGCTTGTTCCTTCGATTGCCTGTTTTGCCAGAACTGGCAATATCGAGGATCGGCGTTGCAGGGGAGCAAGGTCATCACCTCAAGCTTGGCTGACGCTGTTGACCGCAGTACTTCTTGTATATGCTATTTTGGTGGCGACCCCACGCCCCAGTTGCCCCATTCCCTTCGTGTTGCCCGACTAGCCCTGCAGAGGAGCCAGGGACGGATTCTTCGCATCTGCTGGGAGACCAACGGCTCCATGCATCCTGCGCTGTTAAAACAGGCTGCCGAGATTTCCTTAAATTCTGGCGGCTGTATTAAGTTTGACCTTAAAGCCTGGGACGAAGGCTTACACATCGCTCTCTGTGGCATAAGCAACAGGAGGACTCTGGAAAACTTTCAACTCCTCGCTGAATATACTCGGAAAAGGCCTTCGCCTCCTTTTTTGGTAGCCAGCACCTTATTGGTCCCGGGATACGTGGACAAGGAGGAAATTTCCAATCTCGCCAGATTTATTTCCTCACTAAACCCCGACATTCCTTATTCTCTTCTAGCCTTCGCCCCACAGTTTATGATGCGAGATTTGCCCACCACCTCCCGTCGCCACGCTGAAGAATGCCTGGCAGAGGCGGAGTCACAGGTGTTGAGGAGTGTCAGAGTGGGCAATGTGCATCTGTTGGGAAAAGATTACTGATGGCGGTTTTCACTATTGGCTATGGAGGCAGGAGATTTGCTGACTTCGTAGCCCTTCTGCAGCAAAATGGCATCTCCTCTGTTGTAGATGTCCGCCGTTTTCCCAGGAGCAAAGCACCTGGATACGAGAAGGCAAGCCTGGAGGCAAAGTTACCTCAATTTGGCATAAGCTATATCTGGATGGGCGATACCCTGGGTGGATTCCGCCGGGGCGGCTACCCCAAATACATGGAGTCAGATGATTACCGAGACGGCATAAGTAAGCTCCTCGAGCTATCCGAAAAGAGAAACCTGGTTATCATGTGCAAAGAACGCACTGACGCTGGCTGCCACCGAAGGTATATAGCCGAGACACTGGCGGGAAAAGGCATCAAAACAACCCCGTTAAAATAAATGATCGCCTCCTCTTCTAAGCTGTAACAAAATGGCGGGCTGGCAGTTTCCATTATTATGTCCGCCCATTCATCCCTGCGTCTCCGTCAAGGCTATTCTTCGACTCGATTTTTGTTCCCCTTGACACCTCTTAGAAGTATAATATGAAGAGTCACTCCGATAGCTACGACTGCCAAAACTATCTTCACAACGATACCTGGGGAAATCAGAAAGATAGTTAAGCTGATTGTAGCCCACAACAAGGCAATCGTATAGATTTTTATTCTTAAAGGCACACCCTTTCCTTCCATATAATTTCTAATATAAGTTCCGAAAAATCTATTGTTTAGCAGCCGGCGGTAAAACCGTTCCGAGCTTCGCATATAGCAAGCGGCGGCTAGCAGGAGAAACGGCGTTGTTGGTAATAGTGGAACAAATATGCCCACCACTCCTATGGCTACCGATATAGAGCCCGCAATAAAGAGTATCTTTTGCTTTAACTTATTAGACATGGCTTGCCCCGACTATGCTGATAGCGTCTTAACTGCATTTTGAAGCAAGTGATGGCATCCTGACAACTTCATGTCTCGCTTATCTGACCATTAGAGGAAAGGTGTTCATAAAACATGTTGGTATGGCACACATCCTAATACTAAATGGTAACCTAATGGTGGTCAAGAAGAACAGAAGGAGCTTCAAGGCCCCTATCATTGGAGGATGCATTGGATTGTCTGTTTTTTGGACATGGCTCCATAGATGCCTCCGGCAAACAATATCCAGAAGCTTGAGGCGTCCAGATTAGACAGGGCTAGAAGATTTGAGCATCCCCCCTCAGCGTCCTGCCCGCTGCGCGCTCTGCTCCGGGGCTAAGCATGTTATGGGGGGTTGTCCTCGAATGGCTATCAAGCTATAATGCGCAGGCGCAATATCGGTTGGCTGGAAATGCCTTAGTGCGTAAGGGCGGGTTCGTTGCGGGTTGATGTAGTGGTAGTGGGTTTGGACGAAGGATAGTAACTTGAAGCTGGATTTACATACTCATTGTGGGGAGGCGACGTACTGTTTAGACCCTACCCTGGAGGTTGTGAAAAAGATTGTGGCTGTGGTGAAGGAACGGGGGCTGGATGGGATTGCTATTACAGAGCACTATAACAAGGCTTTTGGCTACGGGGTGAAGGGGATAGTTGACCAGCATCTCAATGGCGAAATAATTGTCATCCCCGGTTGGGAGATTGATAAGGCATTTCAGGGTACTGAGAGGGGACTTTTCCATGTTCATATGGTGGAGCTATATTTGCCTGGAGATATTACCTTCAGATTCATAGCACATCCTCTCCACGGGCAGATAAACGAACTTGATTCTCAAATAGATGATAGCATCCACGGTATTGAACTCAAAAATCCGAATCACGACTACGAAATGGATGGGGCGAAGATAAGGGAGGTGGCTGAGAAACACGACTTGCTTCTCTTAGCCAACAGCGATGCCCACTTTCTGAGCGATATCGGCAAACACTACAATGAGATTGAGATAGAGGAACTTTACGCTCGGGCCAGGAGCAAATAATCTTATCTTAATCTGGACGAAGGGATTTGACCCCTCGCCCTCGGTATCTAGGAAATAGACCCATCCCTGATAAGGAGTTCGGCGACGAGAACTGCGCCCTTAGCCGCTCCCATCTTGGTGTTGTGGGATACCAAAACGTACTTGATGCCGTTTTCCAAGGCGTTATCTTTCCTGATTCTGCCGACCACGGTAGCCATGCCATCCTCAGCATCACGGTCAAGTCGCGGCTGAGGTCTGAACGGGTCTTCATGCACGATTATCATGTGTTTGGGAGCTGAAGGCAGCTCGGCTTCGCCGACCGAGTCACTGTACTCTCTCATGGTCCTGGCAACGTCTTCCGCCTCACAGGCTTTTTGGGTAGAGACGAAGACTGATTCGGTATGTCCTTCTCGGACGTTAACACGGGTGCAGGTGCAGCTTACGTTGAATTTGGCTGAACTAACTGAATTACCTGCGAAGGTGCCCAGAATCTTCTGTGTTTCACGCTGCACCTTTTCTTCCTCCCCGGCAATAAAGGGTATGACATTGTCCAGGATGTCGAGGCCTATTACTCCAGGGCTTCGACCTGCGCCGGACAGAGCCTGCATGGAGGTCATAATAACGGCGTTCACACCGAACGATTCGCAGATTGGTTTCAATGTTATCGCTAGTCCAGCGGTGGTGCAGTTGGGAATGGGCGTGATGAAGCCTTTCCATCCGCGGCTTTTTCTCTGAATATCAAGTAATTTGGCGTGCTCGGAGTTGATGCCCGGGATTAGAATTGGCACATCGTCATCGTAGCGGAAAGCCGAGGCCGTGCTTATGACCGCTTTGTCTCTGGCAAATTTCGGTTCCAGAATCTTTGCCTGGTCGGACTCTATGGCAGAAAATACAATATCTAAGGCGGAGGCATCCATTTCGATAGCATTCTGGACCGGCATAGCCATAACCTCCTCTACCGGAGGCTCCTGGCAGAACCAGCGCAAGGCTCCAGACTGGGCATCGGTTATTGCTTCTTTATAACTGCGCCCTGCTGACCTCTCGGAGGCAGCCAGTGCGGCAATTTCAATCCACGGGTGATTTTTCAGGGCAACGAGAAATTGCTGACCAACGATGCCCGTGGCTCCTACGATTGCAGCTTTCACCATAGCTTCCCTCTACTCTATTTTTGATTCAGGGGTGAATGGGGACTATAAATTATATTCTTATTTCTTGTCAAATTTCGTGCCCCTGCTGGCATCTTGATCTGGCGTCACCTTGGTGGCTCCACACCTTCTGCCCAGGCATCTATATCCCGCTCCCTTGGGATTAGGTACAAGCAGCTTGCACTCTCCACAGGTTGGCATAAGTGTCACCTCCTTACCCTCTATGCTTTGGATTTGCCCATATTCTAAGGCTCCTTAGTCCATCCTGTTTAGTATATGATAACCCTGCAAATGGGCTAATCGGGGCGAGAGGACTTGAACCTCCGACCTCAGCGTCCCGAACGCTGCGCGCTACCAACTGCGCCACGCCCCGTTTGCCAATGCTATTATATGATGCTTTAATTATTGGGACAAGGATGAAGTATTGCGTTTTAATCATCGATGGGGCATCGGGTTGGCCATTGGCGGCTCATGGTGGGAAGACTTGTCTGGAGCTGGCGCATACTCCGAACATGGATGCTATGGCAAAGGCGGGTGCTGTCGGGCTGCTTTGCAATGTGCCGCCGGGGATGGAACCTAGCAGCGCCTGTGCCTGTATGTCCGTGCTGGGTTATGACCCCAGGGTGTATTATCGGGGTCGGAGCCCCATTGAGGCTAAGGGTATGGGTATTCCTATTAACGAAGGAGAGGCCGGTTTTCGCTGCAACCTGGTGGCTGTTCGTGACGGCAGGTTGTGGAGCTATAGTTCAGGGCATATCAGTACTGGCGAAGCCCGGGTTCTTATTGCCAGTCTGAATGAAAAGCTTGGCAACGATGAAGTGCATTTTTATCCTGGCGTGAGCTACAGGCATATATGCAAGATAAAGGGAAGACAAGATACGCTCCTGGCCAGTTGTACTCCACCTCATGATATTCCTGATAAAGCTATTGATGACTTTCTTCCCAAAGGGCCCGGGAGCGACCTGTTGAGAGGCCTTATGGCGCAGTCTGAGCTTGTGCTACTTGACCATCCTGTGAATTTAGAAAGAAGAGCACGCGGCGATATTCCAGCTACCATGATTTGGCTTTTTTGGGGTAGTGGTAAAATACCTGATATGCCAGCCTTCAAAGAGGTCTATGGACTTGACGCTGCCCTGACATCTGGAGTCGATATTATGCGGGGCTTAGCCAGAATGATAGGTATGCAGGTGCTGGATATCCATGGTGTGACTGGCGGGCTGGACGACAATTACGTTGCCCAGGCAACTGGTGCCTTGGAAGCACTTGAGGAATATGACATGGTGGTTATACATGTGGAAGCAACTGATGAGGCGGCTCATGCCGGCCTAGTTAAGGACAAAATAGAGGCTATTCAAAGGGTGGATAAAGAGGTTGTGAGGCGGCTTCTTTCTTGGGACAGGGATGCCCTTCGGGTGCTAGTTGCGCCTGACCACTCCACGCCGATTGAGATCCAAACACATGTTGCTGATCCTGTTCCATTTATGCTTTGGGGGCCAAAATTTGTAGCTAGTGGGGCGAAGAGATTTACTGAAGCAGAGGCGAAAAGCACAGGCGTTTTTGTTGAAGAGGGGTATAATATTATGGGCAGGCTGATAGAGTAAATAAAGGCGAAGAAATGGCGCTGATAGTTCAAAAATATGGTGGCAGCTCGGTGGCTGATGCCGAAAAGATTAAGAATGTAGCTCGCCGGGTAGCTAAAGCAAGAGACGAGGGAAATCAGGTGGTGGTTGCTGTTTCGGCAATGGGAAACACCACTGATGACTTGATTAAATTAGCTTACCAGGTTACTGAACAGCCAGGTGATAGGGAGCTAGATGTCCTTTTGTCCACCGGGGAGATAGTCTCCAGTACCCTTTTAGCCCTGGCTTTGGAGAGTTTGGGTTGCAACGCAGTCAGTCTTACCGGCGCTCAGGCCGGCATACAGACTGATTCCAGTTACAGTCGAGCTCGGATTCTCGGCGTCGACACGAAACGGGTGGTCAATGAGTTAGAAAAGGGAAATATTGTCATTGTGGCCGGATTTCAGGGAGTGACTCAAGAAATGGATATTACCACTTTAGGGCGTGGTGGGTCCGATACGACGGCAGTTGCTCTCGCTGTCAGCTTGAGTGCCGAGATATGCCAAATATATACTGATGTGGAAGGTGTCTACACTGCTGACCCACGCCTTGTTCCCCAAGCGAGGAAATTAAAGGAAATTGGCTATGAGGAAATGTTGGAGCTGGCTAGCTATGGAGCCAGGGTAATGCATAACAGAGCGGTGGAATTAGGAGAGCTGTATAATGTGCCCATCCTGGTGGCTTCTAGCTTTAGTGATAGCCCGGGTACCATTATTTGCAAGGAGGCCTCTATGGAAGTAAAAAACAAGGTAAGGGGGATTGCTCATGATACTAATGTGTCTAAAGTCACCGTCGTCGGTGTCCCCGATCATCCTGGCATCGCTGCGGCAATCTTTGAGCCCCTAGCCAGAGCAAATATAAGTATAGATACCATCGTCCAGAATGCCAGCATTGATAATATTACTGATCTCACTTTTACGGTAGCTCGGAATGATTTGATTAGGGCGATGTCCATCGTGGAGCCGGTGGCTAAATCCGTGGGTGGTAAGCAATGTGTCACCGATTCCACATTGGCCAAAGTTAGCATCATAGGTACGGGCATGCAAAATACACCGGGCTATGCTGCCAGAATGTTTCGCACGCTTCATGAGCAGGGCATTAACATCCAGTTGATTACCACTTCCGAGATAAGGATAACCTGTATTATATCTGAGGATAGGGTTAGGGATGCTGTTCAATCATTGCACCAAGCTTTTGAGTTGGAGGAAGAAACTTGACATTCTTAGTCTAACATCATAAGTTTATAGATTGGTTAAAAAAGCAATGGATATAGCATCTTACCAGCAAGAGGAAGAAAAAGCTCGATTAAGACGGCGACTGAGCAAGGAAGCTGTAGACCTGGCCCTTCAGGGTAAGTGGGAGGAAGCAGAGGCGGTAAACAGGGATATAATCGAGAACTTTCCCGCTGATGCCGAGGCTTATAATCGCCTTGGCAAAGCTTTGACAGAGTTAGAGGATTTTGACGGAGCCAAGGAAGCATATTTTAGGGCTTTAGAGCTTGTCCCTGAGAATGCTATTGCCAGGAAAAATCTAGCCCGATTAGCCAGCTTGACTGGGTCTATGGCGAACTTGAGTGGCGATCCTCAGAGAGCCTCACCCTCGAGAACCCAGGCTCGAAGGCCTGCTCTTGAGCTTTTTATAACGGAGATGGGGAAGGCTGGGGTGGTAGATCTTTATAATGTGGCTTCAGGGGAGGTGTTAGCGAAGATGGGGGTTGGTGACCAAGTTTACTTGGAAGTTAGAGGGAGGCGCCTAATTGTGGAAAGTGGGGGTGGAGAATACTTGGGAGAAGTGGAGCCGAGACAAGGATTGCGGCTCATTAAACTAATTCAAGGCGGAAATAGATACGATGCGGCAATTCTCAATATAGAGGAAGATAAAGTGCAGGTGGTTATTAAGGAGGTGTATCAGCATCCCAGCCAAGTGGGACATCCCTCCTTTCCTGTTAAAACTGCAGAGCACTTTCGCACGCGTATTAAGGAAAGCCTTCTTAAGCGAGGAGTCATTACTGACGAAAGTGAGGACTTGCCGGAGATTGGATATTTTGAGGAAGAAGAATATCTTGGCAGCGAAGAGGAATCTTTACCCGAAGGTTTCACTGTCGTTGGTGAAAATGGAGAGGAAGGGACTGAGATTTGATGGAAGTCGCAACAGTAAAGCCCATTGATATCGAAGAGGAGATGAAAAGCTCCTATCTGGACTATGCTATGAGTGTCATTGTCTCCCGAGCATTGCCCGATGTGCGTGACGGTTTGAAGCCCGTGCAGCGGCGAATTTTGTATGCTATGGATGGTTTGGGGTTGCGGCACAATACTCCATATAAAAAGAGCGCCCGTATTGTTGGTGAAGTCTTGGGGAAGTATCACCCCCATGGAGATGCCCCGGTATATGAAGCTATGGTGCGCATGGCTCAGGATTTTTCTATGAGGTATCCCTTGGTTGAC
>Ga0180437_10006940_pt1 | contig 14935 bp, 13 predicted proteins | sample SS_ome_4_FD_132410 | JGI IMG/M metagenome (GOLD analysis project Ga0180437, IMG submission 132410) | Hypersaline lake sediment archaeal communities from the Salton Sea, California, USA - SS_3_D_1 metaG | ecosystem: Environmental > Aquatic > Non-marine Saline and Alkaline > Hypersaline >...
CCCTGCCCACCAGCGCCAACCAGTAGTACTTTCATTTTCATACACCCTCCTGTACTGTGTGCCTATCGAAACCCGCAACGCCACACTCTAACTACGCCACCAAGTCCCCTCCCTACCCCGCAGCTCATCTCGCTCCTGAAGCGAGCGGAAAAACTCCAGCTATTCAAGGTCAGGAAGTTCCTCAGGCGGCAGCAGCACCCTGATGGTGCGCGCCTTGCCGGGCACCCGGGTTATGAATCCGCGCTTCTCCAGCGTCAGCACCATCTGATGGACCGTGGGAGGGGTCACACGGAAAAAGCGCTGCATATCTGCTTCCGCTGGCGGCTGACGATTGATCTTGGTATAGTAATGGATGAAGGCCAAATACTGACCTTGTTTCTTGGTATACTCAGGCATATCTGACCTCCCACATATCCCAGGGAAGACTTACAATCCCCAGATTTCTTCCATATCTGTAATTGACGGATCATCATAGCGCACTAGCGTTGCCAACCAATCAGGCATTTCCTCTTTGATCGTCTCTTTGAGAGAATCCAAATCATCTTTACTCACTGCTCCACGTTCGTGCAGAAATGCGTAGAACTTCTTTAGGCTCGCAGCATTGCTTTTTATCGAGGATTCACTTGCCCACATCGCCTTCTTTATGAACCAGTATCCGAGAAACATACTGACGCTATCTATCCCATCTTGGGGCTCAACCGCATCTTCGTACAACAGATATTCATTGATGTAGAAATCAATATTTTCAATGTGTTTGCTAACTGTGCGGTCGGTGAGATCTGACTTTCGCAGCCAGTTCTCAAATTCATCTAATAATTCGGCATTAGATTGTCTGATTCTGTTGCACTCAATTTCGTATTGCTCATAGTCATTTAGCATAAGTACTCCTCCGAATGTAATGTTATGAGGATGCAGTGTCGAAGCCTGGCCTCAAGGCCGTCAGCTTGCACAATGCGCTTACGAGTGTCTGGATTCACCCAAAGCGTGAGCTCCCAAAAGGCGGGAGCCCCCAGAAGCGGGGGTCGTACAAAATGTAGCACAAAACAATATTAAACCAGGTCTTGGCGTTTGGCAAGCCCTTTTCTGCGGCGGTTGCGCTTAGATCTGGGAGCAAGTGATCGAATGATGGTCGGATGGGGATGAGGGCCGAGAGAGAGGTGGGCCAGGCAGTGATCACTCCGATCACCACCTGGCCCTGCACCACCCATAAGTAAGTAGGAAATAACCAACCAAGTACGCCTCAAGTAGGGGCCTATCCGAGATCTTTCCCGCTTTGTCCTTTGGAGCCTATCCGAAAGACTACGTGGATGACGCATCTCCAGCGTCATCGACCGGCATAGGGATGCTGGCCTACCAGTCTTCGGATAGGGCCGGCATAGGGATGCTGGCCCTACCAGTCTCCAATCTGCGCCAACAAGTGCCACACCGCCGCAGCTACCCGCTGGCGTCCCGTGGTGCTCAAGTGAGCGCCGTCGCTGGTATACGCGGGCCAGGCAGCCTCGTAGCCCCCAGACGTGGTCACGGGGTTGCCATCAGGGTCGTGGCTCTCGATATCGGCTATGTCGAACAGGACACCGCCGTGCTCACTGACGTAGGTCCGTACCTGGTTGTTAAACCATTCCAATTCCTGATTGCAATGGGCGCGGCTGTTATTGCTGGCGATGATGGGAATAGTCCACCACACCAGCGTGGTGTTGGGATGCTCAACCAGCTCGGTCACCATCATGTCCCGGTAACGGATCCACATGGTCTCGATGGATGTGTCACCGTTCACACACGGGATGTCTCCAGTGCAGAACTTCATAAACGCCGCAATTTGACCGGAATTCACGCTTGCAGCGAAGCCATCCACCTTGGTCAACGGTCGTCCGTTGCTACCCGCGCCGTACTCGTTGATACCCACTGCGCTGCCGTTGCCGTAGAGGATGGCGATGTTGTAGCGCCCATAATCCTGACCCTGTAAGTCACGCATCCCGTCCAGGATATTGCCGCCGATCGACGCATGGTTAAAGAACGTTGCTAGCCCCCGCGCCGCGTCGAGTTGCGCCTGGGAGAGCTGCGAAGGATCAGTGTGCCGGTGATCAATAATGATCGCACCTCCGGGCGTCAACGTGGGCGTTGAAGTGGGGACAGGGGTTGGCGTATGGGTGGCTGTCGGTGTCGGGACCGGTGTGTCGGTCGGCGTCGATGTGGGCGTGCTCGTCGGCGTGTCGGTGGGTGTCGGTGTGCTCACTGGTGTAGAAGTCGGCACGGGCGTATTGGTAGGTGTCGACGTGGGCATGCTCGTCGCCGTTGGCGTGTCGGTAGGCACGGAGATGGGTGTATGCGTAGGAGTCGGTGTTGCCGTTGGTGTATCGGCCGGGGTCGGCGACGGAGTCGGTGTATTGGTCGGGGCCGGCGTGTGCGTAGGGGTCAGGTCGGGCGTCGGCGTATCCGTGGGCGTAACCGGTGTGTTTGTAGGCGTCGCCGGAGGTGATGCCCCGCAGCCAGCTCGGATGATCGGCCACAACTCCGGCGTGTCTTTCAGCTCCTGTACATAGCCGCTATGCGACCACGGATAATAGAGCATGGGACGATCGACGGCGCAGATATAATCCCGTACCTCGATCAATTCGGCCTCAGTCGGAAGGCGGTATTGGCTCCCATCACCCAACTGGTAAACATTGACCAGGAACACGACTTCCGAGTTAGGCATATACTGACGCTGGGTGGCCAGGTCCGCATCTATACGCCGAAAGGTCTCGGCCAGGCACTGCTCGGAGGTCCACGCCCCCCGGAAGGTAGTGGGGAAAGTGGCGCAATAGTCGCACATACCGTCACTGAGTGCCTCGCCGCTGTTCAACGCCATATGCAGACTGGAAATATCAGTATAGAGGGGCACATCGGCATAGGACTTGAGGATGGCATACAAAGCCCGCTGCGCATCGGCATCCGCGTGGTAGGTGCTTGAGTCAAATGGTTCATGCAGCATGTAAACTGCATACAGGGCTGGATGGCCCTCGACCAGGTTCAGAATCTCGACACCCCGCTGTGTAACGGACCATTCGCCGCCATCGAGGCGCCAAGGATTCTGGGTGTTGCTGTCACGGTCGTAGATGTGCAACAGCACCTGCTGATCCATGGACTGAGCTAGCTCCAAGCTGGCCAGGATGCTGGCGTCAGACGTGGATGGGCTGATGACGAGTTCCACGACTTTGGCGTCCAACTCTTGCTTGATGGTGGGCCAGTCGCTGCTGGGACCGCGCACCACACCAGACCAATTCTCCCCCGGCGCTACCGTGGCGGTGGGTGTCGGAGCGGGCGTGTTCGTCGACGTTGGAGTCGGGGTATTCGTAGGAGTCGGTGTGTCGGTCGGTGTTGGCGTGGGTGTGTTCGTCGGCGTGTCTGTGGGCACCAAAGTCGGGGTACCCGTAGGGGTCGGTGTGTCGGTCGGCGTTGACGTGGGCGTGTTCGTCGCTGTCGGCGTGTCCGTGGGCACCAACGTCGGGGTACCTGTAAGGGTCGGTGTGTCGGTCGGCATTGTCGTGGGCGTGTTCGTCGGCGTCGCGGTACTCGTTGCCGTTGGCAACGGAGTACCTGTAGGTACCGGCGTCGCCGTAGGTGGCGGCGTTGATGCTGAGGGTGTCTCCTGCGGCAGGCTGGTCGGGCTGGGCGTCGCGGTCGGCTGCTCGACCAAAATCAGGGGCAGGTAGATCCGCTCGCCATCCTGAGCATATACTAACTCTCCCTGAAGCGACTGGCTGAGTGGTACAAGACCTGCCACCAGGAATATGAGCACGATCAGAAACATTCTTCTGCGTTTCATGGCGTTCTCTCCTTCCTTCAAGTTCCCCCACGATGCGAAGAAAGCGCAAAAAACAAAAAAGGCCCATTTCCCACCCTCAGGTGAAAAATCGGGCCTCACTATTCTCTTCGTCTGGCCCTTAGCGGGCCAAAAGAGTAGTTAGCTCTACCCCAACTGAGCATTCAGGGCTGAAGACTATCAGGTTCCCAAAAAGCTGACGTCTGGACTGCCGGAACCCCAAATACTCCTCTTATTTAATTGTCATCAGGTGTCATCTCGACGATGGACAAGAGTCCCGTAAAGAAAAACACCCCTAACGCGCTTCATACGAAGTTTTAACTTTTTCTATTATAAAACATACCTGGCGCAAATTCAATAGGAAAATGGGGTTATGGCAACCCTTACTCACTCCGCCAACTCAACCAACAGATGCCACATAGCGCGCGCCACCCGCTGGCGCCCAGTTGCGTTGAGATGAGCACCGTCGTCGCTGTAGCCATTGTACATAGCCTCAAACCCGCCCTGGGTGATCGGGTTACCGTTGGGGTCGTGGCTTTCGATGTCGGCAAGGTCGAACAAGATGCCTCCATTCTCAGCCACGTAGGCACGCAGTGAGTCGTTGAATTCGGCAAAGTTGACCAGACCCCGGGCGTCGCTCTGCGTGGTCAACGGGATTGTCCACCACACCAGCACCGTGCCGGGATGCTCGGCCTGCTCAGCTATCATCATGTCCCGGTAGGCCTCCCACACTGCGGCCGGGTCGGAAGAGGTAAAGGGCGGCATGTCCCCAACACAGAACTTCATAAACGCCGCGTCATGGCCATCTCGCACAATGGCGGCAAACCCGTTTATCTTGCTCATCGGGTCCCCGTTGCTGCCCGCCATGTAGTGGTTGATGCCGGGGCTTGTCCCACTGCTGTATACGATATTGATGGTGTACCGGGTCGGGTCCTGGGCCTCTAATTCACGCATCCCATCCAGGATGTTGTTGCCGATGCTGCGGTGATTGAACAGCGCTACCACATCCCGCGCCGCATTGAGCTGCGCTTGAGTCAGTTCGGACGTGTCGGTGTCCTCATGGTCAATGACAATCCCAGCTCCTGGCCCCGGCGTATCAGACTCAGCGAATATGAGGGGAAGATAGACCAGAAAGTCATCTTCCTGCGCAGACACCGGATTAACCTGGTGAAACATGCTGAGGGTCACGACTACCGTCAACAACGAGCCGAGAGCGATCATAGACATTCTTTTGCAAATCATTGCCTCTCCTCCTCTATCTACACTGCCTCTCCGTTTGCCCCAAGAACCCTTCCGAAGCACTTACGAACGAAGTATATCACATGTGGCACTCATATTCAATAGCGTTATAAGCCTAGTCCCTTATCACAATCAACTCTGTCTGCGGTGGGTGTAGGTACTGCGCCCCGGTTTCGGTGACCAACACATCCTCTTCGACCCCAATTATACCATAGTCAGGCACGAACACGCTGGGTTCAACGGTGAATACGTGGCCGGCTTCCAGCGATTGGTTGGGGGAGTCGCCATAGCGCTCCCAGGTGGGTCCGATCAATGCCCCACCATCGTGCGCCGTCCGGCCCAATTGGTGCCCGGTCGCGTGCTTATACTCGGGATACCCTGCTTCAAGGACGATCTGACGTGCGATCCCATCCAGGTCCGCGCCAACTGCCCCGGGTTTCATGGCGGCCACAACTTCACCAATGGCTCGCACCACGGTGTCAAAAGCGCGACCCACCGGCTCAGGCGGTCCGCTTTCGCCCGGTCCCAGGACATAGACCATACGCTGGATATCGGAGCAGTATCCGCTCTGCCGCACCCCAAAGTCAAAATGAAGCAGTTGGCCGGCAGCCACCTTCAGGTCGGTCGGCTCGACGTGGCCGACGGGCGAGTCAGGTCCGGCATTGACGATTGGGCAGCCAGCCCGCTCCCAGGCTGTTTCCAGACCCAGCTCATCCACCTGGCCCTGCATGAAGCCGGCAATTTCGCGCTCGGTCATGCCGACCTGAATGTGATCAAAGGTGCGTTGATAGATTTGGATGGTAGTCTCGATGGCGGCTTTTATGCGCTCAATTTCGCCCGGTGTCTTGCGCCCTCTAAGGGCATTGATGACCAGCTCCGCCGAGATAAGACGCTCCATGAAAGGAGTGCCCTCCAGGTATTTCGTCAAGACCTGGTAAAGGCCGTGGCCTAGCCCGTCAGCATGCACGTCGTTGACCGAGTAATTGAGGGCGATGTGGCCTGGGTTGAGGCGTTCCAGTGTGCCCAGCAACTCGGGGCGGATCGACTCGTCATAGGCGATGACGGTTGGATAGGCGCCGGTGCGCTGAGCCGCGTCCGTCTCAAAGTGGCCGACGATGGCCACTCGCTCGCCGCCCTGGGTGAGAATAAGGGCGCTCTGCCAGGTCAAATCGTGGCCGTAGATCAAGGGTAGCACCGGGTCACCCCCGGCGCTTGTCTCGCGCACAAAGGTCAGCCACACGTCGATGTTGACCTCACCCAGAATGTCGATGGCCTGGTCCACTTTTTCTTGTACGAGGGTTGGCATAGGGATTCCTTTCGTTAGTAGTTGATTCCAGAGGGAGAGACGATGGTTTCATTGATTGAAAAACTGTTACAAACCTGAGTTGGTCCACCACAATTGTATCTGATCCGGCTTTTTTCGCAACGGAAGTCGGTTGAAATTCTGAAACACGTACAGGTAGTCCCCCTGTTGAATGTTGCTTACATAGAAATCGTGAAGAACCTCGGATTGCCGGGAAAACACGGAGCTTTTTCGCGTTTAATCCGCCGCTTTCTGAGAATCCGTGGTTCTGAATCAGCGAGATGGGACGCACTTCGCACATTTCTCACGATGTTTATATGTAAACTTTTTATTGACACTGGTGCCTCTTCCTGGTATAATGAAAACGTTCACTTAATGAGATTCTTCGGAACGCTACCAAAATGGCCGACCGGCTGGGGCTGCCCCTGCCAGGCGTCGGTGTGTCGGGCCTGATTGACCTCGATTGGGGCGTAGGCCTCTTCGCCCCTAACCTTGAATGACGCGATGTTCCACTGCGCGACGTGCTGGCTGAATCCCTTCCCTTGCCCATCTTGGTGGGTAACGACACCAATCTGTCCGCCCTGGGAGAATACTACCTTGGTGCAGCGCAGGGAGTACGAGCCTTTATCCACAAAGGACCTATCACCCCGCGTGGTTCGTATCAAAGACCGATGGAGGAACGAAAACATTGATGGCAAGTGACCAAACCATCACCGTTATACGCGAGGAAACTGATATCGCGTCTGTCCAGACGCGTTTAGATGCGATTGTCGCCCAGGCGTTTCAAGACCCAGCCGCCTTTGTGGTGACTAAGACTGAGAAGGCGGTGTTGCGGCAACTGGCCGGACAGGTGGCCGACATCGCGACGCGTCCGATTGAAGACGAAAAACGAGACCTCTGGTACCGGCACAATGCCCTGGAACCAACGCGTCCGGTGATCTTTTGCGACCCAGAGAACGGCTGGAATGAGATCATCTCGCCCAGCGACCTGGAGTGTGAGGGGCAGTTGGCGCGCAAGTGGGAGATGGACTTGCGCAAGGAAATCTTCTGGGGCACGCGGATGGGGGACGACTACACGGTCGAACCCTACTTCGATGTCTTTCACGTGCACAGCGGCGGTCTTGAGGAGTGGGGGCTGAAGGAAACGATCATCGGCGGCGAAAATGGCGGATCTTATCGCTGGGGCTCGCCTATCAAGTCGGAGGAAGACCTGGGGAAGCTTCATTACCCGGAGATCAAGGTCGATATCCAGGCCACCAATCGCCTGATCGAGTTGGCCGAGGAAACCCTTGGTGACCTATTGACGGTTCGCCTGATAACCAACTGGTGGTGGACCCTGGGTATGACCATGAGGGTGGCCTTTCTGCGCGGCCTGGAACAGTTGATGTACGACATGGTAGACAATCCCGATTTGGTTCGCCAGATTATGGCATTTATGCGCGATGGAACTCTGGCACTTCTGGATTACCTGGAAGAAGAGAACCTGCTCAGTCTTAACAACGACGGGGCCTACGTCGGCTCAGGCGGGCTGGGCTGGTCCAGGGAACTGCCACAGCCAGATTTCGACGGGAGGGTGCGCCTGTGTGATATGTGGGGTTTTTCCGAAAGCCAGGAGACCGTCGGTATCTCGCCCCAGATGTACGGTGAGTTTGTCTTTCCCTATCAACTGCCGATCTTGGAGCGATTCGGGTTGAACTGCTACGGTTGTTGTGAGCCTCTTGACATTCGCTGGCCCTTCGTGAAGCAGATACCCAACCTGCGGCGGGTTTCGGTCTCACCTTGGGCCGATGTGTCCACCATGGCGGACATGCTTGAGGATCGTTACATCTTTTCGCTCAAGCCCAGCCCGTCGGATTTGGCCGTGAGGGCCTTAGACGAGGGGCGTGTCCGGGCGGGACTGCGCAAGACCTTTCAGACCACAAGGAATTGCCGCGTAGAAGTCATTATGAAGGACAACCATACCATCGGCAACAACCCGCAGAACGTCATACGTTGGTGTCAGATTGCCCGTGAGGAAGCTGAACGAATTTGAGCACCAATGCGGTTGACAACGGGCAGATTTGATGATAGATTATTAGTGAAATCCGTTTCAATCTATCAAGGCCGAGAAAGATGCGTGAGGGAAGCTTTTGGGAGACAAAGGAGGTGATGAAACCAACAAAGAGATCTGAAATCCATCGGTGGTATGCACGGTGTTTCAGCGGAAAACAAGATAGCGCCAGATTCAGAGAAGGAGGAACAAAATGTCTGAAGGCACAATGAAGCGCCGCGATTTTCTGAAATCAGCGGCCACAGTAGGCGTGGGTAGTGTGCTAGGTGCCGGCCTGGCCTCTGCCTGCCAGACGGTGGCCACACCGGCCGCCGAGGTGCCGGCAACCGAGGCGCCAGTCGAAGGGGCAGCGACCGAGGCTGTGGCTGAAGAGCCCGCCGCAGCGCCGGCAGAGGGCAAACCCGGGGAAGGCATGTACTTCCGCCTGGTGACACACGGCGGCGATGACCCATTCTGGGCGGTTGTGCAGCAAGGTATGCGCGATGCCGCCGATCTGTATGGCTGCCGGGCGGAGATCGACCTGGCTGGCGGCGACCTGGCTAACCAACAGAAGAAGTTTGAGGAAGCGGTAGCCAGCAACCCGAATGGTATTGCGTTGGTCATCAACGACGACACGGCCTGGGACAAGCCGGTTGCGGACGCGCTTGCGGCAGGCATTCCTGTCATCGGCATCAACAACGACGACACCGAGGGTTCAGCGGGTAACGAACGATTGTGTTACATCGGCCAGAATGAAAGACGGGCGGGCCAAATGATCGCTCGCTATCTGTTCCAGGCCGGCCAAGACCAAGGCATCGACATGGCCAGCGCCCACGTGGCCATGTTTGCCGAAGTACCGGGCGCTGCCTACGCCCAGGTGCGCTCCGCAGGCGTCAAAGATGCCATGGAGGAGTTCGGCATCACCTCGTTCGAACTGGGCGATGCCGGTGGTCTGGAGATGACCACTGTAGAGCAGCGTCAGACCGCCTATCTCACCGCCCATCCCGAAACCACCTTCTTCATGGGCGCCGGCGGCATCTGCACCGACCGCTTGACCAGCGCCCTCAAAGCGGCCGGCAAGGAACCAGGAGAGGTCATCGCCGGAGGTTTTGACGCCGCACCCGGCACCGTGGAAGGTTTGAAGACAGACTATGTGCTCGCCTCGATTGATCAGCAGCAATACCTGCAAGGCTACTTCGCCGTGAGCACCCTATTCCTGTATAACATGTACGGTCTCACGCCCAACATCGACACGGGTGGCTATCTAATCACCAAAGACAACTTGGGCCTGATCGAGGACCTGTCAGGCACGTATCGCTAGACCTTTCGGCGTGAGGGTGTCCCATTTTTCAGGAGACCTGACAGGTCGTTCACGGAAACCTGTCAGGTCTCACTCAAAGACCTTGGGACACGCGTCAAGACCAAATCTCACACCTTCAAATATGAAATCGGCCGCCGTAGCACGAATTGACAACGCGCGCCAAGAAAGCTGTTTTCAAAGCAGATCTGTTCGCCTGTCCTCTGTTTTGGTGTAAGGTGAGAGCAGACGTCGGGCCTGCCCCCAGTGGACAACCTGTCGAGAGAGAAGAAATGCAAAATGTGACAGTTGCACGACCCAGACTCAAACGAGTCAATCTTGGGGGACTCAGCACGCCTATCGCCTTCCTGCTGGCTATGCTCATTTTCGCGATATTCTCCCCCGGTCATCGATTCCTCGATCCCAGGAATCTGGGTGCTATGGCCAAACTCACACCCGATATGGGCGTAGTCGCTCTCGGTGTTGGGATGCTGATGATCGCCGGAGAGTTTGACCTCTCGATTGCCTCCGTGCTTCCTTTCTGCTCTTACATATTTACCCAGTTTTTGATAGCCGGACTCGACCCATTTGTGGCCTTCGTACTGGTACTTCCGATCGGAGCCGCCTTCGGCCTGATCAACGGATTGATTGTAGTACGTACCGGCCTGCCTTCTTTCATCATCACGCTGAGCACTATGCTGTTCTGGCGCGGATTGCTGTATGGGGTGAGCCATATGATGCCCATCAGCATTCTACCTTACGTACCCAGTGACTCTCCTCTTGCGCACTTGCTGACCGGGCAAATCGGTCCAGTGCCAGTCCAGATTCTCTGGTTCCTGGCCTTCGCGCTGATTCTCGGTCTCATACTGCACCGCAACAAATTCGGCAATTGGGTGTACGCGACGGGAAGCAACCAAGACGCCGCCATCGCTATGGGCATTAACGTTTCGTTGGTGAAAGTTGCCTGCTACATGCTGATCGGCTTCCTGTGCGCTTTCGCGGCCGTGATGCAGTCAGTACGCCTGGGCTCCTTCGCTGCCACCCAGGGCATCGGCTTCGAGCTGAAAGCCATTGCGGCGGTAGTGGTGGGTGGAACCTCTCTGCGCGGCGGTGTGGGCAGCATGCTGGGCATTGCCCTGGGCGTGTTTATCATTCAAATTATAGAAAACGGCCTGATCCTGATGCAGGTGCCGGTTTTCGGCGTGGAAACCTTTATTGGTATTGCCGTCATTTTGTTCGTCGTCTTAAACAACTTGACCAACCGACAATTCGCCAGCCAGAGCGCTTGAACTGCCTATGCCTAACTTCCCGAAAGCTCGGAGCTTTCTAGAAGGACACTGGGCGCGAAAACTCTTCGAGAGGTGAGAATCTTATGTCAGCAACTATGGATGATGTCCAGTCCCCTGGCAGGGATGGTTCCCGAAGTCTGCTTAAGATGGTGGGCATCCACAAATGGTTCGGCCAGGTCCACGCCCTGCGGGGTGTCGACTTTGAGGTAACCAAAGGGGAAGTGGTAGGCCTGGTGGGAGACAACGGGGCCGGAAAGTCAACCCTGATCAAGGTGGCCTCAGGCTACCACCGCGCCGACGAGGGTCAGATCTTCTTTGAGGGCCAGGAGGTGAAAATACACTCCACCAAGAACACGCGGGACCTGGGCATCGAGACTGTTTATCAGGAGCAGGCGTTGGCCCCGCATCTGAGCATCGCCCGAAACATTTTCATGGGACGAGAACCCAGTACCTTTCTGGGCTTTATGGACACGGAAACCATGAATAATCGCAGCATGGACGCCCTGACGGGTATGGGGTTGAAGCTCCGCTCGCCGGAGACTATGGTATCCACCCTTTCGGGCGGACAGCGGCAAGGCGTGGCCATCGCGCGAGCGCTTAATTTCAAGGCCAAGTTGGTGATTCTGGACGAGCCGACCATCGCCCTTTCTGTCAAAGAGGTCCAAGAAGTTCTGGATTTCGTGCGCGGGCTCAAAGAAAAGGATATCGCGGTCATTTACATCACCCATACCCTATATCACGTGTATTCGGTTGCTGATCGGATTGTGGTCATGGCGCACGGGAAAACCCTGGAAGATGTGCCAACCCGAGACACTTCGGTGGATGAACTATCGGACATCATCGTAAAAAGCACTTTGGGAGAGTGACCGTGACCACAACGACAGAAGCAGACACGATCGTGGACGCTGAAAGCAGGCGCACCCAGATCTTCGTCCGATTCAGGAATGCCGGAGTTTTGGCCATATTGCTGTTGTTGGTAGTAGGGGCTGCCATCGCCACCCCAGATCACAATTTCATTCGAGGGGCGAATCTGCGGACTCTGCTGTCTCTGGGGTCCGAATTCGGTATCATCGTGTTAGGCGTCGGCGTGCTGATGATCGCTGGCGAATTTGATCTTTCCATCGGCTCGGTGCTGGCCTTTTGCTCCTTGATCTTCACTTTGCTCATTGCAGTCCCCATAAATCCCTTCCTGGCCGCCCTGATCACCCTGGTGTGTGGATCGCTGATCGGCACGCTAAACGGCTTGATTACTGTTAAAGCCAAGGTTGTCTCATTTATCGCAACCTTGGGCACTATGCTGTTCTGGAGGGGATTGACGCTTATGCTCTCGGGTGGCACTATGCGCTCGGCTGTGTTGGACGACCATCCCTTCTTCGTCAATCTGTTCACCGGAAAACTGGGCGGCATCATTCCGGCCCAGGGCATCTGGTTTGTATTCTTTGCGCTGGTTTTGGGGCTCGTACTGCAAAAACGGCGATTTGGCAACTGGATCTATGCTACAGGCGATAACGCCTTGGCAGCGCGGGCTATGGCCATCAACACCGATTGGGTAAAGATAGTGTGCTTTATTATCGTGGCCAGCCTCGTTGCCTTTTCGGCGGTGATCCAGACGACGCGCCTGTCGGCTTTCTCTTCGCGGGTGGGCACCGGTTGGGAGCTGCGCGCCGTGGCCGCTGCGGTGGTGGGTGGCACCTCGCTGTTGGGCGGGAGGGGCAGCATGCTGGGTATCTTCCTGGGCGCCCTGATCATTATGGTCATTGAAAATATGGTTGGGTTGGCCCGTCTAGCTTATGAATGGACTTTTATGGTTCTGGGACTGGTCACCCTGGGCGCCGTGCTCCTGGATCTGTTCGTCGAACGCCGCGTCCAACGGGCGACGGCAGCCTGACCCTGGAACATTGAACCGGGAACAAGGAAAAACCCTCGAACGAAGGAGCCACGTATGAATTCGCGCGAGCGTCTTGAAACTGCACTAAGCCTGAAGGAACCTGATCGTGTCCCGATTGATCTGGGCAGCATTGTTACCGGAATCACGACGGCGGCCAACGATGCACTCAAAGAACACCTTGGCATTGTGTCTGAAGACCCGGTCGTCGACCGTATTCAGCAGTTGGCCCTACCTTCAGATCCCGTGCTGGAGCGGCTCCATGTTGATACCCGTTACGTCTATCTCAGTGCGTCCCGTGACTGGCACGACATAGAGCTTCCCAACAACACCTACCAGGACGAGTTCGGTGTCAAGCGTACGGCGGCCATTGATCCCGAGACAGGACGAGTGCTGTACTACGACTTTGTGGTCGGGACAGCGCCGCTGGGTCATATCGAAACAGCAGAGGAGATGGCCAGGATCGAGTGGCCTGATCCTCGTGACGAGGCGCGATACGCGGGACTCGCGGAAAAAGCACGCGACCTCTACGAGAACACCGACTACGCCGTCATCGTCAACGCCATCGGGTCTATCTTCGAGTTTTCGTGGTACCTGCGTGGCTTTGAGCAGTTCTACACGGACATAGCTCTGGAACCTGGCATCGTGGAGGCGCTGCTTGATGGCATGCTCGAATACCAGTCGGCGATGTTTGCGGAGATCCTGGACCGCGCCGGCCCGTACGTCTCTGTCGTTATGGTCGGATCGGACCTCGGCACCCAGCGCGGACCGGTGATGTCCGAAGAAGTCTACAAGCGCATCGTCTGGCCACGCCAGAAGAAGTTCTATGACTCCATCCGCTCCAAAACTGATGCGCCGATCTTCTATCATTCCTGTGGCAGCATCGTTCCCATGATTCCGCATCTGATCGATGCGGGTGTCAACGCGTTGCACCCGGTCCAGCCGATGGCGGCCGGGATGGGGAGTGATGAGGGTGAACGTGAATGGTTGAAGAAGGAATACGGCAACAAGATGTCTTTCTGGGGGGGTCTTGACCAGCAGGGCGTGCTGCCATTTGGCACCCCGCAAGAGGTACGCGACGCAACCAAGAGACTGCTCGATGCCTTCAAGCCAGGCGGCGGCTACGTCTTCTGCACGGGGCACAACATCCAAAAGGGTGTTCCGCCTGAAAATATGCTGGCGGCGTACGACACTGTGTATGAGTATGGAAGGTACTAAGGCTTTGTCCGTAAATAACTTTGCACTTTGTGCTTGTCATTTACGGACAAAGCTGAAGAGTTGTTTTCGGACAACTCCTAAGATCTCATATGGGTCAGGTCCAAGTAGTTTTTCGACCATACCCTTTACTCAGGAGACAGAAAGGAGGCTGACTAACCAAGAGAAAAACGTACCATAGTGCGCAAAGAAGTGTATGCAAGAAAACCTGTTTTCCAATTTAAGAGGAGTCTCAAAATGAAGAAATTGCTCAATCTGTCAATACTTGCTGTTCTGCTCCTAACACTCGTACCCTTAGCAACGAGTGCCCAAGAAGGCGTAGTCTGCCAGGAGGAGGTCACTGTTGCCGCGGACGACTGGCTCTCCAAGTACGCCGACAAGTACTTCGGAAACGTGCTCTCCTGGCCGGCGATTATGGCCCTGCATAACCAGGCTGCATTAGCCGAGCCTGACAAGTACCCGGACAGTATTGTCAACGCTGACGTGCTCGAAGTCGGCTGGACGATCTGCATCCCCACTGAGGAAGCCGCGGAGGCCTTCTTGGCCTCGTATGACCCCAGCAAGCCGGAGCTGTTGTACGCGGCCGGTGAGAGTGGTCAGTTGGTGGTAGGTAGCTGGTGGACCGCCGGCGGCGAAGCCGAGGGTCTGGCCGGTATGTTCCGCATCTACAGCGAGTTGTATCCCGGTGTTGAGATCGTGAACGCCACCGTAGCTGGCGGCGCGGGCACCAACTTCAAGGCCGTGAACAAGACGCGTCTTCTGGGCGGCGACCCGGCTGACACTTTCCAGCTCCACGCTGGCCTGGAGGTTGAGACCTACAGTCCTGAGACATACCTTGAACCAGTCGATGACATTTACGCCTCCGAGGGGCTGGAG
>Ga0180437_10006942_pt1 | contig 14935 bp, 6 predicted proteins | sample SS_ome_4_FD_132410 | JGI IMG/M metagenome (GOLD analysis project Ga0180437, IMG submission 132410) | Hypersaline lake sediment archaeal communities from the Salton Sea, California, USA - SS_3_D_1 metaG | ecosystem: Environmental > Aquatic > Non-marine Saline and Alkaline > Hypersaline > Sediment...
AAGGAGGAAGAAGGGTACGACAGTGACAGTGACCATTCCGATTGAGGATTTGGCAGAGCAGAGGTTGGTATCGACACCACGTCTTGTTGGTCGTGAGAAGGAGCTGAGGAGGCTGAGGTCGGCCCTCAAGGGAAGAGGGGAGCAGGATAGGAAGCTCATTCTTATTTACGGGGAAGCGGGAGTTGGTAAGACGCGTCTTCTGATGGAGTCCAGTCAGGATCTGGAGACGAGGGGCGGCACTGTTCTTCTTGGACGCTGTCGTGAGGACACTCGTTCGGTTGCGTACTATCCATTCCGGGAAGCGTTGAGCCGTTTTCTTGAGGTGAGGAGGGAGGAGGGCGCTTCGGTATTCGAGGACCTTCCGGATTACTCCAGATGGGAGTTAGGTCGCATTGTTCCCGCATTCAGGAGTGAGGAGCCTCAGGGATTCGAGCCGGCGAAGGATCCATTCCGATTGTACGAAGCTTTTCGTCTGTTTGTTCAGAGCCTTGCCGTTCGGTCTGATGGTCCGCTTCTTCTTGCTGCAGAGGATCTCCACCTTTCAGATGAGGCGAGTCTTGATCTCTTGCAGTATCTTGCGCGCAACCTGGGTAAGTCCAGAGTTCAGCTCTGTACCACATACCGGACCGAAGAGGCTGATGAGAATCTGCAGCGGTTCACTCATTCCTTGAGGAGGGAGGGGCTCTCACAAACCATGCGTCTGAAGCCTCTTTCATCTGGAGATGTCTCAGAGATGATAGATTTGTTCTATCCAGGTAGAGAAGCATCTTCTCGGTTCAGGGATCTTCTGTATGAAAAGACTCGGGGCAATCCCTTTTTTGTGAGTGAGTTGGTCAAGCTGGTGCCCGGGGAGGAAGTTTCCGCGGATGCAGCAGAGATTGGTGACATTCCCGAGTCCATACAGGGCGTTCTTCAGAGGCGGATTGAGGTTCTTGATTCAGGGGCGAGGGAGATACTGTCGTGTGCAGCTCTGGTCGGTGAAGAGTTTGAGTTTGAGGTCTTGAGGGGAGCGATTGGTCGTTCTGAGATGGAGGTGATGGAGGCGATTGAGGTTGGTGCGAGGGCTCACATAGTGCGCGAGAGCACGCGAGGTGAGGAGGAGCGGTATCGGTTTATACATGCCTTGATGGCCGACACGCTCTATTCCGGGATCGGAAAGACCAGGCGCAGGCTGTGGCACTCGCAGGTTGGGGAGGCTTTGGAGCGTGTCTATGCGGAGAGGCTTGAGGAGCTAAATGGTCAGTTGACTCATCATTTTGAGTTGGGGCAGAACTGGAAGAAGGCATTTGCTCATGCGATCCGGTCGGCAGAACAGGCGAAGAAGACGTATGCCAATCAGGAAGCCGTGAAGCTGTATAAGAAGGCGAGGCAAATACTGCCCAGGTTAGCACGGTCACCCTCGGAGAAAGAAGAAGAACAGATCAATATCGCAGAGGGGTTAGGAGAGATCCATCAGCTCACGGGGGACTATGAAAGGTCGCTTCGGGAGTTTCAATTCGTGCAGGAGGCAGCCAAGACCAGCGGAGACGAGAATATGGAGGCGTATGCCCTATGCAAGGTGGGGTGGGTTTGTCACCTGCAGGGGAGGTTTGACGAAACCATAGCCCATGCTGAGACAGCCTGTGAAATCTTCCGGAGAGCGGGTAACCAAGAAGGGTTGGCGCATGGCTTAACCGTTATCGGGAACGCTCATGATAGGCGAGGTGATTACCGAGACGCACTGGCTTGCCATGAGGAAGCCTTGAGGACACGAAGAGAAATCGGCGACATGAGGGGTGTAGCAATAAGTCTAAATGCCTTCGGTAATTGCTATCAGGGTCGGGGGGAATATGCGGAGGCCTCTAAGTACTATGAGGAGGCATTGGTGCGCTGGCGGAGCATTGGCGAAAGGGAGTTCGTGGCTGACAGTCTGAGCAACATCGGGCTTGTTCATGTCTGTCGAGGGGATTTCGGAGAAGGGCTCAAGTACTATCAGGAGGCGCTTGCGGTCCGAGAGGAAATCGGCGACACGCGGGGCGTCGCATCGGCTTGGAACAACATCGGGTCTGTCCATTTTCAGCGAGGCGAATCTGAGGAAGCACTGAAGTGCTTTGAAAGAGCCTTGGCGTTGCACAAGGAGATTGGTAGCAAGTGGGGCATGGCGTCGAGTACAAACAACGTCGCGAATGTCCATTTTGTACGTGAGAAGTACGTGGAGGCTCTGAAGTGGTACAAGGAAGCGCTGAATATCAACAAAAAGATCGGCAACAAGAGGTACGCGGCGATTAACCTGAACAACATGGGGATTCTCCATAGTCACCTTGGGTGTTATACGGAGGCGTTGAAGTCCTTTGAAGATGCTCTGTCGATTCGTAAGGAGATTGGCACAAAGAATGGCCTTGCGCAGAGCATCAGCTGTGTTGGGGCAGTTCATCTGACCTGCGGGGACTACGGGAGGGCTTTGAGGTGTTTTGAAGAGGCCTTAGAGATCCATGCCGAGGTCGGCGATAAGACCTGTATGGCCGATGTTGGTTCGAAAATTGGCTCTCTCTATCGATGTCTCAACCAACTTGACAAAGCCATGACGTACCACAAAGAATCCCTAGCTCTGACAGAGGAAATTGGGATGAGGGTCGAGAAGGTGGAGGTCCTCGGGGAGATCGGGATTAACTACTGCGTGATGGGTGACCACGATAGTGCGCTCCACTACATGGATGAGGCCTTGCGCGAGTCTGCGAAGCTGGGGCTGGGAGAGGCTGAAACGCCAATCCTGGGACACCTGGGCGAAGTATGGCTTGCCAAAGGGGATTGCGTAAGAGCTGCCGAATTCTGCGAGAAGCTGTTGAGGGTAGCCAAGAGACTAGGACTGAAGGGTCTTCTTGCCAGAGGGAAGAAGATCAAAGGTGAGATACTTCTAGAGCAGTCTGTGAGCAGTAGACGTCCGAGTGCATGCCGGAAGGATGCGGAAGTGGAGTTGAAGGAGGCGACTGGAATCGCTGAAACAGCCGGTCTGCTACCTCTGCTCTGGGAGATCCACGCCTCTCTGGGGAGACTCTACCGGGAGGGGGGTGACGAGAAGAGATCTACCGAACATTTCCGAAAGGCTCGGGAGATAGTGCAGAACATTGCCTCAGGTATCGGGAATGAGGAATTGACTAAGTCCTTCCTCAATTCCAATCAAGTCCAATCCGTACTGTCCACAGCCCCCGAATCACCGTAGGGTGGGAAATGAAAGAGCCCTCTCGTTACAGAGGGCTCTTCTTCGTCATAGGACTGGGTACCTCTATCCCAGAGCCATAATGGGGACTACCTGAGCATGACCATCTTCTTCGTGAGTGAATGGCCTCTGGAACTCAGGCTATAGAAATAGACTCCGGACGTGGCATCGCCCTTTCTCCAGGTGAGACAGTGAACACCCGCGTCCATATGGTCATCTAGAAGGGTCTTCACGACGCGTCCGCTCCCGTCATAGATCTTCAGCGTCGTATGCCCCGAAACAGGCAATGTGAACGATATCGAAGTCTCGGTAGAGAATGGGTTCGGATCGTTCTGTGAGACTGCAAAGACGCGGGGTACAACCCTATGCGATGCGAACTGCTCTCCTCCTTCACAGCGATTACCCATAGCCCTCTGAGCATATTCCCACGCCTTCTTGTAGTGATCTATCGCATGGGCATAATCCTGACCATTTCTCTTCTCCTCAGCCTTGTCCATTTCATCCACCGCAGTCGCTACATAGTCTGGAACGCCCCCCGCAGCTTCATCAATAGCTATCAAGGCAAGAAGTTTGTCAGCATCAAGAAATAGCCCAATAACCGCCCGGCATTCATCAATGAGATCCCCCGGGAAGCACCTCTTATTCATTTCCGTCATCAGCTTACCTACAGCTTCCTTTTCAGCATTGAATACCTTGTGCCCGTGCCTGCATTCAATATGCCCATAGTCTAGCCACAAATCCTGACCAAGGCTCTTCTCGGCGTAGCCAATCACTTTGTCGATTTCCCTGTCCAGGTTCTTCCTGCCCGTGGGCTTAATTCCCTCCAGCTCGGCCAGGGCACTCTCTTTGATCCCTTTGGGCAAGATGGTTACTTCGAGGGCGAGCTCTACCTCTACAATGTCGTAGATGTTGGGGTCTTCGGCGGATTGCATTTTCACCTTGAAGGTATGTTCTGTTGCGCCTGGCACCAAGGGGACGTCCACAATGAGATCACCGGTGCTCTTACCCTCCTTGGGGATGGTGGCAGAAGACGGAGAAATCCCCACCCACGGAGGAGCATCCTCGAGGGTCAGATCAAAGGTCTCTTCCGCGTTGAGCAAATTGTAAAGCTCAAGCTTTAGGGTTTTCGATTCCCCGTTCTCCATCTTGGTCTTGTAGTGTTCTGCCTGACCTTTGACGTAGATGAGATGGGGGACCTCAAACCAGATGCTGTGCCGGTCGAGCAGCATCAAGCCTCCTGCCACCGTGTCACTCACCTCGACTTTGATCTTGTGCCTGCCGAGAGCTTCAGCAAAGGGAAGAGTGAATTTCCAGGTCGTGTCTGCTTCAACACGCCAGGGCGGCTGCCGCGCGGGGGCTTGTATGGGAAGATATCCCGTCGTCTCGCAGATGACAATCGTCCCTGTCTTGTCGTAAACCCACACATGTACAAGACCGTTCAGATCTTCCGTGCCTCGGTTCCAGATCTCCGTAACGACGCTCACCTCTGAGTAAGGGGCATAGTAGAGCATCTTTGGATAGACGGCAGGTATGTAGGCTGATCTACCGACAACGACCGGATCGTACACATTGGGCCACCAGGCGTAATGAACGATCCTGTTCCAGGCGCAAGTCTCCTGCCGTACCATGACATCGATTGCCCACGCTCCGGGACGGGGTGGCGTGACAGTGTATGTTAGAGTGGCCGTATCAGCACCATTTGCCTGGAAGTATACCTTCTCACTCACACCGGGGGCGCCGCCAAGGTGAGGTAGCCCACAGCTGGAATACCGCTGCGCCGAGCCCTGTGCGGTCCCGATATTGGTGACACGCCATTCTGTACTAATCACATCTCCATAGTCATAATAGGCGCACTTGGCATCCGTCGAGTCGTAGCCGGTAAGTTCGCAGGAGATAACCTTGAAACGCATATAATCGTGACCGACATCGCCGACGCGGAATCCAGGTTCGTACGATATATCTAGCCTTTTGCCTTGAGCATTCCAGAGACTTGGATGGGTTCTGTACTTGCCAGGCATGGCGCCCGCAGGCACCGTAACTGCACGAGTATATGAGCCTGCTTCACCCGGTCGCAGAGTTATTACAAGTCCCGTACTATGACTCGCGACGTGGACTCCATCAGAATTCCAGATGGCATAGGCCACCTTGCCATCTATTATGGGGACATCACCGGTATTCCTCACCCAGCAGGTGTACGTAATCGTCCCACCCGGAAGAACTGAGTCCGGCAGAGCCGGCGTAACCTTCACGCTGTCGATTTTACCTTGCTGGGCTGCGAATGCGGTGGAACTGATTGCTGCAGAGGCCACTACCGCAATCGCGATCCACACCACTATCTTCAATCCCTCTTTTCGAGACATCTTCTCTCCTTCTCTATATCCTCCTGAAGGCATCATCCTTCCGGGGCACTACGGACACGGGTCACACCTCCTCCAGTCAGGCCAATACCCGCCACCTACAAGTTTGGTGGTCTTTCCTGTCGCGAACTCGTATGAGACTATGGACCCGCGAGCGTCTATGCACACGAGCTGACTATCGTCAGGTGACCAAGAAGGCCTCTTGCCGTCGAGGAGGAACTTTGCGTTGCCTGACGCAATATCCACCGTATACAGCTTACCACCCACATCATACGCAAGCTCGTCCTGGCTGCGTGTCCGTGCCCAATCGATCATACCACCTAGGGGCAGCGACTCATCGACGGGTATGGTAGAGGCCTCTCCTGAGGCCACGTCCAGGATCATGAACTGAAAGCCGTCCCCGTCCCACTCCATGAATGCGATTCTGTCACCACCCGGACTCCAGGCCGGATACCAGACAACGTTTCCCGGTTCTGCCGTGTACAGGACCTCTGGGGTGCCGCCCGGCAGGGCGGAAATGACTTCAAGCTGGGTCTGGGGAGACCTGGTGAACAAGATATCGCCCCCATGCAAGCCTCCCGGCGACCACTCAGGACCGCCAAGGATGTTGTCAAGCAGTTGGGTCGAGTTCTCGCCTTCCACCTCACCATCAACCACGACAACATCAACACGCCAAAGCTCGGATCCGCTGCGGCCGCCTTTGAATGCGATACTTCCGCCGTCCGGTGACCACGTAGGGTTGCTGGGGGGTATCGCAAACCGTGGTGTCGAGTACACCTTGGTCCGGTTCGAGCCATCGTCGTTCATCACTATGACGTGAGACACGGTCCCCGTGATTGTGTAAGCGATGGCCGGATCAGCAGGGGGACCGGGTTTCCCACCTCCACCTTTCTTGAGGATAAGATCTCCTTGCTCAATCCCCGTAGGCTGAGCAAAGTTGCTGCCTCTTTCGCTGCATCCTGTAAGTGCAACGGCGAAGAGAATCAGCAGGGCCGATATGATCTTCAGAGTTGCTTTCATCTTTCTCTCCCTTCCGGGCTGGTTTACTTCCAAGAGCTTCCCTGCCACTCAGAGTCGTGTATCCTCACCTCCTTCCGGGACCAATTCGGTTCAGCGAGATCGGAGATTCCAAATCTACTTTCGGCAGCACCGCACTTCTCCTGGATGATGCTATTGGTTCTTGCTAAATGGGCATTTATCGCGCTTGACTTGACTGAGGTCTTTACGCTCTAAAGGTAGGCGAAGCTGCGAGTAGGGTCAAGTCACCCGAATCGTGGTTTCTATGTAGCGTTTCGATATCTCAGTTTGTGTCCTGGGGGTTACAACTCTGTAGTCGATTTCGTTTCAAACTATGGTGTGGATAACGCTGCTACTAGGCGAGAGGAATGTCAGAAGGGGAGATAGGAGTGGATCTGTCGGGGCGCCTGGTCCCTTACTGGATGAGCTTGTGCTCGATTGCGTAGCGCATTATGTCTGCGTTGGTTCTCATCTGCATCTTCTGCAGGATGCGGCTTCGATATGTTCTCACGGTATTGGGACTCAAGCACATGTCTGCGGCAATCTCCTTCACGATCTTCCCTGATGCAATCCCGCGCATCACTTCGAATTCCCGGTCAGAAAGGGCTTCATGAAGGGACCCGACGGTACCTGATCGCAGCATGGACGCGATAGTCTCAGCGAGAGAGACTGTGACATACTCCCCGCCAGTTGAGACCTTGCGTATCGCCGCCACCAGTTCATCCGACGCAGTCTCCTTTGTGAGATAGCCGGATGCGCCCAGCTTCAGGGCTCTTACCGCGACTTCCTCTTCAGGGTGGATACTCAGAACGAGGACAGGAAGGTCAGGTTTCTGAGCCTTGATGTCCCTCAAGACATCAAGCCCGTTTCTGTCCGGGAAGGAGATGTCGAGAACAACGACCTCGTAGTCATTTTTGAGTGCTTTCTCCAGTGCTTCTTGCCCTGTACTCGCTTCATCAGCGAGCACGATATCGGCTGTCTTAGATGCCACCTGTTTGAGACCCTCTCGCACGATGGCATGGTCATCAGCTATCAGAATTCGTGTCATAACTTTGCCCCAGGTTATTGACCCCGAACCCGCCTCAGATGAGGCAACCCAGAATCTGTCCGCTTAGGTTACAGCAAAACCGTGTCGGTAGTCAAGGGAAGAATGGCTCTGGAGTTGAGTGGAGTCGGCGGGACAGCTCAGAGGCGTCTCTATGCCGATCGATGCAGCGAGAATGATCACACAGTCGGGGTCCGAAGAGCAGAACTCGCGAGCCATGGTGTCACATGAGGAATGCGACTTCCGCGACTTGACGGTGTTCCGGTCTCGGCATAACTTCTCTCATCAGGAGAATCAGACTCAGTCCTATGGAAGAATCAGACTGCGACTGATGGACAGGATCTGATCTGGTCGCCACTATACATCGGAGAAAGGCGAATGCCTGCTGATGCTCACCGCAATGTCGCAGTTGCTGGTCAACAAGGTGGGTTAGCAGCGCCGAGGGGAAAGAGATATTGGTAAAGGGAAACATGTCACGGATTCACAGGGCAGATGCTCTGGTTCAGAGAATAGGGGGCTCAGAGATAGTGACTGGCCGTACCCAAGGACGTGGGGTCTGTGTGGGTACGGCGGATGTCGCCAAGGGAAACGTATGGTAGGCACGGTTATCTTTCGATTTGAGTTCAAGCTTGTCTTTGTAGTGCTCCTGATCATCATTGAGTTTTTTCTTGTCGCAATGGTAGAAGGGGAGAACTTCGGCGTACAGACTATCTCGGGAAGAACAGAGGATGAGACCGGAAATGTTGTTGACAGGGCGACTATTCGTTTCAAGGCCCGAAAGACCATGACTAGATCTGACGAGAACGGTCGTTTCACTCTTACGGGGTTCGTACGATCCGGTGGGACACGGCTCACCTCTTGGAAGGACGGATACTACATTGCCGGGACAGATATTCAACCAGCAGACAGCTTGGTTGAATCGGTGTTGACTTCCTACAGCACTCACGACAATCAACACTACATATGGATCCCACCAGCCGTTGAAGGTCGGTCGCCTCCCGAGGAATTCCTGATTCAGACCGTCCTGAGTCTGGCTGCGTGTATTTCCTTCGACAGGCTCTTCTTACCCCCTGCAAGTAGCCTCACGCTGGGGTGCCGTGATTGTCATCGTGAGGTCTTTGATCAGTGGACGGCGGGCGCTCATTCCTTAGGTGCCAGGAATGTCCGATTCTTTACCATGTACAACGGCACCGATATGGATGGGAATCAGAGCCCACGGACCCGACATAGCTACAGGGGAAGCTGTCGCCTCACAGAAGACTACGGCCTTGTGGGTCAATACGTTGGAGCCGGGCTCCTCTCCCGAAAGACCCAAGGCTACGGAAGAGACTACGGAGTACCCCTGCGTCCGGATCCCAATCTCCCCTACTATGGGCCCGGCTACAAACTGGACTTCCCGCAGACAGAAGGCAATTGCGCTGCCTGTCACCTGCCGAGTGCCGCTATCGAAAGCCCGTACGGGGTCGACCCGAACCACATACGGGGTGTAGACGCACAGGGCGTCCACTGCGACTTGTGTCACAAGATTGCCGCTGTAAAGCTGGATTCGGTCACAGGTCTGCCGTACGAGAACATGCCTGGCGTCCTCTCGATCGAGTTCGTGCGACCTGGACCAGAGTCGCAGCTCTTCTTCGGGCCCTACGACGATGTGGACGTCGGTCCGCACACCTACCTTCCCCTGGTGAAAGAGAGCGATATCTGTGCCCCCTGCCACCAGGCCAGTTTCTGGGGTGTTCCCATATATGAGTCTTTCGGCGAGTGGCGGACGAGTCCTTATCCCGCTCAGGGCAAGACCTGTCAGAGCTGCCATATGAGACCGAACGCAGTCATGACCAACTTCGCGCCGGGAAGGGGTGGGGTGGAGAGGGACCCGGAGACTGTTTCAACGCACGATTTTCCAGGGGCGATGGACCAGGCCTTGCTTCAGAACGCGGTCACGATGGCCGTGAGCGCGAGCCACCAGGATGGGCAGGTCGCAGTCCGAGTCACGATCATGAACGACAAGACGGGGCACCACGTCCCCACTGGCTCACCGCTGCGTCACCTCATCTTGCTGGTGGAGGCCTATGGCCCTGATGGGAAACCCCTTTCCCAGCTGGATGGCCCGAGCGTGCCCGACTGGGGCGGCGTCGGAGACCCGGCGGAAGGATGCTACGCGGGGCTGCCGGGGAAGGGTTATGCGAAGATACTGCAGGAGTGGTGGACGGAGGTGGCTCCCACGGGAGCCTATTGGAACAAGACGCGCCTGCTCAGTGACAACCGCATAGCTGCATTCGCTGCCGACACTAGCTTTTTCACTTTTAATGCAGCGAATCATGAGGAGGTGACCGTAGACGTCAAGTTACTGTACAGAAGAACCTTTGTCTCGTTGATGAGACAGAAGGGTTGGGATGACCCGGACATTGTCATGGGTCAGGAGTGCCTGACTGTGAGACAGCCTCGCAGCCTTTACGCTTCGAGAGAGGAGGATCCAAGATGAAGCGGGTGAACTATGCTTTCTTAGTCGTTCTATCGCTGTTCTTTCTTGTGGTGATCACGGCAGAATCGGGACCCACCTACCTCACGGATCCGGCGTACACGTTAGAACCGTGGACACGTCTTTGGGGTCCGCCCGGCGGGCTTGGCTACGACGTACGTATGCGGCCAGATAACCCGGACATAATGTACGTTACCGCCAGCCCTGGAGGCATCTTCAAGAGCACTGACGGCGGCAAATCGTGGTTCTCCGTCACAGCTGGCATTGAGCCTTCCCCCGGCCACGGCGCAAACATCTTCTGCGCCACCATAGATCCCCACGACTACAATACCGTCTGGGTCGGGACGCAGTTCATCGCCCACGTCTACCGGTCCCCGGATGGGGGCGAAATTTGGGAGCAACGAGACAACGGCATCACCCCCGTATCGGATGAGCACAGCGTGCGCGGCATCACCGTGGACCCATCTAGTCCTAACGTTGTCTACGCCGGTCTGGAGGCTACAACGAACGATCGGTCGAGCGGGCAAGTCTACAAGAGCACAGACGCCGGCCTCAACTGGACGCTCGTCTGGGAAGGGGACAACCTGGCGCGCTATGTCTGGGTGGACCCCCGCAACACCCAGCGCGTTTACGTCTCCACAGGCATCTTTGATCGGACTCCTGCCAATTTTCAGTCCCCGGAGGATCCAGGAGGCGTGGGTATTCTACGCAGCGATGATGGTGGAGAGACCTGGGACACACTTGATCAGACAAATGGGCTGTATGGACTCAGCATACCAAGCCTCTTTATGCACCCGAAAGACCCGAACGTGCTCTTCGCAGCAGCCACAAAAGAGATGTGCGCTCTCGGAACCGGAGGAGGGTATGTGACGCGAGACGGCGGCACGACGTGGGAGAAGATATTTCCCGAGTCGTTCGGTGAGGCGGTGGAGATCGCCGCCAGCGACCCCGACGTGTGGTATCTGTCCGACGGCCAGTTCACGGCTCGAAGTGATGACGCTGGCAAGAACTGGAAACTATTCCGAATGGGGGTTGCCACCAAGGTCGCGGGGATTCCCATAGACCTTCAGGTTGATCCCCGCGACCCCTATCGTATTTTCGTGAACAATTATGGTGGAGGCAACCTGCTCAGCACCGACGGTGGGGAGACCTGGGCTGACGCCAGCAAGGGGTACTCCGGTGCTCAGGTGCAGGCACTTGCCATTGACGCCTCTGGCCGTGCCGTATACGCTAGTGTCATGAGAGGCGATACCTACCGCAGTGCGGACGGTGGCGAGGTCTGGGAGGACACCAGGTTTTCCGTTTCCTATGAGATGGCCTTTCAAGAGAGGTCTACGACAGATATCCTGGTGGCCGGACTTCAAGCGAACGGCAATATCTACCGGAGCACTGATGGCGGGGTTACTTGGGACTCCACACTGGTGGTTGAGCTCCGCTCTGATCAATACATGATGCATTCTCTCGCTTTGGCAAGAGCACCTTCTGACCCACAGATCGTCTACATTGGATACGGGAATGGGTCTTGTGCCGAAGGGGACTATCAGGGATGTACCGGGCATCTGGAGCCAGGCCTCTTCCGTTCGAGCGACGGGGGAAAGACCTGGGAGCATGTAGAAGACACTCCCTTCAAGGACTACTCCATCATCAGCATTGCTGTGTCCCTCGACGATCCGTTAACGGTCTTCGTCGCGACCGGGATGGGTCCATTTGTCAGCCGGAATGGTGGGGATACTTGGCAGTTTCTCGTTTCCCTCGATGACCTTGCCGGCGGGAGCCCTCCGCGACCTGGTGCCTGGGCGCCGTCGGTGTATGTCATGGCTATCGACCCGTTCGACCCCCAAGTTATCTACGCCGGCGGTGCGATGGCCGCCGTGTTCAGGAGTTCCGACCGCGGTCAGACCTGGGGACAGGCGGCTGCGGGTATGGACCCCAATGCACAAGTCAGGGATCTGGTGGCCGACCCAAACAGGCCTGGCGTTCTCTATGCGGGTCTCAGGTATGCCGGTGTCTTCGTGTCGACCGACTGGGCTGAGACCTGGCGGGGTATCAACCAGGGTCTCGATCGGACGGAGGTCCAATGTCTGGCTCTCTCTGCCGACGGTACTGTCCTCTACGCCGGGACGAACGGCGTAGGTCTGTTCCGGTTAGGGATCCCACGCCAGAAAGTAGAAATCGACATCAAGCCTCGGTCCTGCCCCAATCCCCTCGACACAGAAGGTCGGGGTGTGCTTCCGGTTGCGATCCTTGGAACTGAGGACTTCGATGTGACGGCCGTAGACAGGGCGAGTATCCTGCTCGAGGGCGTTCCATCAATGCGCACTCGTATGGAAGATGTGGCTGCACCGGTGGACGATCGGCAGGATTGCGGCTGCACAGAAGAGGAGCCCGACGGATACGCTGACCTGACCCTCAAGTTCGACAAAGAAGGCATCGTCGCAGCACTCGGAGAGGTGAATCCTGGCGAGCAGGTCGTCTTGACCCTCACGGGCAAGTTGACGGACGGCACGCCAATCGCAGGGGCGGATTGTGTTGTGATTGTTCCGGTGCGTGCGGGTCAGCAGTCGGGGGCGGTGGCCTCCTCCGGCCCGAAGGTATTTGGCCTTAGTCAGAACCAGCCCAATCCCTTCAGTCGGTCCACGGTGATTGACTACCAGCTCCCCGTGCCGGCAAAAGCCACGCTCAGAGTCTATGACGTTGCAGGGAGGGTGGTCCGGACCTTGACCGACGCGCTGCAAAAGGCAGGATACTACTCGATCGCATGGGATGGAAAAGACGAGGAAGGAACCGAGGCGTCCGCTGGCATATACTTTTACAGTCTACAGGCTTATCCTGAGGCGGGTGAGGGGGGAAGTCGAAGGGCGAGCGGTTTCAGTGATATGAAGAAGATGGTTGTGCTAAGGTAGCCAGCGGAAGCGGATCATCGGGAAAGGGGAGAGCCGCAGCTCTCCCCTTTTCGAAACTCCGCTGGATCGGCATTGGAGTCAGGCGCTACATAGTCGCGTTTTCGAAGAACTCAGCTCTGTGCGCGCTCTGCCCAGGAGTGCGAACCTGCCCTTGTCCCTGCAACGATCCCTGATTCGGGCAAGCACCTAACGAAATGCCGGCGTGATGGTTTGTGGGTCTTGTCCGGCACTCTTTAGTCCCGGGAGCTCTTTTCTCATGTCAGGTGGAGGGAGCGTAGAATGCGATCGACCAGCCGTATACAGGTCATGGTGAGGAGCGCGAATATTTCCGAGTGCAGGACTCGAGACTGGCCGGAAGGAGCATTGGCCGTTGACCTGAGGCCAAGGATGGCATAGGATTGGTGTCAGGAAGCGATCATTTTGTCGTCTTTGAGGAAAGCGTTAGATCTCGAACTTCGCAGCAGGGCCGGAAGATGTTCTGGCGGTAAGAAGAACCTGTTGGAATCTCAAGCCTCGAAAGGAGGAGAGATGGCAAGGAGAACGTTTGTGGTCATGGTTGTGGCGGGCCTCGCGATCTGTACTCTTGTCTTGGCGCAGCAGAGGGACCGGGGTGACGAGAAACCCGGCGCAATCCAGATCAAGGCAATACAGTCACAGCCCGCAGGTGCCACGGCAGTGCTCGTCATCCCGTACCACATTAACTATCAGGGATATCTTACGGATGACGCCGGGAATCCAGTAGGTGATACGCTGGCAATGACCTTGAGGATATATACTGACCCTGTTGCCGGAACGGAATTGTGGAACGAAGGCCAGATAGTGTCTGTTGAAGAAGGTCTTTTCAATTTGGTACTGGGGAACACAGTACCCGTGCCCGCTGACATCTTTGGGACCGGAGCTTCGAGGTGGTTACAGCTCGAGGTGGAAGCGCAGGTTTTGTCCCCGAGGACGGAGATCACGAGTGTCGGATACGCATACAGAGCAGTCAAAGCAGACAGTGCCGATGCAGCGCTCAGTTCGGACATGGTTGATGGTTTTAATGCAAGCGCCACGCCTGGGCCGGGTGATCTCTTCCCGGTCTCGTACGGTGATTCGCAGTACGTGAACGAAGGTCAGTCTGATGCGATCAACACAGGTATGATTCTTGATGGAACCATAGCCAGAGCCGACGCCGAGCCGGCCTTCAAAGCGCCGTACGCGGATACGGCAGACTATGCCCACGCGGCTCCTTCTACTCCTGACAACGACTGGTCCATCACGGGCAGCGTGGTCCATCCGTTCGCAGACTATGGTATCGCGATGCGCGGCTCCAATGTCTTCTACGGTGCCGAAGACAGCACACACATAAACCTGGGTGTTGCCTGCACTACGGGCATATCAGGGCAAAACTACAAGTACTGCACAGTGGGCGGCGGATGGTCGAACGAGGCCGGTGGTGAGGGTGCGACCGTTGGCGGGGGCGCGTACAACGACGCCGACAGCACTGGTGCCACTGTGTCCGGGGGGTCTAACAACAGGTCTCGCGGCGTCTGCGCAGTGGTTGGTGGGGGTCAATCCAACGATGCCAGTGGTCTGTATCCCGTGATAGGCGGCGGCCTCAGCAACACGACGAGCAACAACTATGCGACGATCGCAGGCGGGTGGAACAATCGCGCAACCGGATGGCAGACCTCGGTAGGGGGAGGGTGGAGCAACACTGCCGGTGGTGACAACTCGACCGTGGCCGGTGGGAACTCCAACGCGGCAACTGGCGCCTTATCGACGGTCGGAGGAGGATGGGCCGACACTGTGGCTGGATACTGCTCGTTCGGTGCAGGACGTCAGGTGAGAGTGACCTCGCTAGCCGGATACACGTTTGCCTTCGGGCGGAATTTCACTACATCGACGGCCAATGCTGTCGTATTCCACAATACTGTCGACCCGATCAAAGTCGGAATCGGG
>Ga0180437_10006945_pt1 | contig 14932 bp, 10 predicted proteins | sample SS_ome_4_FD_132410 | JGI IMG/M metagenome (GOLD analysis project Ga0180437, IMG submission 132410) | Hypersaline lake sediment archaeal communities from the Salton Sea, California, USA - SS_3_D_1 metaG | ecosystem: Environmental > Aquatic > Non-marine Saline and Alkaline > Hypersaline >...
ACTACCAGGGGGCCTTGAGGCTCTACGAGCGGGCGGCGCAACGCGACTTGACCCGGTCGGCCGAAACCGTGCAGCTCTGGATGGATATCGGCCGTCTCTGCTACGCCGTCGCAGAGCACGCCAAGGCGGCCGATTACTTCGCCCGGGTCCGCGACGCCCTGGACGAACCCGAGAAGTTCCAGTGGGAGGAAAAGACGAAGAAGCGGCTGTTGGGTGATCCGGGAGCGACCTATCACTTGTTCGGCGAGTCGTTCTTGCAGGCCGATCGCCCGGAGGAAGCCGAGGCCGCCTTCCGGAAGGCGCATCAACTGACGCCCAACGAAGCCATGTTGCGGTACAATCTGGCCCGGGTCCACGCACGGGAAGGACGCGCGGAAAAGGCCCTGGAAAGCCTGCGGACGTCTTTTCAGCAGGGGCTGGCCGGCGAGGGGGTGGCCCCGTATGCCCTGCTGGCCAAAGTGCTCGACGACCTGGGCAGAAAAGACGAAGTCATCGAGCGGCTGGAGAAGCTTCGTGCCGAAGACCCGGAAAACGTGCCGTTGGAATATTTCCTGGCCGAGCAGTATCACGTGGCCCAACGGTTGCGCCAGGCCGAGTCGCTCTACCTCGCGCTGATCGAGAAGACCCCCACCCTGACCGGCTATCGCAGCCTGGCCGCCATCCGCCGCGAAACCGACCGGCCCGACAAGCTGCTCGAAACCGTCGGTGAGGTGGTGACCAAGACCGGCACGCTGGAGGCGCTGGATACGGAAACCGATGCCATCTCCGGCGACGCCGATCTCATGCAGGCTCTGGAGGAGACGGCGAGAAAACGGCTCCAGGAAGACCCCGAGAAGCTCGATTACGGCACGCGCCTGGCCGTGGCGCTGCTGGCCTTGGAGGCCAAGCGGTATGAATCTGCCGCCGAGTTCTTCCAGCTGGCGCTTCAAGCCAGGCCGGAGCAAGGAGCCAAGCTCCGGCTGGTTTGGGGGCTGCGGCTGCTGCTCGAAGAGCGGCCGGTCGAAGCGGCCGACGTGTTTCGCCGGGCGATCGAGGAACTCCAGCGCGACCCGGACGCCGCGGCCGAACAGAGCGCCTCGTACTATCATTATCTGGCCAGCGCACTGGCCATGGCCGAGCGGACCGACGAAGCCTTGCAGGCCATCGAGAAGGCGATCGAGCTAGGCAAGAGCGCGTGCCAGCGGGCCAGCGAAGAGAAGGCCGTCGCCGACGTGGCGCGGGCCACCGCCGAGACCGTGGCCAAGGCCCTGCCCGGCGATTCCGCACTGGCCAAGAAGGCGCTCGAGTCGGCCCGGACCACGGCTCTGGACGCCATCGCCGCCGGTCGCAAGGCCGTCGAGAAACAAGAGGACCTGCTCCGCTTCCGCAGTCGGCGGGCCTGGATCATCTACCACGCCAAACGCTACGACCAGGCGATCGAGGACTATCGCGACTTGATCCAACGTCACGATTCCGAGCGGAATTCCATCGTGGTCCGCCAGGTGTTGCGCGAAGCGCGGCTGCTGCTCTCGAACCTCTACGTGCTCAGAGACCAGCTGGACGAGGCGGAAGAGTGGCTGGAACAGGTGCTCGACGAGTTTCCCGACGACGTGGGAGCCTGCAATGACCTGGGTTACCTCTGGGCCGATCAGGGGCGGCACCTGCAGCGGGCGCTGAAGATGATCCGGCACGCCGCCGAAGCCGAGCCCGACAACGCCGCCTACCGCGACAGCCTCGGCTGGGTCTTCTACCGGCTGGGGCGTTACGGGAAAGCCGTCGCCGAGTTGGAAAAGGCCGCCCGCGCCCAAGAAGAACCCGACGCCGTGATCCTCGATCACCTCGGCGACGCCTATCTCAAGGCCAACCGGCCCGATCGAGCCGAAAGGACCTGGCGCCGGGCCGCCAAGGCCTTCAAGGCGCAAGAGGAACCCGACAAGGCGAAGCAGGTCGAATCCAAGATCAACAACGTGCGAAAAAACAAATAACTTAAACGGTAAGCGGAGGGTTGTCGGTGAGCAGAGCTTAGAGCTTTGAGCTTAGAGCTTGGTCATCAGGTATCGCGTGGCCGCAGTGGGCTGTCAGTTGCCGGCAGTGGGAAGGACACTCCAAAGACGTCATGCTGACGGCTGATGGCTCGCACCCGGCCTAAGACCTAAGCTCAAAGCTCAAAGCTCAAAGCAGTGATGAATCATTCATCGCTTCCCGTTCCAAGCGTCATCTTCGAGTAAACACAGGACCAAACCTATGGCAGGCCATTCTCACTGGGCAGGAATCAAACACAAGAAAGCACTGGTCGACGCCAAGCGCGGCAAGCTCTGGAGCAAGTTGTCCAAGGCGATCATCGTGGCGGCCCGAACCGGCGGCGGTGATCCGGACATGAATCTGCGATTGCGGTACGCCATCGACGACGCCAAGGCCGTCAGCATGCCCAAAGACAACATCCAACGGGCCATCAAGAAAGGAACCGGCGAGCTGGACGGCGGCAACCTCGAAGAGATCGTCTACGAGGGTTACGGGGCGGGTGGCGTGGCCGTGCTCTGCGAGGTGTTGACCGACAACCGCAACCGCACCGCGCCCGAAATCCGCAAGGTGTTCGAAATGGCCGACGGCAAGCTCGGCGGCACCGGCTGCGTGGCCTGGATGTTCGACAGCAAGGGGTTGTTCCTGGTGCCGGCCGACGCGGCCGACGAGGACACCCTGATGGAACTCGCCCTGGAAGCCGGCGCCGACGACGTCCAACCCGACGCCGGCAACTTCGAGATCACCTGCGACCCCAGCGTCTACCAGGACGTCCTCCAGACGCTGAAAGACGCCGAAATCGAACCCGAGGTCAGCCAGCTCGCCCGCGTTCCTCAGAACACCGTCGATCTGGACGCCGCCACCGCGCGCAAGGTGCTCAAGCTGATGGAACGCCTCGACGACCACGACGACGTGCAAAACGTCTCCGCCAATTTCAACATCCCCGATGAAGTGATGGCGGAGATCGGGGAGGAGTAGTGGATAGTGGTTAGTGGTTAGTGGGCGGTGTGCTGGGAGGTCGTGCCGATTCTTGCGGACAGAGTATGAGCCTTTGGAGTGCGGCGACTTCGCGCCGCTTTCTCTTTCTGAGCGTTTCTCCCAGGAAGCGACTCCGCTGTCTGACGGCGATTTGGAGAAGGAAAGCAGCGACTTTTCGCCGCGCTCCAAATCCATCTTCCTACTTGGGCGAAGCTCGAACTGCCCCTCTTCGGCTCCAGTCGATGCGCCCGCCATGGCGGGCGCACCTTCGCTTCGATCGTAACGGTTGTAGCGGTCCTGCAGGCGGATTGCGTAAAACGTGTGATTCTGGGGCTTTTGGGGGAGATTTCCGCACCAGAAACCGTGCCTTTACGGGTCCGCCAAGCTAGGCTTAAGCAGTGAGTGCATACTTAGGTTCTGCGCCGGGTCGAATTCCCTGCGCAGCAATCCAGGGACCGCGATGAAACCAGTCAACTCCAAGGTGCTCGTCGTCGACGACGATCCGGCCATCTTGCGTCTGCTCTCGACGCTGCTGACCAAGGCCGGCTACACGGTCCAGTGTGCGGCCGACGGCGAGTTGGCGCTGGAAGCGATTGAAGCCGAGTGCCCCGACTTCCTGGTGACCGACTGGGAGATGCCGCACATGGATGGGCTGGAGCTGTGCCGCCGGGTACGGCAGCTCGATCTGCTCCACTACGTCTACGTCGTGTTCCTCACGGTCCGGTCGTCGTTCGACGAGATGATCGAGGCCCTGGAGGTGGGCGCCGACGACTTCATCCGCAAACCGATCCGCCGGGACGAGTTGCTGGCGAGGATGCGGTCCGGTTCCCGGGTGATCGAACTGGAACGCCGCCTGAATCAGATGGCCCGAACCGATCCGCTCACCGGCCTGATGACCCAGCGGACGTTCTACGAGGCCGTGGAAAAGGAATGGCAGCGCGCCAAGCGGTTCCATCTGCCGCTCTCGTGCGTGATGATGGACCTCGACTTTTTCAAGCGGATCAACGACGTTCACGGGCATCCGGCGGGAGACGCCGTGCTGAAGGCCGTGGCCAAAATGCTGGTGGAAGGTTGCCGCAAGAGCGATTTCATTTCTCGCTACGGGGGCGAAGAGTTCTGCGTGATGCTGCCGGAGACCGACGAAAAAAACGCCGTCCTCTGGGCCGAGCGGATTCGAGAGCGTTTGGGTTCGATGGCGATTCCCGTCGGCGACAAGGAAATCCGCGTGACGGCAAGTTTCGGCACGGCTCAGCCCCACGGCGATACCCAGACCGCCGCCAAGCTGGTCGATCAGGCGGACCAGGCGTTGCTGTGTGCCAAGCACTCGGGTCGCGATCGGGTGGTCCCCTATGCTTCGCTGAATCGCGAAAACGAGCTGAACTTGCAGGAATCAGACGAGGCGGGGGGATTGTTCAGCGGGATTCACGCCCGGCACGTCATGGTGCCGCTGGTCGTCTGCATGCGCGAGGACGAGACGATCGGTCAGGCCGCCGAGTTCTTCCTCCGCTCGCGGCTCACCTCCGCGCCCGTCACGAATGCGGAAGGAAAGCTCATCGGAATCCTCTCCGAGAAGGACCTCATGGCAGCCATGGTCTCGCTCGACTGCTGGCAGCGTCCCGTGCGCGAGGTGATGCGACCCAACGTGATCTGCTACGACGAGGACACGCCGGTCCGGGTGATTTACGAGTTCCTCTGCCGCGTGTCGATTCGCCGCATCGTAATCACCAAGGACGAGTGTCCCACCGGAATCATCAGCCGCGGCACGCTCTTGCGATGGTTCCGGAACCTGGTCATCTCCAAGGGCCTGTTGAAGAACGAAGACCTTCCGGAACAGGCCGAGGAGGCCGACCCCCACCGCTCCAAGGAACGCCTCGTCGAGACGGCCCGCGAGTTGGCTCGCCAGGCCTCGGAATTGCAGGCCCGGTTCGACGAAGACGTCGAGGACCTGGTTCCTTACATCGTGGGCGGCGCCACCGGAATGCAGGAACTTCTCAACGACCTGCTGGCCTATTCCCGCTACGCCAACCAGGCCACCGGACTGGCCGCCGCCGTGCAGTCGATGATGCTCGACGGAAGCCGCGCGGACTGATGGGTAGTGGATAGCAAGTCATCCACTACCCACTCATTTCTCCGCATCCATCTCGATCCAGCCGATCCCCACGTCAACGGCCTGACTGCCGCGGGTCCGCCGGCAGTGGACCGCGATCGTGCTGACTCCCTCGACGAGCAAATCCGTATCGGCGCTGCGCAAGGGGCGCCGCCGATAGCTGCGCACGTGACCGGTCGCCCGCAACCACGGTTTCCCATTGACGTAGACTTCCATGTCACCGTCGTGGAAGTAGCGCATCGCCGGTCCCACCGCACGTGCCGGCAATCGAAGCTCACTGCGAAGCCAGATATCGGACGTGGTCCAGGGAGTGCGGACCCGAAGCGGCGACGGGTCGCCCTGGCCGAAGCCCGCGGCGCCCGTCTGCCAGGCGGAATCGTCGAAACCCGGCCGGGTCCAATCGGCGTCGGGCTCCCGGGTCGTGTAGCGCCAGGTGTGCTCCCCGCTCCGGCTGACGGGGATGCCGTAGACCAACCGGCTCCGATCCGCCAGACGATCGACCGTGACCGGCTCGTCGGACATCCATCCGGGCGGGTGGGCCAAATCGCGGGCGGTTTGGATCAGCAGCGTGGGGTCGGTCGGATATCGTCCCAGCCGCCGGCCGTAGATCGACAATCCCCGGCCTTCGCCCGATGTGCGAAACACGAGCGTGGCGGCCGGCTGGTCGCGCAATGCCTCGCGCAAGGCGACGTGTTTCGTCAGGTCCGCCTTCTTGCGGACCAGGTATCCGTAGCTGCCTCGTTGATATTGTGCCTGGTGCGACAACACGCCCTGGGCATCGGCCGGATCGTCGGGCAACTCGAACTCCCAGAGTTCGTGGTCGAACAGGCGGACGCTCGCCTTGCCGGCGTACTTGTGCTGCTGGGTTTGGGGATAGTCCAACGGCCGCCGAACGGCCGGCCAGTCCAGCCGCTGGCCGTCCGATCTGCTGGCCAACTCGGCCATCAAGAGCACCTGGGTGGGCAGCGCGTCGCGAACGAACTGCGGCAGCGCCAGATGATATTCCACTTCGCACGTCCCCGGCGCGGAAAGTTTGCCCCATTCGTTCAACCAGTCCCACCCGACCGGGTCGGCGCGAAACGCGGCGAAATCCTCCGGGCCGAAACGGACGGCCACCAGCCGCGGCGCCAGCACTTCGACGCGGGGGCTGGGAAGCGACGACTGCGGCGTGTCGCCTTCCAGGTCGCCGGGCGCCAATCGGCGCACAACCAGGTTGACGAAGTTGGCGGCGATCCGCCGGTCGCGCTCATCGAGCAGCTCCAGCGTCAAGGCCCCGACGAACGGACGCTTCGACGGCACGCGAATCCGCAACGGCTTTTGAAACGTCACGCGGCACCGTTGCCACGCCACCCGCTCGGTCTTCGGGTCGGTAATCACCGCCCGCCCCATGCTGTCGGTCCCGCTGATCTGCCACACCAGCTTCGGCGGTTGGGTCCGCGCGGAGAAATGGCTGACGAAAATGGGGACCGTGAATTCCTCCCCCGGCTCGGCTTCGATCACCGGCAGGGCGTCGAAGCCCACGAAATCGGCGCCCTGCAAATCGGCCAGCGTCATGCCCGGCACGAACCCGTCGTAGCCGAATTGCTTGGGCGCACGATCGTAGTCGACCACGCCGTTGTGCTCCCACTCGACGTCGGTCAGTTCGGTGTAGACGTATCCCTGAATGATCTCGTGCCGCCGCAATTGCGTGGTCAGGTAGCGGAAGCCCCAGGAGACGTCGCGATCGCCGCCCCGGGCCGACACGGCCCCGTATTCCGAGTTGATCAAAGGCGCGGTTTCCTGCGCCCGGCCCGGCACGTAGTTCCACGGCGACCCCGGCCGGGTGGACTGCACCACCTGCTCGATGTGCTGCCTGGCCCGAACACAGTCCTCGATGTAGAAGTGCCACGAGTTCAGATCGCTCTTCACGTGATCGTACAGGCAGGGCGAATTGTCTTCGACCAGCCGCGACGGGTCCAACGTTCGCTTCACCTCGTCCCACATCCGCATCACCCAGGCCTGGGTGTCGCGGTCGGCCTTGAACTGACCGCGGCCCAGCCCCCACGATTCGTTGAACAGACACCAGGCGATCACGGCCGGATGGTTGCGATCGCGCCGGATCGTCGCCCGCATCGTCTGCTCCCACGCCTGCCGCGCCCGAGGGCTTTGCTGGAACGTACAGGGCATGTCTTCCATGATCATCACGCCGAGCCGATCGGCCCAGTACAAGCGCCGCGGCTCCTCCGACTTGATGTGAATCCGCAGGAAGTTGAACCCGGCCTGCTTGGCGATTTCCATGTCGCGGCGCATGAACTCGTCGCTGGGCGCGGTGTAGATTCCGTCGGGATTGAACGACTGGTCCAACGCGCCCCGCAAGTAGATCGGCTCGCCGTTGAGCAGAATCGACTCGTGCGGCAGGTCGGCGTACTTGCCCCGTTCGATGGTCCGCAGGCCAAAATAGGTGTGCACCACGTCCGCGTCGCCGTTGGGGCCTTCCAGGCGGACCTCCAGGTCGTAAAGGTTCGGATTCTCGGGCGTCCAGAGCTTCGGTGCGGCGACGTCCAGGGCCGCTTGCAGACGTCCCCGACCGTCCTTCAAGGCGAGTGTTGACCGGTGCGTTTGCACGGTCGATTCCGCCGAGGCGATTTCCACCGTGGTTTCGCCTTCGGGACCGGCGGCCTCCAACTCCACCCGCAGCGACCACTGCCGGTTGTGGTGATGCGGCGTCAGGCGCAGCCGGTCGACGTAGCGCGCCGGCCGGGCCTCCAGCCAGACCGTTTGCCAGATTCCGCTGGTGGGCGTGTACCAGGCGGGAACCTGCTTGCCCAGCGGCAACTCCGGATCGGTCGCGTCGAAAGCCCGCACCACGATCGTCGCTTCCCGGCCCGGGCTGACCAGCGGCGTCACGTCGAACGCGAATGGGGTATAGCCCCCCTCATGACGTCCGGCCTCACGGCCGTTGACCCACACGCGGGCTTCCCAGTCGACTGCGCCGAAGCGGAGCCACACGTTTCGGCCCTGGAACGTCTCCGGAATTTCAGTCGTCCGCCGATACCAGCCGATCTGCTGGCCCGACGTATCGCCCACACCCGACAACTTGCTCTGCCAGCAAAAAGGCACCACAATCCGGCGATCGAAATCCCCGGCGGCGACTCCGGCGGTCGCTTCGTGCCAGTTCTCTTCGATTCCCCGATCGTCCGGATCGAAACGGAACTGCCAGGCCCCATTGAGATTCAACCACAGGTTGCGGCGGAGGTCCGGGCGCGGGTGCTCGCCGCGCGGGACTTCATCTCCGGCCGCCGCTGCGGCCCCCATCAGCCAAATTGCCAGTCCAACGACAATGCCGGCCCAACGCTCAAGCCCCATAATTCCCCCCGAACCGAGTCCTTTGGTGAACGAGTTGCTGACGGCCCCGATGTTCGCGGAGCGAAAATGGAACTTTCCCCATGCGCATGCCCACTGTTAATCTGTTACATCGGCTGCCGCGTCAAACGGTCGCCAACCGTTCGGCGGATACCCGCAGAAACGGGCGCTGCGGCAAGACCGGGCCGTCTGTGCGGGCCACCTCAGGGCTTCGCGGGGAACTACGGCCGGAGTATTCCCACAATCGTTGTAAGGCACGTCGGCCACGTGCCCGGCACGATACGATCGTGCCCCACCGCTTCCGTCGCGATCCTCATCGTGGCCGCTGGTCTTTGATTGCCCGAACGCGGCACAAAACACAAGGCATTCGCACCATGCCGCCACAGCCGGGACATCGCTGCGGCAGCCCCTTGGGCGGGGTGCAACGGTCGGCCGGTCGCGGCCTGCGGGTGGTGTAGTCCGGACGTTTTCCCCGGGCAATGGCGTTGACCGTGCCGCGGCTGACGCCGAGTTGCAGGGCGATTTTCCGCTGGGAAAGCGCCCCCTCGGCGAGAAGACTGCGAATCTCACGTTCGACGGCGTTGGCGATCATCGTGGGTCTCCTTTTTGGTTCCGCGGCCGGTACCTGGCTCAAATTGGCGACTCGTCGTCCACTTCACCCCAGAAGTCACCCGGCTCCGGTTCGGGTTCGGCGGTCTCGTCGTCCCGTTCGAAAGCGTCCCAGAAGTCCCGGCAGGTTGGACCCGGCTCAAAATCGGCCCGCCAGTCCGGATCGCATTCGTTCCACTCGCATGCCGGGAAGTCGAGCAAGGGATCGTTGCCGGAGCGAGGCGTCCGGGCTTGGCCTTTGCGGAACATCGTCGCCTCCTTCCTCCGACAGGGCCGGGCGATCACCATACAAACCCCGCTAATGAGAGGATATAATTACCTGATGGCGTTATCTGCCGGGCGACGGAGATCACCTTAGCATAAAACGTACAATATTTCAACCAGAGTTTTATACAAATATGTCGTATTTATGGATGAGTTTCCGGATATCAGTGGAGGGAGTTTCACTGCCTTTTCTGCCCAGATGTCCTGGACTATGCCGCACGCGTCGATTAGAATGTTATGTGTGGCGGCTAGATTGAGGGGCACGTTTATGGAGGTGTTACAGGCCCATGACACTGCAACCTTACGGCCCGGAGCAACTGGACCAATTCGCTTTGCGGCTGCTTGACTTGGCGGCAGTAGTTCGGGAAATGGCTCACGAAAGCCGCGAACACGAGGTGACCGATCTGGCGCTGCACGACAAGAAGGCCCTGGAATGGTGCGGCCGACTGGACGATTGGGTGCACCGCGCCAAGGCCGACCTGGAGGTGAGAATACGGCAGGCTCGGGCCAGGCGTCGGGCAATGTCGGCCGGAGAATAGGAGCAAGCTTGGCAAAAAGTCTCGGATGAAGATCGACAGTTAACGTTCGTAGTTACATACATAACAACTCGTAAAAAATGGAGAAAAGTCGCCCGGGTGGAACCGCTTGGCTCAGCGTGGCTGTTCGTCCCGTCAGATCTGCGGTTGGAGACCCCTTAGTGCCTCGACGCGACGACGCATCGTTTCAGACACGTCGGGCCAACTCTGCCGGATGCGTTGACCGGTTCGGTTCATCGTGCTGCGGTAGTCGGCGCCGTCGGGGCTGATGGGGTGTGGCCTCGGCGGCCGATGACATTGCCGGACCTCAGGCAATTCACCACGAGAAAACTTCGTCCCGGCAGGCCGTGATTATGCCTCTCGAATTGATCCATATCGCCATCGCCTTGGCGTTTGTGGTCGTTTGTGCTTTCTCCGTCGAGATCCTGATTCGACAGCGGAAGGTGCAGCGGACAGCTTCCCAGGACCCGCAAGCGCGACGCCCCTTCTATCGGCGGAAGCGCCATGCGACCCGCCGCTCGTCGAACTTCCAGGGTTGGTAGAAAAGCTGCGAAGAGAATTAAGCCTGGTTCCCAAGTTCCGGCTTGAGAACCAAGCGAAATGTTTGCAGAGTCACACGGCTTCTGCGAAGCGGCGGCACATGGTGGGATCGGCAGACTGTGTGAGAAACGCCGTCTAGCGCGGCGTTTCCGAGCGTCTGGCGGCCTCCAACAGAAGTTGCTGCTGCTCCTGGCCGCTGAGTTCGCGTGCCGCTGCAAATCGAGCCGTATCCAGCAGTGTATCGAGTTGCAGGTCCCACAGACGTACCACGTGGTCGTTGTTGCCCCCGATTTCGCCTCCCCCCGTCACAAGCCAACGGCCGTCGGGACTGACCGCCAGCGTATTGACCGGACCGTCGTGCCCTCGCAGGATGCTCGAGGCGGCCGACGGATCCTCCGCGGTGAGGTCCCACAGCCGGACGGTCTTGTCGAGGCTGCCGCTGATCAGCCAGCGACCGTCGGGGCTGAACGCCACCGCCCGAATTCGACCCAGATGGCCCTCCAACACGATCGGTGCAGTGGAGGGATCGGCCGCCGTGAGATCCCACAGCCGCACGGTCTTGTCGAAGCTGCCGGTCGCCAGGCGGCGGCCGTCGGGACTGATCGTCACGGTGGCAACCCAGCCGCGGTGCCCCCGCAACACGATCGGCTCTCTCGATGGATCGGCGGCCCGCAGGTTCCAGATCCGGGCCGTGCCGTCATAGCTTCCGGAAATCAGCCGTCGGCTATCCGGGCTGATGGCCAGCGATTCGATGCGGCCTTCGTGCCCGCGAAGCACGATCTGTTCGGCAGCCGGATAGGTGGCGGTGAGGTTCCACAGCCGGATCGTCTGGTCTTCGCCGGCGGTAGCTACCCAGCGCCCGTTGGGGCTGATCACCGCGGCCAGAATCGGTTTGTCGTGCCCGCGCAAGACTGTGGGGGTCGAGGCCGGGTCTTCCTTGGTAAGATCCCAGAGCCGGGCCGTATGGTCTCGAAGTTCAACACCTCCGCCGCCGGTCACCAGCCAGCGGCCGTGGGCACTGAACGCCACGGCGTGAATCCGTTCCCGGTGTCCTTGCAGAATGATCGGTTTGGCCGAGGGGTCGGCGGCGGTAAGGTCCCACAGCATCGCAAGCGAGTCGTCGGCAGCGGTCACCAGCCAGCGGCCGTCGGGACTGATCGTTACCACACTGACTCGGCCACGGTGTGCCCGCAACACGGTCGAGGAGGCCGCCGGATCCTCGGCCCCGAGGTTCCAAAGCCGAACGGTCCGGTCGGAACTGCCGGTGACCAGCAGCCGGCCGTCGGGGCTGATGGCTACCGCCTGAATCGGTCCCTGGTGGCCGACCAGCCCTTGCTGGCCGACCAGGGCCAGTGCGTGGCGCAAAATCTGCTCGGTGATTCGGTCCGGTGTGACGCCTTCCTGCGACTGGACACGCAACGATTCGCCGGCCAGGAACAGGCTGCCGTGCAGCCGGCTGGCCAGCAAGAACTGCCTCGCGTCTTGGGCCAACTGGTGGGCCAACTCCAAGCGAGCGGCCTGCGCGGCGACCGCTTGCTCCTGTTCGGCACGTGCCCGATCCCGTTCCGCTTCCAGCCGGCGCGCGTCGGCGTCCCGTAGTCGTCGTTCGGCCGTCTGCCGGGCGGCGATCGCGTCTTCCGCCTGCCGTTGTTTCTCGGCGGCCAGCCGGCTCTGTTCGGCAGCGATCGACTCCGCGCGCCCGCACCGCCGTTGGGCCTCGTGGCGCTGCCGCTCGCTCCAGGTCAATTCGGCCGAAGTCCGCCAATACCCGAGGTTGCCGAACAAGGTGATCGACACCACGGCGATGACGATGGCGGCCAGCGATCCACCATAGAACGGCCGCTCCCGATACCAACGCCACAGTCGCTGCCGCGCGTTGAGTTGGCGCAGGCGAATCGGCTCGCCGTCCAGCCAACGGTCCAGATCGCTCTTCTCGCGGGGCTGGGTGGGAGAACGCTCGTCTTCCGATTCGACTTCGGTCCTCGTGCCCGGGTCAAACGAGAAGTGCATGCCGCACGCCCGACAGACCACGTCGGTCGGTCCCGGCTTGCAGAGCACATCCATCGCTTCCTGGCAGAGGGGGCATCGGATACGGACCGGCACACACACGCCGGCCGGCGTCGAGCCGTCGCAACCGATACGTTCGCTCTGACCGGTTCCTTCCGCCTCAGGGGACATTTCCATGCCGCTTCGCTCCCTGGCGAGCATCTGCCCCTGATGCTGATTTTGCCGATGAATCGACCGTTACGTCCGGGAAATTCGCTACGCGCCGGACAAGGCCTATAACGTTCACATCGGCCGGAGATCGACGACTCCCTCCAAAATCGGCCACCATCGCTACAGCCGGCACATCCCGAAGATGTGGGATAGAAAAAACAATCGGCAGGATGCCGATCATCAGACCCGCGCGTGACGGTTGTGCGGACAGGAGAAGGTTTGACGGCTTCTTCCCCGGCAAAGAGGTCGGCGGCAACGCGCCGGACGAAGTGGCCGGCTACCGGTCTTCTTCGAGCGTCTCGATCATCGCCAGCATGGCTGCGCGAATGGCCTGCGGCAGCTTGTGCCAGACGCCGATAATCCGTGCCAGCTGCGAATCGATGTCCCGGCAACGAGCCGAAACTTGTGGCGGGATCGCCGGCGGAGACGGAAGCGGTTTCGACGTGCCGGCCGGTTGGGGCGATGCCGTCCGTCGCGGCTTCGCATCGCAGGCAGGTTCCACCACCCGCACGGCGCCCAGACTCGGGGTACGTTCCGGCCGACAGAGCCGCAACTCGACCGAGGCTTCCGGCCAGCCATCGGAGAGGAGCAACTCGGACGATGGTCTTTGGAGCGGCGGGTTGGCGGGCCGGACCGCGTCGTACTCGCTAAAGTGGTCGTCGGGGACCGGCGGATCGACGTCGCCCACCGGGTCGTCGGCGCTGATCACGCGCCAGGGCCCCGGCGACGGCTTGCCGGCGGGCGGACTGTGGGGCGCTTGGCTGGTTTGGGCGGGCTCGATTTGCCGGAAGACCTGATTCAGATCGACCTTTTCCGGGTACGCGGTCATGGGCGTATTTCTTCCCAATTGCCCCCCCGGGGTGTTTTGGGGTCAGGACCGTTGCCGACGCCGGCCAGTCGCCGCCGGGAGCGAACGGTCCGCCCCCCTTTCAGGCCACGGTTTCCTTCGCTCTTGCCGTCCGGCTAAGCCGGGCCGCTACGCCGCCTCGGAAGAGGTCTTCACGTCCGACCAGGAACGCTTGTATTGCAGCGCTTCGAGCAGTTCGGCCAGGCTGAGCGTCTTGTTTTCCAGTTCGAGCGGGATTTCCATGCCCGGGTCGCAGACCAGATCGACCGTACCGTCTTCGCCGGATAGCTCGTCGAACTCGCGGAGCAGGCCGTCCTGGACCGCCTGGCGGACCAGATGTCCGCGGGTGGCCGAGACGTCGTTGGCGCGGTCGCCCAGGCTGTCGGCGGCCCGTTTGGCCAACGCCGGGAGGTACTCGCTGGGAATCTCGATCAGCTTGGGAACGTAGACTTTCACTTGCATCGTGTGGCTCCTGAAAAGGTGGACCGTTGGCCCCGCGGTTACCCCACTTGCGGGCTAGTTTGGCTGCGCAGGGCGAACGCACACATCTTCTATCGACAGTCGGCTTGTAACGATTGCACCGTATTTCGGAATTTTTCGGGGGTCCCGATTCCGAAAGGGGGCGGGGCGAAAAAGGGGACATTCTACTTTTCTGAATTCAGTGGGCTACTTTCCTGGAATCGGTGGGCCTGCTATCGTGGGGTGATGGCCAGGACCGCACGAGCGTCGGTGGGAGGGATCTGCTACCACGTGCTGAATCGTGGGAACGGCCAAGCCGCGGTGTTTCGCAAAGAAGACGACTACGCGGCGTTTCTGAAGTTGTTGCGTCAGGCAAGAGAGCGGGTGCCGATGCGCTTGTTGGCGTATTGCCTGATGCCCAACCACTTCCATCTGGTGTTGTGGCCGCGCAAAGACGGCGATCTGAGCCGCTGGATGCAGTGGCTGATGACGTCGCATGTGCGGCGCTTCCATCGCCACTATCATTCGAGTGGGCACGTCTGGCAGGGGCGATTCAAAGCGTTCCCGATTGAAGAAGACGACCATTTGCTCACCGTGATGCGCTACGTCGAGCGGAACCCAGTCCGGGCGAAAAGCATTCCGGTCCGCAAGGCCCAGCGCTGGCCTTGGTCGTCGGCGGGCACTCCACCGGCAGGCGTGGAGAAGCCGACACTTCATCCCGGTCCGGTCCCGCGGGGAGAGGATTGGTTGCAGTGGGTGGACGAGCCGTTGACCGAGGCGGAATTAGAAGCGTTGCGTGAGAGCATCCAGCGGGGCCGCCCGTTCGGCAGCGAACTGTGGCAGCGTCGCACGGCGAAACAATTGGGGTTGGAGGCGTCGCTCCGCCCGCGCGGGCGCCCCAGGAAGGCCGTGAAAAAGTAGAATGTCCTTGCGCTACGAAAGCTTGGGAAAGGAGGATAACAAGCATGACGTGAGTTTGAAACCTTTCGTTGGAACCCTGCGGGTAACCAAGCCCGTCCGGGAGAGTCTGGCCAG
>Ga0180437_10006946_pt1 | contig 14930 bp, 17 predicted proteins | sample SS_ome_4_FD_132410 | JGI IMG/M metagenome (GOLD analysis project Ga0180437, IMG submission 132410) | Hypersaline lake sediment archaeal communities from the Salton Sea, California, USA - SS_3_D_1 metaG | ecosystem: Environmental > Aquatic > Non-marine Saline and Alkaline > Hypersaline >...
CAATAGGACACATCGTGTTCCTAACCCGAATAAGCCTCTCGGCGACCTAACAATGGAGATAAAGAAGACACTAACCCGTGAAAAACCGGAGAGTGAACGGGTTCTATTCGAGGTTCTGGCGATTACTACTCACGAGCTTTGGGAACGGGCTAACAATGCGCTGAGGGAAAGAGGACGTGGTAGAGGCAAACAGGGGAAAAAGATATCAGCTTTGTTCAGGGGAAGAATGTTATGCCCCTTGTGCGGCAAACCGATGGCGGTTATGCGCAAAAAGAAGACTGGGCGTATCTATTACTATTGCCGGGCTCGCTATTCCAGTTGGTTGAAGGATCCTTGTCCTTATAATCGTTCTATTCCGGGTACATGGGACAACGGGATATGGCAGGAGATTTGCGAGCGATTCAAGAATGATGCATGGATTGAGCAGCAACTGGCTACAGAGGTTGATAATTCGCAGGAGATAGAGAAACTCATCAGACTTCAGGAACACAAGATAAACACCTGTCAAGGAAAAATAAGAAAGGCTGAAGATGGATTTGAAGGCGGGCTTTATACGCTTGAACAAGCCAAGCTCAGGAAACAGAAAAGTCAGAAAGCGATAGATTCTGCTCAAATAGAGATAGCTAATCTGAGAAGGCAAATCGGCAACAGTTTCACTACGGACAGTATAGAGAAGCTAAGGCTTGAATTAAAAAGTCTTCAAAGCAAGAACTTAAAAGAGGCTGGCTTCGAGGAACGCCTTAACTTAGTAGCCAAGTTGAATATCAAGGTCTACCCTTCGGAAGATCTGAAATCAAGGCGCATCAAGTGTGGAATAAACATTCGCGATATTGAAATGACAGGGGAGCAGGACGGGTTTGCAAAAGTGGTGTTTGGTAGCGCATACGGGATTCGAACCCGTGGTCTCCTCCTTGAGAGGGAGGTGTCCTAGGCCGCTAGACGAATGCGCCACAAAGCACGCAGACATGACAGGTTCATAGCCGGGTTACCTGAAAAAGTTTAGCACATCACGTACGCAGGGAACAAGTTTCCGCAGAATACAGGCTTATCATTATGCGCTTGATGGTTTTGTGTGATTTCCTTTAAGGTTCAAGGTATTACTTCATATCTCAACATCATGAAGTGCCATAATGGTTGAGCTGATTACCATTCTTGTCTCAGGCCAGATAGATAATAGCTACTCCGCCGACAATCATGGTAATGGCTAGCCACCTCAGCAGTAATGTACCCCTGGTCGCTCGCTGCTCCAGCAGAAATCCGGAAAAGCGGCTGATAACCAGTGCGTAAATGAAAACGAAGGCCGGACGTGTGCTGGCAACGACGGAGACCAGCGATACCGGGCCCTTCTCCATAGCCCAGTAGAATAAGACTACCGATATAATGGCGATTGTTTCATTAAATAAAACTATGATTAATGCTGAATTTCTTTTCTCGTGATGTAGCAATTCTTTAAGGATACGCGGACGTATCGAGATAATCAGAAAAATAAAAGCTATGGAAAAGTGTGACAGGGCATACATTTGCCAGGGTGATATTTCCGCCAGGGCATATTTTGCTGCAACTTCTGACAGTGCCCAGAATACGCTGGAGGCAAGTAACAGACCCAGAATTTTGCCCGACCAGGTTATCCTGCTTGCTGAATCACCCCTGAATGAGGCCAGTATTACGCCAAGTACCACAACAAAAATCGCCATCCATTGTGATGTGCTCAAGAATTCACCCAGAATGGGCATGGCAAACAAGGCCACTAAAATGGGATATGAATTGACTATGGGAATCACCATGGAGACCTCTTCCCGTTTCAAGGTATAAAACATGATATACACGGATACCCCACGCAGCAAACCGGAAAGTATGGCCATAACCAGTGAACGGCCACCCACATCCTCGGAAAGGGGGAAAAGGCGTATAAGTAAGACACTGATTAACAGTACCAGGGAACCCAGAATGAGCAAATAGGACTGCAGGCTTGGCAGTCGCTTGGCGATAAGATGACTATCTACGACATTGACAATAGCCAGCAAGGCTGCACTTACCAGAGATGCGCTGACCCAATCAAGTGCCATAACCTTGGATATTATCCAGGAATACCCTTGAGTATTTCAACTTTGTGGCAAGGTGTTCTTATCTTATAACCCTTGGTTGCCGTAATCATTTTGTAAGCTTTCCGTAATGATTTTGGATGCTTTATATATCCACCTCAGCCGCGTTATCATGGTAGACTAAATGTAGATAACTCAATGAGCATTTTCAGATGAACAGAGCATTTTCCGCAGTCAAAGAAAGGCTCAAAAGAAGTATTGAGCGAGAACGCTGCCTGGAGAAACACTTCGAAGCAGTGTCCATGCGGCTGTGGCCCTGGCGTGATTCGTCACTTGTCGCCCTGGTGGGCTTGCTCGCGGTACTTGACTATACCAGCACTTATGCTTTTCTGGAGCTGAGCGGGAATAAGTCTCTGTATGAAAGCGGCAAACTTGCCAGTTGGGCGCTGCAAAAGGGCGGGATGAGCTTCTTGTTCTGGACAGATGTAGCGGCTGTCAGCGCCCTGATACTCCTGGCTATAAGCCTGCGGTTCTTCCAGTTCCGGTTTGGTTTCCGGGGTTATGGCAGAGCCTGTTTTGTGGTGTTGCTCATACCATACGCGGTAATCACTCTGGCGGTCGTTTTTAATAACGTTGTTCTGGTGTTTCTGTAACCGGCATTCGGCTACGGTAGAAACCCTGTCATCGACTGTAGAGCAGGAATCATCTTCTACTGATGTTCCCTATACACGGTAAACCGATTTTCCCCGAATAGATGGGTATTGATGCGAAAGCCCCTCAGTTAAAAATCCTCGGTAGTGGGATTTAACTCCCGGATTTCACCTTAGATTTTGGCTACTGTTCCGCTTATTTTTCTTTCATTTTGTACTTGAAGAATATCCATCTTTATTTTCAAATCAGAGCCATGAATCTATAAAGGATTAACAGAGCGCTATTCCATCATTATCATAACTTCCCGTACGTAAGTACTATTAAAAGGGTGACCAAAAGAGGATATTCTTATCCTCTTCTGGCTGGTAATATTATACCTAAAATGGCGATAGGGAAATTATATACCAGCAGAGATAATCAATTCATCGCGGATATTAGCTACAGAATATATGAAAATGGTGAATCACCCAAATGGTCTGGTGAACTTACCATCGCAGGTAGCTATCAGATAGACGAAAACGATATTTTTATCATAGAGCTTGAAAACGGTCGCCAAAGCCTGTGTCATTTAAAAAAGAGAGTAAACCGAGCTGTCAGTGGGCTTCCTCCTCGTTATATATATCACGTTACGGGTTTTGCCTAAAGAGGATAGCTGAAGAATATTTGGAGATATGGAGGATATAGAAATGCTGACCGTTACCGAACCGGCCAAACAGGAACTGAAAAGAATACTCTTTGAAAGGGTCGACCATCCGCTGGCAGGGGTACGGCTGGTCAAAGGCAACCAACCGGATAGTTATGGTCTTACCATTGATATCGAGCTACCAGGTGACCAGGTTGTGGAGTATGATGGCTCGAAAATATTGCTGGTTGGCCAGGATATATCCACGTGCCTGGATGGTGATGTCCTTGATATTGAGGATGAGGTCCAGGGGAAAAACTTCGTGGTGGTAGGAAAGAAGTAGGTGATTACCGGCTGAAGAAGCCAATTTACATAATCTATCAAATGTTTGAAGGTGCAAAATGGCGACCATAGATTTAGACCTCTTTTATGCCGAAACAATGTCGAAGTTCGAGAAGCTATGGCAGGCTTCGGAGAGCGTACCATCAACCAGACAGGGAATGGGTTATCAGGATAATTCCAGAACGGAAAGACAGTGCGAATTCTGCCGGAACACGCATCCTGCCACGCACATCATCATACACCACATCGTGCCTGAGGATATCGTGGAAAAAATGGGCTCCGCAGATGACACAATAGTTGAATTGTGCTTTTCCTGCCACCGGGCCCTGCACAACTGGAATAACCATAACGTATCCTGGGTGCACTATGACGCTACCACCAGGCGACATAGAGCCAAATCTTTAGCTGAAATTGCGGAAGAGTATGAATCTGCTTACCAGAAGTTCCTGGTAGAAAACTTCCAGCAGGATTACCCCAGGACATCGGCTATCAGCAATGAGCTGGAGGTTGTTGGCAATCTAAGTTCCGCAACTTAGATATTCTGGCTGGGGAAGAAGGATTCGAACCTTCGCTTACGGATCCAGAGTCCGCTGTCCTACCACTAGACGATTCCCCAGTACAAAAAAATTATAGCATTTAGCCACACATCAGGCAACGCCCTCCCGTTTGACATACTTTACCGGGACGCTTATCCTTTAAGTACCCGGAAAAGGAGGGAGTAAAAGCGTGTCTGATACCAATTTGCTGCAGCAATCGCTGGGTGTTACTTTTAAAAATGCCGGGCTGCTGCAGCAGGCTCTGATTCATGGCTCCTATCTTAACGAATACCCCGCAACGGTGTCAGCCTCCAATGAGCGACTGGAATTCCTCGGTGACGCTATACTGGGCTTTCTGGTGGCGGGGAAACTGTACCGGGACTTTCCCGAACTGGCGGAAGGCGAGATGACGCGGATCCGTTCCTTTCTGGTACGGCGGGATACGCTGGCGCGTATCGCCAGGAGCTTAAAACTGGGAGAGTACCTGTATATGGGAAAAGGTGAGGAGGCAGGTGGGGGGCGGCAGAAACCGGCCAACCTGGCGGGGGCACTGGAGGCGGTGATTGCTGCCGTTTTTCTGGACCGGGGCTTGGCGGTGGCCAGGGAGCTGGTGCTGGGGTGGCTGGCCGGGGAGTTTCAGGAGGTGCTGGCGAAGAGCCGGGACGTCGATTACAAATCGCAGCTGCAGGAACTGGTACAGTCGAAATATCACGCGTCGCCATCGTACCGGACGGTACAGGCTACCGGTCCGGACCACGATAAGATGTTCACCGTTGAGGTACATATTGGCGACAGGGTTCTGGGGAGGGGTTCCGGCAAAAGCAAAAAGGTGGCCGAAACAGAAGCAGCGTGCCACGCTCTGGAGCAGCTCAGGAGTGACTTTACAGCCTAGCGGCTCTTTGCTAAACTGCAATCAGGTTCCGATACTGCCGTTGACAAATTAAAAGCAGAGGGTCTATGCGATGGGGAAACGAGATTACCGACACAGAGAGCCAAAGAAGCAGAAAAAGGATGCCAGGAAAATAGCGCCGGTCGATATCATACAGCCACCGGTGCAGGTAGAAGTGGTCAAGAAGGGGAAAAAGAAACGGGAAGAAGCGGAGGGGGAAGAGGAATAGCGGCTTATCAGCACCTTTATCGCACCGGGAAACTCAAGGCCAGGGTGGAAAAAGCCCGATTGCTTCTTGCCCGGTGTCATCTCTGCGCCCGCAACTGCGGGGTCAATCGCCTGAGTTGGGAAAGCGGGCAGTGCCGGACGACGGATAAAGCCAGCGTGTCCAGCTTCGGGCCGCACTTCGGGGAAGAGGCACCTCTGGTGGGAAGGCACGGCTCAGGAACCATATTCTTCACCTACTGCAACCTGCATTGCGTGTTCTGTCAGAATTACAGTATCAGCCAGCTTGGCGAGGGCAGCGCTGTGGACAGTGCCGAGCTGGCGGGTATGATGCTTTCTCTGCAGTCGAAAGGCTGTCATAACATCAATCTGGTGAGCCCGACACACGCCGTGCCTTTTATTCTGGAGGCGCTCGAGATAGCGGCAGGTAAGGGGCTGCAACTGCCCATCGTTTACAATACCGGCGGCTATGATTCTCTTGAGACGCTGGAGCTGCTGGACGGGATAGTTGATATCTACATGCCGGATATGAAGTACTCCGAGGCGGAAGCCGGTGAGAAATTCTCCGGTGTCAAAGACTACCCTCGGGTAAACCAGGCGGCGGTCAAGGAAATGCACCGTCAGGTGGGGGATCTGCAGATGGATGAGGCCGGGGTGGCCCGGCGGGGGCTGCTGGGGCGCCACCTCGTCCTGCCCAACGGGCTGGCCGGAACCGAGGGTGTGGTGAAGTTCCTCGCGTCAGAAGTCTCTGCCAATACCTACCTGAATGTCATGGCCCAGTATCACCCCTGCTACCGGGCTTTTGATTATCCACAGTTAGCGCGGCCGATAACCGGAGAGGAATTCTCGGCGGCGATGGAACTGGCCCGGCGTTACGGTTTGCATCGCCTTGATGAACGCGCTTCCATTCCATTGCGACTCATTCACTGGTAGCATATAATTCGGTTGATGAATGCGCCGGTATCCGTTCGTGCTACCGTTTACGGTCGAGTCCAGGGGGTATTCTTCCGTGCTTTTGTGGAGGAGCACGCGCAGCAGCTTGGCCTGAAGGGTTACGTACGCAACCTGCCTTCGGGCAATGTGGAGGTGGTAGCGGAGGGCCAACGGGAACGCGTGGAAAAGCTGGTCGGGTACCTGAAAATGGGGCCGCCGGCGGCCAGAGTGAGCCGGGTGAAAACCATCTGGTCTGAGTATACGGGCAGCTACTCCAGGTTCAAGGTCAGGTATTAATTGGCTACCGGCCGGAATCCATAATAGCGGTCGTTTTTCAGCAGGTGGAACAACATCTCCTCGGATGTACGGGAAATGTCACCGCCGCGCCGTTCGCACAGATGCCTTCCCAGCTCCGCCACCGTCGCTGGCTCGTTGCCGCTAGCAATGAAGAGGCGGAATATGCTTTCCAGAATGGGCGTCTGGCCGTTGATATACTCAGTGCTGTTTTTACAGCATTCCCGGATGCGATTCTGAAGTTCAGATTCGGCAGGCTGGCCACCCTCTTTACTCAGCTGTTTACGGCAGGCATCGCAGAGACAGCCCTGCAGAAGCGCGGAAATGGCGCGCTCACGCTGTGTGTACCAGCTAAGGTCAATCGCCCAGCGTGTTATGGGTCGGTCAGTGTTGATGTTGTCTTTCTTCATACTGCGCAAAAGAGCTTATCTAAGTTTCAAGGTCGACTTTGGCGGTCTTGATCAAATCGAGGTACGGCGTCTTAAGTCCAAGCGTTTCGGAGACTTCGAGGTCTACCTCATATGGCTCGCCGACAAATATCTTACCATATTCCTCAACCTGGCTGCGAGAAAACTCGGTTTCACCGACCAGTTTTTTCCGGGCCTCGACGATTCCTAGGTCGAAAGGAAGGGTGAAATAGAGGTCGGCGATGAATTTATCAATACCCATGGTGTGCAAGGCATCCCATACGGTGGAAGACCGGTCATGGTACTTGTCGGTTGGCAGCAGTGAGAGCAGGTTCATGATGCTGAGATTGCCGCTGCCCCTGGTTACTTTCATTGGTGCCACCGATATCAGGTAGTCACTGGAGAGGATGACATTCGGTATCCAGAATGTAGGTACGGCCAGGGGCTTGGGGAGGGGGTTGTGCACCTCAACCCAGACGCAGTCCTTGACATCCATGGTCAATACCCGTGGGAAATCATAGCCCAGGGCCTGGAATACAGGGTAAATCGGCTCGCCCTCAGGGGCGCCCTCAAGGATGATAATATCGGCATCGCTGACCCGGCGGATGCCCTTTATTATCGTTGCCAGCATGCTTCTGCTCGTAGAAACCGGGTATGCCTCGGGATATTGAGCCGCTGGCTTGATCAGAACCCGGCGCGCTCTTGAGACCACGGTCGGTGGTTTGAAGGCAAAATCATCGGCTTCGAATATCAAGCTTTTCTCCTCACCGAGATGGCCAGCCTTCTAAATTGGCTGATGCCTTTCAATCCGCAGACTATGGCCACCAGGGTCCTGAGCAGCAGATTTCTGCCTGGCTTATCCAGCGGTACATATTTGTCATCTACATACAAGTCGACGCCGTCTCCGGCCCCGGCCAGGTATTTCTGCTCGATAAGGTCAGCTATTTTAGTGGTTTCCTCCCTGGTGAACTGCGGTATGCTGATATTCAGGGGCTTATCGGTGACAATGGCCAGCAGTTGTTCCGGCGGGCTAATTGGTTCTGACTTCTGCCCACCGCGAATGACCTCAATCTTGGGGTTGGGATATTGCTTGAACCCCTCGGTAAGCACGAGGTCGCAATCCGACCCGATATACTGCGCCAGTTGCTGCGGGTCAAGGTTATCTTTCAGGCGCCGGAAGATAGCCAACCTGCCCCCGAAGCTGATTGCCGCTACCTCACTGCCTGCCTGGCTCAGGCGCCAGCTGTCCTTGCCGGGGGTATCAATTTCAAAGCTGTCGGCCGCGTGTTTGACAACGGCGATGCGGTGGCCACGCTGCGCGAGCACCCCAAGCAGGGCTTCCAGCAGCGTTGTCTTGCCTGAGTCTGATTTTCCTACAATAGAGATAATCGGAGGCATATCGGGTTAACCATCAGTTTCGATACTGTCCTGGTCATCCCAGCCCAGCAGTATCACCTTGACCTTTTCCCCGGCCCTGGCTCCTGCCGTATCCTCGGGAACAATCACCAGTCCGTTAGCCAGGCTCATCGAGGTGAGAATGCCGGAGCCCTGGGGGCCGGTGAGGCGAGCGTGGTACTGGCCGTCTTGCCTGGTAACGATGGCCCGGACATAAACGCGGCGGCCGTCGGTATTGGCCACGGGCTCTTCCAGCACGGCTTCGACCACCGGTTTGGTCAGCTTCTTTTTCCCCATCATCTTCAGCATTGCCGGACGGGCAAATAACTCGAAGGTAACCATGGAGCTGACCGGGTTGCCGGGGAAGCCGAGATGGGGTATTCTTCTGGGGTTGCCATTCCTGTCCATCCCCTTGAGGGTACCGAAAGCCAGCGGCTTGCCCGGCTTCATACGTACCGTCCAGAAGGTGATTTCGCCTTCGCTGGCGAGGACGTCTTTCACCATATCGTAGTCGCCGGCGGACACGCCGCCGCTGGTGAGCAGCATATCGGCATCAAGCCCCTGGCGGAGCTTGGCCAGCAGCGAGTTCTCGTTATCGAGGGCGATGCCCAGTATTCTGGGGATGCCGCCGTAGCGTTTGACCAGCGCAGCGACGCTGTAGGTGTTGCTGTTGTATATCTTTCCGGGAGGCAGTGGCCGGTCAATTTCGACCAGTTCGTTGCCGGTGGCCAGAATCGCCACTACCGGGCGGCGGATGACCTTCACTATCCTCATGCCCAGGGAAGCCAGGACACCGATTTCCGCCGGCCTAAGAACGGTGCCTTTTCTGAGCACAACGGTGCCTCTGGCAACGTCTTCTCCAGCCCGCCGGATGTTCAGTCCGGGCTTGACTTCACATAATATCCCAATTTCATCTTTATCCGAGCTCTGGCGTCGGGTCTCGTCAGTATCCTCAAAGCGGATAACGCTATCGGCGCCTGCGGGCACCGGTGCTCCGGTCATAATGCGGATGGCTGTGCCCGGCGTGACCTCGCTCCGGGAGATGGCGCCGGCGCTGACGGTATCTATGACGCGCAGGAAACGCGGCGACCTTTCACTGGCACCCCGCGCATCAACTGCTCTAATGGCATAGCCATCCATAGCGGCGTTGTCCAATGGCGGTATATCTATATCAGAGACTATATCCTCAGCCAGCACCTGCCCCAGCGCTTCCAGAACCGGTGCCTCTTCAGCTTCCAGCACATCTACATAGCTGAGCACTTTCTCCAGGGCTTCTTCAACGCTAATCATCGTGCCATGCCTCGGGCAATCTCTTCCGCCTGCAGAAGGTCGGCCCGTGTATTTACATTGAAAAAACTCAGGTGTTCGGGGTCAAACCGGTCGATTTCATCAATCTCCACATATCTGGTCCTGACCATGGGGAAAAGGCGATGCAGCGAAAGTTCGTTGCGTTTGAGCAGTTGCTCCATGGGGTCCCGGCAGCTTCTGGCATAAACGGCGTGCAGTGGCTCCACCAGCTCGCCGACTCTGGGCACCACAAGGTCGTAATCAGCCGAAAGTTGTATCATATAGTTTAACAGTGCCAGGTTGAGAAAAGGCATGTCCGAGGCGACGACAAGGTTATGGAATGAGGTGGAAATCAACAAACCGGTATAAACACCGCCCAACGGACCTTTTCCCGGATAGACATCGAATGCCAGCTTTAAACCGGGATATTTATCAGCTATTACCGGCCCATTTTTACTGGCAGCTACCAGTATCGTCTCCTGGGAAAGCGGGGCGACACAGTTTAGCACCAGGTCCAGCAAATTTCGGTCGCCAACAGATTTGAAAACCTTATCGTACCCCAGGCGCGAACTCTTACCGCCGGCAAGAACAATACTGCTTATTTCCAATGTAGTAAATCTGTCCCCGCAACCTCGCCCCCGAATATATATTGTACCACAGCGTTAACCAAACTTCCAGAGGTGGAAGCTGATTTCCCCCGGTTTTTCTATGGTCTGGTGAGCCAGGGCATCAGCGCGCGCAGTTTCCCGCCCGCCGCCTCGGAACCGTGCTCGTCTTCCATGCTCAGCAGGGTGAGGTAATTGGGATGGCCAATGCTGCCCTCAAGCAGCCACTGGTGGGCGAAGGTGCCGTCCTCGATTTCGCGCAATATCCGTCGCATATTCTCTTTGACCGCACCATCAATCACACGACGCTGGCGGGACATGATGCCGAATTGCGCCGTCTGGCTGCAGCGACGTATCATGCCGGGTATGCCGTAGCTATTGATAAGGTCGGCGACGCCCTTGAGCTCGTGGAACAGTTCCAGGTAGGCGGTTTCCTCGCTGTAACCGGCCTCGACCAGAACCTCCCAGCCAGCCTTCAGAAGCCCGACCACCCCACCGCCGATGCCGCACTGCTCGTTGAAGATATCGGTGACCGTTTCCTCTTTGAAGGTGGTCTCCACGACCCCGCCACGGGTGCAGCCGATGGCTTTGGCATAAGCGAGCGCCAGCGGCAGCGCTTTTCCCGAGCTATCCTGGTGGATGGCTACGCTCCCCGGCGGCCCCTGATTTTCTGTGTAAAGCTTGCGCAGCAGGACGCCGTGTATTTTGGGGGCGACCATGGTGACGTCAATGTCGCGTGGAGGTACAATCTGGTGGTAGTAGATATTGAAACCGTGGGCGAACTGGAGGGCTTTGCCAGCAGTTAACTGCGGCACGATTGACTCGCGGTATATCTGCGGCTGGAGGTCATCGGGGGCCAGCAAGACGATTATATCCGCTTCTCTGGCCACTTCCGACGTCTCGGAGACGCTGAAGCCAGCTTTCTCCGCCGCTTGCCAGGCGTCGCTGCTGGGAGCTTCGGCAACAAGCACCTTGCCGCCGCTATCGCGCAGGTTCAGCGCCTGCGCGTGGCCCTGGCTGCCGTAGCCGATGATGCCGATGGTCCTGCTCTCCAGCAGCGAAAGGTCTGCATCCTGGTCATAATACATCTTGGCCATTGCTTTTTTACCTCCCGTTGCTATAAAGACCCTCTGTTGTCTAGAGTGCCGGTTTGAGCACGGTGATTCGGGTGGCTGACGGCAACTCCCCAGCCTTGAACTCAACTTCACTGGCGTCAAGCTGGCTGACGTCTTTTTTGCCGCGCAGGAATTTATCTACACCAGCTATGGGGAAATCGCACCTGTTGTTTTTAAAATGCATCGGGATGACCAATCTGGGCTTGAGTTTATCCACCACTTTGCTGGCCACGGCGGCATCGATGGTGTAAAGTCCGCCCACCGGCAGCAGGAGCACGTCCACTGAGACTATTTCTGCCAGTTGGTCGGCGTTCGGTTCGTGGCCGAGGTCGCCAAAGTGGCATACCTTTATGCCATCGACCTCGAAGCAGATTATGGTATTCTGGCCACGCTCCTTTCCCCCGGAGGCATCATGGAAGGCGGCAATACCCTTAAATTTAATCCCCTTGGCTTCGGCATCGCCTTTGACCACCTCGGGGTTGCCTTTTACCGCAGCAACATTGCCGTGGTCGAAGTGGTCGTGACTTACGGTGGCGATGTCAGCAGACTCGTTGATGGTTCCGTAGCGGAGCTTGTCGTTTGGCTCGTAAGGGTCGGTGATGATTCTCACCCCGTTGTCTGAGGTAATCAGGAATGATGCATGTCCCAGCCACTTGATTTTCATTCTTGACCTCCTTGATTTTATTTTTTTATGATTCATTTGCCAGGGAAATGACCAGATTGACCAGCGTCCGCACCGGCACGCCGGTGGCCCCCTTTATCTGGTGGCCGCGCTCTTTATCGGTCAGGCTGGTGCCGGCGATATCCAGATGCACCCAAGGGGTGTCATCGACGAACTCGGCCAGGAATTTGGCGGCGGTAATAGCCCCGGCCAGTCTGCCGCCAACGTTCTTGATATCGGCCACATCGCTCTTGTTCTGCTCTGCGTATTCGTCAAACATCGGCATCTGCCAGATGAGTTCGCCCGCCTCCTTGCCGGCGGCGATAACCCGGTCCGCCAGCTCCTGGTTGTTGCCGAAGGCGCCGGTACAGATGTCTCCCAGCGCGATGCGGCAGGCCCCGGTCAGCGTGGCGGCGTCGACCATTTTCTTGGCACCGTGTTTCTTTGCGTAGCTTAACGCATCGGCCAGTATCAGCCTGCCTTCGGCGTCGGTGGAGATTATCTCCATCGTCTTGCCGTTCATGGCGGTGAGGACATCCCCCGGCTTGAGCGCATTACCGTCGGGCAGGTTTTCCGTGGCCGGAATTATGGCCATCACGTTTACCTTGGGCTTGAGGCGGGCTATAGCAGCAATGGCAGCCATGACTGCGGCGCCACCGGCCATGTCCCCTTTCATCTCCTCCAGCTTCTCGGAAGGTTTTATGGAAATGCCACCGGAGTCAAAGGTGATTCCCTTGCCCACCAGGGCGATATCCGCTTCTTTGGCCGCGCCCTCTCTATAATTGAGCACGATGAATTTCGGCGGCTGCCGGCTCCCCTGAGAGACGCCCAGCAATCCGCCCATGCCCAGCTCCTTCATTTGTTCAAGGTCAATTACGGTGATTTCCAGACCGTGGCTTTCCGCCAGTTTGGTGGCCATTTCCGCCATATCGTTGGGCGTCATGTAGTTGGCCGGCTCGTTGACCATATCGCGGGCCAGGTTGGTCGCCTCGGAGGTAATCTGGCCTATATTCACACCCGCTTCAAGCTCAGCTTTCAACCCATCAGCGCCCACAATGGACAGCTGTTTGATTTCACCGGGCTTGTCTTCTTTCCTGGTCATGTGCTTGCGGAAGGTATAAGTCCCGAGCAGGGCACCTTCGGCGATGGCCTGGGCGGCATGGCTGGGGCTGATATTGTTTACATTTGCTCCCTGCGCCACGGTGGCGATGGTGCTGATTTCTCTGGCACGCAGCCAGCGGCAGACCTCGGCCACCGCCCCCCGCACTTTGCTGACGGACAGCTCGGACGGTTTTCCCAGCCCTACCACCACCACCCGGGCGGCGGGCAGCTTACCGAAGCTGTGCAGCATCGTTATCTCGTTCGGTTTTCCTTTTATCTCGCCCTGCTGGATAAGCTGCGAGATGGCGCCGTCGAGCGCCCGGTCCACCGCCGCCGCTTCCCCTTCCGGGCCTGCCGCGCCTTCGAAATGGTTCACGATGATGGCGGCAGCCTCAATGCTGGCAATATCACCGCCGATGACCTTTATTTCCATAGTTTGAAACTCCTTTCAACGGTTTACCTCCCGGACGATTTTATTCAGGACCGGAGTAATGTCACGCGAAGTATCAACGGCAAAATGGTTGCGACCGATTTTCTGCACCGATGTTTTCATTTTCTGGAAAACCGTCCAGTCAGCTTCAGAGTGGTCTTCCGCCAGGGCGGGGGCTTCAGCGCGATTCATCAGTCTTTCACGCACTACCTCGGAGGGCGCTTCCACGCGCACCAGGACCAGCCTGGCATTCAGCCGGTCGGCAATGTTATACAGGTGTTCCCGGTTCCTTTCCGAGAGGTTGGTGGCGTCCAGAACCACGGGTATCCCTTTTTTCAGCAGCAGCTCGATGAGGTGGTGGATGGCCTGGAAAAGGCGGGCGCTTTCTGCGGCGCTGTAAGCGGGGAGCGGGAAAAGCACCTTACGCATGGCATCGCTTTCCAGAATGACAAGGGGGATTCTCTCCACCAGCCGGCGGCAGAAATATGATTTGCCGGTCCCGGGCAGGCCACTGACCACGATGAAGGCTGGCCTGACTACCGGCTCGGGAAGTTGTGGCAAACTTTCCAGAAGCCGTTCGGCGTCGCTAACAACCTGTAACTCGGGCACACCCTGATTATAGAATGTTTTTCACGCTTATGCCAAGTGGTTCAGGCGCTTTCGCTGTAAAAGGCAACGCCGAGGAGGCCGGGGCCGGTGTGGACGCCCATCACCGGGGTGAATTCGGTGATAAAGAGCTCAGAGCAGTGGAACTGCGCAGCGATGTGCTCTCTCAGAACCAGGGCGTTGTCCGGAGCATCGGCGTGCATCACGGCAACATGGAGCGGCTTCCCTCTGACCACGTTACGCTCCATCAGCTTCAGGATTCGCTTCATGGCACTTTCGATGGTGCGTGGCAGGGCTACCGTGCGGGCATTGACGTGGTTGAGGGTAAAGACGGGTTTTATCTGCAGAATAGAGTTGACCAGGGCGGCTGCCTGCGGTACACGTCCGCTTTTCACCAGGTAATCGAGTGTATCCAGGGTGGCGAACAGCTTTACGTGCTCCATCACGTTTTCGGCAATTTCTTTCACCTGCCGCAGGTTCTGGCCGGTTGCCGCTGCCCTGGCAGCCGCCAGCGTTACCAGCCCCTGCCCGGCGGCGGCCGTGGTGCAGTCAATCAGTTCCATGTCCACTTCCGGCAGCTTTTTCCGCAGAAGCTCACTGGCCACCGCCGCCGAGTCAAGCATGGCGCTGAACTTTGACGGCTCGGTAATGCAGAGGATGCTCGCCGCTCTCTGGCTGGCTTTCTGATATGCCTCAAGGTACATCTCGGGCGAGGAGCTGGAGGTGGTCGGTGGCTGGGATGCCTGGCGGAGCCGTGTATAGAACTCGGAGGCACTGATGTCAATGCCG